>ERZ795041.443-NODE-443-length-15705-cov-4.798978_pt1 | contig 15705 bp, 9 predicted proteins | sample MGYA00375125_ERZ795041 | MGnify/ENA primary metagenome ERZ795041 (study PRJEB30170, sample SAMN03074214) | activated sludge metagenome | biome: Common Effluent Treatment Plant; feature: Wastewater; material: Activated sludge; isolation source: activated biomass in a...
GGGATCGAGTCCACGGTGCTACGGATATCGCCGAGGCATGTCGAGGGAGTCGGCGCGGAGATACTCCGGCCCGGGGTGGTGTCGGCGGGGGCGATCGAACGCGTGCTCCGTGTAACGGGAGACGATCGACCCGTCGTGATGGGTACGCACACTCATGGTGACGGTGCCGCGGCGCTCGCCGGCCCGGGGCTGCTCGAGGTCCACTATGCGCCGCGGGCGAGGTGCCGTTTTGTGTCGCGTGAGAAACTGGAACAGTTTCTCGAACATGCGCGGGGCACGACGTCGGATGCCGCGACCGTTGTTGTGGCGACGGAGCATGGTCATATTCCCGCCGGAATGCGTCTAGTCATGCTCCCCAGAGATGCGTGCGGGTACGCGCGCGGGCTGTACTCGGCCCTTCGCGACGCGGATGCGGCGGGCCCCGGCATGATCCTCGTCGTCGATCCTCGGCCTGCGACCGATGATGGTCATAGCGCGCTGTGGGCCGCCATCATGGACCGGCTCCAGCGCGCGTGCGCCACGCGCGATGGCGCGACCCGCGGATAATCATGTTCGAGTGGGAGTCTACTTAGGACTTGAACGCGCGCGTGAGGGACGCGAGTTGGCCGCCGTGCCAGCCGTCGTGCCAGGACATCTTCATGAGGAGGTCGAGTCGGTCGGTGGCGAAGCCGCCGGTCTTGTCGGCGATGGAGACGCGGAGGTCCTCGTCGCTCAATCCCAGGGCGGTCTGGACCATCTCGTCGTACGCGGCCTCGAACTGGCGGCGGAGTTCGGCGAGTCGAGGATAATCGGCGGCGTTGGGCGTGGGCTTGGAGCCCGAGGAGAACTTGGCCTCATACGACTCGGGGAGTTGGACGCCCTTGCCATCGAAGAGCGAGACGGCCCACGCGTATGTCATCGCGAGGTGCCCGAGCGTCCACATCAGATGATTGTCCGTCGGCGTGGGCTGGAAGAGGGCCTTGTCGGGTGGGAAGGACTCGATCTGCTTCATGAGAACCGAGTGCCCGAACTGGAGGAGTTCGAGGGCGTGGTCCTTGGGCTTTTGGGAGTGGCCGGTCTTGGGGGTTGCGGTCATGCGTGGTCTCCGGTGAGCCGATAACGATCGGAGTGGTGGAATGTGAGGCCTGTGGACGCGGCGTTGGATGCCGGGGGTCTACGCTAGTCACCCCTAGGCAAAGCATATTTCGCTCGCGTGGAACCGGCGTTTGGTATCCGGTCGATTTCGGCAGCGGAATTCTGCTGGCCTCGGCGACTAGGTGAGGATGGGACGACCTGGACTCGGGCGTGAGGAGTGTGGCGGGATGGCGAAGCAGGTAACGGTGGCGTGTGCGGCTGGGGACGGGATCGGCCCCGAGATCATGGAAGCGACGCTCTCGCTCTTCCAGGCGGCGGGCGTGCAGGAGCACATCGAGTTCCGTCCTGTAGAGATGGGAGCGGGCGTGTTTGCACGCGGAAACACGCGCGGCATGACCGAGGAGGCCGTGCGCTCCGTCGAGGAGTGCGGCATCCTCTTCAAGGGCCCGATGGAAACGCCCAAGGGTGGCGGGGGAAAGAGCATCAACGTCACGGCACGGAAGATGTGGAACGCGTTCGCGAACTATCGCGTCTTCAAGTCGCTGCCGGGGGTGGAGACGGTCTATTCCAAGGCGGGACTGTCGATCGACATGTGCGTCGTCCGCGAGAACATCGAGGATACCTATGGCGGCGTGGAGCATCGACTGACCAACGACATGGTGCAGTGCAAGCGCCTGATCTCGGCTCCGGGGAGCGATCAGGTGCATCGCTTCGCCTTCCAGACGGCGCGGAAACTGGGACTGCCCCACGTCCACTGCGGGCACAAGGCCAACATCATGAAGATGACCGACGGGCTCTTCCTCGAACGCTTCCGCGCGACGGCGAAGGACTTCCCGGAGATCAACGCCCAGGACGTGATCGTCGATGCGCTCTGCATGAATCTCGTGGTGAGGCCGCAGCAGTACAAGATGATCGTGCTGCCCAACCTTCAAGGCGACATCGTCTCGGACCTGTGTGCGGGCCTTGTGGGCGGGCTTGGTTTCGCGCCCAGCGCGAACATCGGCGATCACGTCTCGATCTTCGAGGCGGTGCACGGCACGGCCCCGGATATCGCCGGTCGCGGCATCGCGAACCCGACGAGCCTGATCCTGTCGGGCTTGATGATGCTGCGCCACGTGTGCATGCAGAAGCATGCCGCGGTCATCGAGAACGCGCTCCTCGCGACGCTGGAGTCGGGCGTGCACACGGGAGACTTCGGCTCGAAGCAGACGCCCTCGGTCGGGACGCGGGAGTTTTTGCAGGCGATCGTCGATCGACTGGGCTCCAAACCCACGAGCGTGCCTCCGGTGTCCGACGCGGAGTTCTCTCAGGCGTGCTTGACGCGGCCTCCCAAGCCGACGGGCCCGCAGATCATGCGGACGTTCAAGAATCTGGTCGCGCACGTGGTGGGGTGTGATGTCTATCTCGACACGCCGATCTCGCCGCTGGCGTTGGCGGAGGAGATGCAGCGAGCCGCGGTGGACACGCCGTTCCGGTTGACGCTGATCAGCAATCGCGGGACACAGGTGTGGCCGACGGGGAGCGTGTACACCGAGTGCGTGGACTATTACCGCGTGCGATTCGAGTTGAAGGATGGGGTGTCACCGGGAACGTTCGGGCAGAGCCGATGCATCGCGCTCCTGGATCGCATCGCCGAGAGTTTCACGGTGTGCAGTTATGAACTGCTGCGGACGTTCGATGGGGCCCGCGGGTACAGCCTCGCGCAGGGGCAGTGACGCCGATCGTGAACTCCGCGTCCCGAGGCGGATGCGGGGGTTCGCTCCGTCTCGTGTTGTGGTAGACTAGTTCGGGCCCGGTGATTCGACTGGCCTGGATCTGGAGGGCGTCATGCGCGCTTGGCATGTGGTTGTCACGGGTGTTTCCATGTGGGCGGTGGTGGCGTGGGGCGGGCCGACCAAGGACAGCACGGGTGCCGAGGCGGTGCTGAACCAGAGCGCCGAGGCGATCGCCAAGGCGCGTGTCATCGGGTATCACGCCGAGTCGGTGATCGAGAAGGATGGGAAGATCGATCCGTCGGCCCCGAAGCACAGCGCGAGTGTCGTGGCCGGGCGGGCCGACGCGGGCGGATGGAAACTCGCGGTCAAAGGAGAGACGACCACGACCAAGGATGGCACTCCCGAGATCACGCCGATCCAACTCGGGTTTGATGGTGTGCAGGCACGGGCGATAGTCCCTCAGGAGCAATCGATCTTCGAGCGATCCGCCGTATCGCTGGTCGATGTGGAGACCTTCTTCCGCGAGCAGTCGGCGTGGAAGGTCGTGTTCTGGTCGATGCTCGCGGAGACCCCGATGCGTTTCGCGCCGCTCGCCGCGACGCTCGAGGCGCCCCGAACGATCGGCGGTGAGGAGTGCGACGTGGTCTCGATCGGGCCGGAGGCTTCTTCGACAAGCGGCGTCGAGGCCCCGGGCGAAGATGAGTTGGGAACGTCATTCCGCCTCGCGATCGCGCGGAGCGATCACCTGCCACGGATGGTCGAACGCACGATCGGGGAGCGGGTCCATCGCCTCACGCTGAGCGAGGTGAAGACAGATCGAGATGTCGCCGGCTGGGGATACACCCTGGCCGTGCCCGACGGGTACCGCGTGCGCACGGGCGCCAAGCCTCGGACGACCATCGTGCCCGAGACGGACGATCCGAATCCACTGGCCGGGCCGGGCGTTCGTCGGCCCTCGGGTCGTGGCGCGACTGGAACCAAGCCCGCCGAGCGTCGGACCGATCCCGGCATGCTCTCGGTGGGTGCCAAAGCCCCGGACTTCCAACTCAAGGATCCGGACGGGAAAACGTGGACGCTCACGGACTACAGGGGGAAGGTGCTCGTGCTGGATTTCTGGGGGTCGTGGTGCCCGCCGTGCCGTAAGGCGATGCCGGGCGTGCAGCGGCTGCACGAGAAGTTCAAGGACAAGAAGGTTGCCGTCGTGGGGCTCAACAAGGAGCACGACCCGAAAGCCGACCCGGCGGCGTTCATGAGCGAGCGGAACTACACGTACCAGTTGCTGCTCGCGAGCGATCAGACGATCGGCGCGTACAAGATCCAGGGTTTCCCGTCGTTCTATGTGATCGACACGGACGGCACGATCGTCTTTGGGAGCGTGGGGTATTCGCCGGCGCACGAACGCGAGATCGCGAGCCTCGTGGATTCGCTCCTCCGCGAGGGAGCAACGACTCCCACGGAATCCCCGATCGACGACGAGTAGGACCAATCACGGAATCGCAGGAACAACGCCCGGCTCGGATCGAACGCCGTCCGGCTCGTCGGGCAGAGTGCGACGAATGCGATAGAGCCGCGCGTTCTCAAAGTCCTTGATGAGCACGAGCTGGTCCAGCGAGAGCGTGGCCCGGTGCAGGAACTCGAGTTTCTTGTTGAACTCGTCGAGGGCGGCCTGATCGACGCGTGAGGGCGCGATCTTCCGGAGGAGTTCAGGGGGCGTCGTGATGAGCACCAGCGTGTGCGAGCCATCGGGCGTGTCGCGGGAGATCAGGTCGTTGGACAACCCGACGCGCGGAGCGTGGTACTCCAGCACGGGAAGTGTCGGCCAGGCCATCAGCAGACGATCGTCGGGGTGGGCGTTCTGCGTGAGATACGTGGCGACGACTTCCGCGTGCTCAAAGAGGTCGCCCTCACGGATGCCCTCCGGCCCACGACGGATGACGAGAAACGCGAGCAACCCCGAGCCGAGGGCCGCGGAGAGGACCATCGAAGTGGAATCGCGCGCGTCGATATCGCGAAAGATCATGTCGCCCAACCAGACCAGCCCGCTAGCGGCGAGCATGATGTAGACGGGCACCATATAGATCCACACCCCGGGATAGGGCGCGGCCCGCTGGACCAGCAGGATGATCGCCGCGCCCACACCGAGCACGACGATCCACGGCACTCGATGCCGGGCGATCCAGATATGGGCGACGAACGAGGCCCCAAGCCCGAGCGCAATGATCGCCACGATCGGCAAGGGCACGCCGGCATGGAGATGGCGGAGGAAGTCGCCACCGCGCAAGGCCATCTCGTGCCAGAACTCGGGCGTCGTCATCGGAGTGATGAATCGATTGGCCACGAGCGACCTGGGCCCGGAGACGACGAGCACGGGGATATAGGCCAGGAGCGTGAGCCAGATCGTGACGATACCCGAGATCATGAGTCGCCCGAGGCGCGACCATCGCCCGGGTCCACGCGTGGTGACGAGCGACTCAAGGGCGATCCACAGGCAGATGCCCAGGAACGGAAAGAGCATGGTCGGCACGGCATGGAACCCGATCGTGCCCACGATTGGGATACACAGCCACGCGCGGGAGGCGTTCGAGCGCACGCCACGGCTCGCGAGCGAGACGAGCAGCACCGTCGCGAGGGCGATGAGCCCATAGCCGCGGGCGTTCGCGGAGTAGTACACAAGGTACGGCATGCCCATCGCGAGGGCGCTCGCGAGCAGGGCAACACGCCGATCGAAGATCGACCGGGCGCAGGCGTAGATCGCGGGGATCGTGAGCACGCCGACGATCAACGCGGGCAGACGTGCCACCCAGATCTCGCCACTGGAACCGGCCGGGTACCCAAAGACGCGGAGCGTGATATGGCACAGGAACGTGTAGAAGACATGGTTGTTCGGGCTTGGATAATCGGACAGGGCGTAGGCGAGCGGGCGAGAAGCGAACGTCATGATCGTGACGGCCTCATCGCCACGGATCTCCATCCAGAGGAACGAGACCCGGATGGCGGCGCCGATTAGAAGGAATGCCGCGAGAAGGGCGGCATGGGCCGGCTCCTCGCGTGCCCACCGCAGCACGCGGCGAGGCCCATGACCGAGGACTCCGAACGCCGTGGCGAGTGCTCGACCGACCAGGCGACGCGCCACGATGAGCATGAGGAGCATCGTCCCCGATGAGGCGATCGAGACGATGCCCCAGAGCCGAGCACGCTCGACGATCTTGGCGACACGTTCGAGGGGGAACGTCTTCGCGACGCCATCTGGAGAGACCTTGTCCATCGCCTCCTTGACGGCCTCGGCGGACGTTCCGCCAAGTTTGAGCAGCCCTATGCCGATCGCCGCCGCAACAACAGCAACGAGGAGGATCGAGAGGAAAGCAAGGAGATGTCGCGCGCGGCGGTGGATCATGGCTCGGAGAGATCGGTACTAGTCGAAAAGGTTGTATCGGACGATGCAGTAGAGCGCCCTGAACCCGTCACGCCAACCGACTTTTTTTCCTTCCTCATAGGTCCGCCCGCGATACGAGATGCCGACCTCGTAGACGCGGCATCGTTTCCGGGCGACCTTGGCGGTGACCTCGGGCTCGAAGCCGAAGCGGTCCTCCTCGATCTGGATCGACTGGATGACCTCGCGACGGAAGACCTTGTAGCCGACCTCGATGTCCGAGAGATTCAGATTCGTGAGCATGTTGGAGGCGAGCGTGAGGGCTTTGTTGGCCATGCTGTGCCAGAAGTACAGCACGCGGTGGACCTCGCCGCCGGCGAAACGCGAGCCGAAGACGACGTCGGCCCGCCCCTCCTCGATCGGCTGGAGGAGTTTGCGATAGTCCCCGGGGTCGTACTCGAGGTCGGCGTCCTGGATGATGACGACCTCGCCCGTGGCGGCGGCGATTCCGGTCCGGAGCGCGGCCCCCTTGCCCTTGTTGATCGAGTGCTGGATGAGTCGGATGGACCCGGCGTCGGCGAGGGGTTGGAGTTTGGTTCGCGTCGCGTCGGTCGAGCGATCGTCCACGACGATGATCTCGGTGTCGAGGCCCTGGGCGCGCACGGCGTCGATCACCTGCACGATTGTGGATTCCTCGTTGAACGCGGGGATGACCACGGAGATCTTCACGCTCGGCCTCGAATTCGGGATTCAACCACGAGAGTCCTCGCCATGCCACGGGTCCGGGCACAATATAGGAGTGCGACGGGCGGCGACCGCGATGGTCACGCTTGGCCGAACTCCCGGAGAGGCCCATTGGGATCCATAGGGTTGTATCGACATGCCGACGTGTACGACGCGCTGCACCTGCCCGGGACGAAGGCGGAAGTTCGCGTGCTCGAGCGTCTTGCCCGGCGATTCGGAGGCGCTCCCGGTGACGGCTCGCGACGGGCCGCCGTCTGGCTGGAGCCCGCGTGCGGAACGGCTCGTCACCTGCGAGTCGCGGCGTCACGTGGGACGAGGGTCATCGGGATCGACACGTCGCGCGAGATGCTCGAGTTCGCCCGTGCGAGAATGGGTGAGGCCTCGCTCACTCGACGCGCCCGCCTTATGCACGGGGATATCGCGCGAGTGGGCGACCTCCTGCCGCCGGCAAGCGTGGATCTGGCCTTCGTCCTCATCAACTCCATCAGGCACCTGTCGAGCGATCGGGCGATGCTCGAGCACCTGCGGGGGATAGCGCGCGTGCTCCGGCCGGGAGGGATCTATGCCGTGGGGATCAGCCTGTCGGCATATGGATTCGAGCAAGAGAGCGAGGATGTGTGGGAGGCACGCCTGGGGCCGTCGCGTGTGACGCAGGTTGTGCAGTACATCCCGCCGACGATGGGGAGCCGACGCGAGCGGGTGATCAGCCACGTCTCGTGTGCCACCCGAAGCGGGCGTGTGGTCTTCGAGGATGTCTCCACGTACTGGCTGCGTACGTACAGCATGGACCAGTGGCGTGGGCTCGTGGACCGGGCTGGGATGTCGGTGCGTGGCGTTGTGGATCAGAGCGGCGTGGAGACGACACCCGCGGAGCCGGGATATGCCGTGTGGGTCCTCGGCGTGTCGCCTAAGAATCAAGAAAACTCGATGCGTCGGACTACTCGACGGTCGCGCCCGCGTTGAGCCTGGCGCCTCCCTCGCGGCCATTCACCACAACGATGACACGCTGGCCTCGCAGACGTTTCGCGGCGTTCTGCACGACGAACCTTCGCACAACGCTCTCGCCCGCCGCGAGATTCGGCACCGATGCGGTGAGGCGAGGTGATCCCGGCGCGTGGGCGATGAGCGAGTACCCCTCGCTCTCGCCGCTGAGCCTGGAGAGAGTTGCCTCGATGATGACGTTCTCGCCTTGCACGCGCGCGGCAGCGGAGAGTGAGAGCGACTCCAGCCCGATCGTCACCGGGCGGACGATCTTCATGCTCGGCAGTTGCTCGCTCGCGGCGGCGTCGATCTGGAGAACGAACTGGTGATCGCCCGTCTCGACGCTTGGGCCAAAGGAGACCGTGAACGGGAGGCGGATCTCGCGACCCGGCGCGACGGAGAACTCGTGAACGCGAGGGGAGATGCGCCACTCGAGCGTGCGATCGACGTCGGGCCCGCGACCCGGCTCCACGACGCTGATCTTCCCGCTGAGTTGCACGCTCCAGGGATTCGAGAGGACGATCGCGTGATCGTGCAGGTCGTTGGTCGCGGGGATGAGTTCGGGATCGACGCGGACCGAGGCGAGGAAAAGTGCCAGCGGAATATCGATACCATCGATGTACATCGGCTCGGGCGTGAGCGAGATGCGGGAAACGAGACCGGACTCGGCCCTGGTGAGAGTGCTCGTGCGGTCGTTGCCGAAGAGATCACGCACGGCAACAGGGAAGTTGCCGAAATACCCCTCGACATAGGAACTCTCTACAGGCGCCGTCTGATTCCAGGCGACGAGCAGGCCGGGGTCGCCGGCGCGGTCGGCTCGGGGACCGAAGATGAAGCACCGGACGCCCTCCGGGGCGGGGTACTCACCGATGTAGGTTCGCGCGCCCATCTCCTGCGCCATCGCGGCGAAGGCGACGAGTTCCGGGCGGGGCATCGCGACCGGGGTGCGCCGCGAGGGTACATCCCAGGGCTGCACGAGATCGAGCCGGAACTTCGTCGAATGGGCGAGCAGCGAGACGCCCCGACGGACCAGGGCTGCCGCGGACTCGATGGGGAGCACGCGACCGATGGAACTCGTCTCCAACGCGGCGGCCTCGGGACGCGTCGAGAGCTGCTCCATCGCGCTGGCAAGATCGGCGGCGGCATCAGGGATCAGTTCGTGCCCCACACGCACGCTCAAAACCCCGGCGTCCCGGGCGTCGGCGATCTCGATCACCCTCGGCTCGACCGGAACGACCAGATGCGGCTTCACGACCGACGGCAGATACGCGTGGGCCACGAGGCGAAGATCCGACGCGAGGCGCTCGGCGTGCACGTCGGCCTCGGCGGACTGCCCGATCTGCCACCCCGCCGCTCGCTGCCCGAAGACATCGAGATAGTTCTCAAGGAACGGCATCCACTTCGCACGCTCGGTGGCGAGATACTCCATCACCGTCATGGGCTCGTGCGCGGGCAGGGCGTTGGGAAGGGTCGGGAGCGCGATCGTGACGCGCTTGCCCTGGCTCATCAGTTCGTCGATCGTCGCCCGGATGACGCGGTTCGTCTCGTCGAGCGGACTGGTCACAGTCTTTGACGACCAGACGGGAAGCGTGACGCTCGATATACCCAGGACCTGGCTCGCGCGGCGCGTGGCGCGCAAGCCGGGCATGCTGGCGTCGTCCACCACCAGTCCGAAGCGCGCGATCCAGTCCGGACGCAACGCCTCCGCGGCGATCCGGTACGGAAGCCACGCGAGATCCACATAATCCGCCCCGACGCGGGCGTCGTTGTTCCACACATCAAGCACGACACGAAACCAGCCGGGCTCGGGGAGCGAGGGAATCCAGTCCACCGACCGCTGACCCGGGCGGAGTTCGCGCTCGGCCTGGTCCACCGTGATCCCGCGCGCGTCAACGGCCGCGAGTGTGACGCGGAGAGACTCGCCCGTGAGGTCACGCACGCGGACTCGAACACCCGGGGGCGTCTGATCCCACGAGATGTTGGACTCGACGTTCGACTCGAGTTCGAGTCTGGGAAGTTGGACGACGCTGACGTCGTCGAAGTACGCCTCCCCGCGATAGTCCTGCGGGAGCGTGTGGCGATTGGGGGAGGTCTGGGGGACGAGTTGTGCGGGCTGGAGGAGTTCGAGTTGGATCTGGACGAACGCCGCCCCGGGCTGGTTGCCGCGGAGTTCAACGTAGACATCCACAAATTCGGACTCGGCGAGAATTGGCTCCGAGGATTGCTCGGTGCCCTGGAGAGGGACCGAGTCGGCGGAAAGCAGACGGGCGGTGACGCGCGCACGGGCGTGATTGAGTCCCTGCGTGCGGACCCGGGCGGCAACGAAGTAGTCGGCGGACTGGAAGATGGGAACGACGCCGGGATCCAGGACCAGCCGCGTGCCTCCGCCGGCCGTGGGAAGGCGCACGCACGAGACCCCCGACGGTGGCCGCGGGAGTCCCGAGGTCGGTGTCCAGACCAGGAGGCCACCCTTGTTCCATGCGGGGTAGTCCGGCGTGTCGTTGGTCGCCCGGTCGTAGAGACGCGTCCAGTATCGAGGGACGGCGTCGGGGTTCTTGCCATCCTGCTCGAAGTCGAACGTCCGCACGACGCGACCGGCGAAGGTCGGTCGCCACCCTGTCGAGGCCTGGTCTCTCGGCGCCGGCTGGGCGACCACATGCCGCGGCGCGACGAGGATCGCGATCAGGGCGATGAACAGGCGGAGCACGGGCGGGGCAACACGGCGCATACCACCGTTATCGGCTCGGGTGCGGGCCGGGCTGAATGCCCGGGCTGTGTTGGCCCGTGTTTCGAGCGAGAGGTGGTCACTTGCCCAGCACCTGATGCCGCCGATCCACGAGCCGGGCGGCACAGGCCAGCAACGCCCCGGCGGCGATGACGTGCACGATGAGCAGCCCGGCGAGGATCATGATGTACTGGAAGTGCGTCACACGTCCGATGCCGAAGAGATCGACCGGCGGTTGCGAGTGCCCGTATCCCCGATCCTGCAAACCCGAGACCAGCGTGCAGACGACCTGAGCCGGGGGATGTGCCAGGGCGAGCACCTGCGCGGCGTCGTCGGAGTCGTGGATCCCCAGGAACGCGTCGGCCATGGCGAGAAGCACAAACGGAACCACCCAGATCCCGATCATGAACGCAAGGTTGTGGACGGCGGCCCGTGTCGTGCTGCGTGAGATCGTGCTGAAGAAGATGCCGCTCCCCGCGAGGAGAACCACGCCGCTGAACATCGCCAGCAGGAGTTCAACGGCAACAGGAACGCTCCGCACGTCCGGAGTGAGCAGCGCCACGACAAAGACGTACGCCGCACAGATCAGGGGCACGAGCGTGTAGCGACGGACGACGCCCCAGTACTTCCCGGCGAGGATCTCGATGCGCGCCATCGGCGTCGTCAGCAGGACATCGAGGGCGCGGGACTCGCGCTCGCCCGTGATCGCGTCGGTGGTGCCGATCGAGGCGAGGATGAAATAGATGAACCCAGTCGCACAGACGGCGATGGTCGCCAGGACGGCGTGACTCTCGGCATCGCCGTTCTTCACCACGACCATGAAATGGAGAAAGATCACGATCGCCACACCGACAATGGCCGCGGCGATGGAAGACTTCTTCGATCGGAAGATCGGCTGGCGCATCTCACGCCAGAGAACGGGCTGGTCGCCGACCTCGCGACTGGCGCGCGAATGGGGGTGTGACGACATCGTGGGTATGTGCGGAACCACTGGCGGAAGCATGGGGACATTGGTCGCGGCGGCACTCAACACCGGATCGGGCGTGACGGGCGGTACCGGCGGCGTCGGTGTGTTTGACGGGATCGGCAAAGCAACGGCGATCGCGGACACGGCTTCACCGGTTGCCTCCTTGAGCATCGCCTTGCGGAACCGCGCAACCGCGAGGAGCACGAAGACAACCGCGAGGAAGAGATTCCAACCCACGTTCGCCCAGACGACGGGCATCACAAGCATCGGGGGTCCATCATTCATGAGTTGCGTCATGAGCAAGATGACCGCGATCGGCGTGGAGCAGGACCCGGCGATCGCGAACTCAGTAACTGGGAATCCGCCAAACTGACGCGCCACCGCGATCATGATCACGCCGAGCGAGAGCAGCCCGTTCAGGAGCACGATCCACCCGAACGCCATCGACGCGGCACGGAGCGGCGTCTTCGCGTTCACCGAGCAGGCCAGCCCGATGCTGCACCCGCTGACCGCGAAGGCGAGGAGCATCGACTCGAAGCCGAGGATCGCCTCGGTCGAGACGCCGCCGAAGACGCGCACCGCGAGCAGCACCGGGAGCGAGACGAGCGCGAGCACGATGACCTGCACCAGGCACGCGAAGAGTTTGCCCAGAACGATCTGCATCGATGTGAGCGGCGTCGTGAGAAGAGCCGAGAGCGTGCCCTTGCGGCGCTCATCGCAGAGTTGGGCCGAGGTGAGAATCGGCGGCACGAGGAGCATGAAGACGCCCTGAACGGCGACGGTCCCGATGGTGAGGGCCGGGGCGATCGCCTCGAGCAGGCTGAGTTGCGAGAGCCCCGTCCCACCGCCGCGCCCGGAGGACATCATGCCCATGTAGATCAGCGTGCCGATCACCAGCAGGACGAGGGTGTAGATCATCCGCTGGAGGAACGGGCCCGACTTCCGCCCGGCGACAAAGACCTCCTTCGCGAAGATCGGGCTGCGAAGCTGGCTCGCCCAGTAGACCGGATTGAGTGCGCGGAGTCGCATGGCTTGCTACTGGAGCGCTCCCGTCGTGAGTTTCAAGAAGGCGTCCTCGAGTTTGATCTGGTGGGCGTCGAATCGGAGGATCCGCCCGCCCGCCTTGCATATCTCGTCGATGACGAAGCCGTGATCGTGGACGCCGGGGTGGAGTTCGATCTCCAGGCCCTCGACCGTGGAGAACGGCGAAGGCTCGGGGGCGGCGCCGTTAGACGACGACACGACCGCACTCTCGGCCAACGCCGCGACCGACGCGTTTGGCGGGGACTTCACCACGCGGGCCGCACGGATCGATTCGCTCAGTGTCAGTCGATCCGCGATGGACTGTGCCGATTGCCCGCCCGGCACAACACGGAGCAGCACATCGACGCGCTCGTGCCCGCCCAGCTCACGCGTGCGCTTGAAGGCATCGGCCATGGAGCCGAAATACAGCAATCGACCACGCTCGATGATGCCGATGCACGTGGACATCTCGCCCAGTTCGCTCAGGATGTGCGACGAGACCATGAGCGTCTTGCCCATGCGGCCGAGTTCCTGGAGGAGCGATCGCATCTCGATGCGGGCGCGTGGGTCGAGGCCGCTCGCCGGCTCGTCGAGCAGAAGGACCTTGGGATCGTGGAGCAGAACGCGAGCGACGCCGAGTCGCTGCTGCATGCCCCGCGAGAGGGAATCGACCATCGCGTCGCGCTTCTCGCGCAGGTCGGTGAGTTCGAGGACGCCGTCAATGGTCTTGGCGCGCTCGATCCGCGGGATCTTGAACGCCGCGGCGAAGAAGCCGAGATACTCGTGGACGGTGAGGTCGTCGTAGACCCCGAGGAAATCGGGCATGTACCCGATGACGCGCCGGATGTCCTCCATGCGTGTCTCGCAATCCAGGCCGGCGACGGAGGCCTTGCCCGACGTGGGCCTGGTCAGGCCCGCGAGGATCTTCATCGTGGTGGACTTGCCCGCGCCGTTGGGCCCGATAAACCCGAAGATCTCCCCGGGGCCGATGTCGAGCGTGAGCGCATCGAGCGCGACGAGTGAGCCGAAGGATTTGGTGAGATTTCGCGTCGAGATCATGGGTCGTTGGCTCCGCTCTCGCCATCGGTTCCCGGGGTGCCGGTGTCGGGCGACTTGATCCAATCCGGTTTGGGCGAGGTGCCGCGGAATCTCTCGTCAACCGAATCAATAGTGGGCAAGTTGAGTGCGGCCCTGAACTCGTCCGAGAGTGGCACGAGAACACGCAGCGAGCGCGTCGTTCGCGCGTTGATTGGCTCCGCACGCGAGGCCGTCATCGCGGAAATGGCGATGCCATCCGTGTCGCCCACGATCGTGAGATGGACCACGCCCCAGCGACCCGAGTGGATCATGGCGTCGATCGCGTGCGATCGCTCACGCGGACCGATGAGATCGGTCGAGGTCAACGTGCCATTGTTCGTAGACGCGAGTTCGTTGTACTGTCGATACATCCTCAATGTTGGCGGCGGCGTAGTGCTCCTGATGGGTTGGGTGTAGATCTGACCCACATCATCAATCATCGGCGTTGCGCTCGCGAACGTGATCCATGCGTTCTCAACCTCGAGCGTGGGCGGCTGGCTGATGGTCCATCCCGATCCAGTCGTGACAAGAACCATCGGGCCGGGTTCGTCGCCTCTGCCGCTCGTGAGTTCGAACTTCACAGGGAGTTTTGTCACGCCCGCGGGCGCGGAATCGACGAACGTCCGAGCCGTCCATTGTGGAATCGCGAACGGCGCCAGCACACACTGCCTGGGCGAGACGGGGCTGGGTCGGAGGTGATCGAGTTGGACGACGCGACGGCCCTTCCCCGACTCATCCGGATCACGCCAGGTCATCGCCTCGGGCTGGACCGGGCGCCACCATGTTCCCGTCTGCGAGTCCTCGAGTCTCACCTGGACGTATCGCCCTGCAAAGACGCCGGTGACGCCGTCGCGCCATGCCAGCGTGCGACCGGATTCGTCGACGATCGCGTCCTCCTGCGTCAGACGGAACATGGCGCTCGGGGCGGCCCGCACGATCCGCGGAAGGTACCACGCGCCCAAGGTCGCGAGCACGATCCACCCCAAGGCCGTGATCCACCAGTGCTGACGCCATTTCATGAACTTCAGCCACAGCATGTCGCCCGGCCCCAGCAGAAGGCCGAGCGCGAGCACGACCAGGCCAAGCGTCAGGAACGTGCCGTGACCCACGGGCGGAATCATGCTGACGCTCTCGAGGCAGCTCACGATCGCCTGGGCGCTCCGGATGTCGGACGAAGCACGCGGAGAATAACCATCCCAATTCCAGGCCCCGTTCGCGCGCGCGTCGTTGACGTCCTTCCAGAGCCCATTGAGCGTCGGCGAGAGCAGGGCGTCCCACACCATCGCCGAGGCGCCCGAGTGGACGATCCTGGGGGCGGCGGCCGGATCAAACCCCACGAGCGTGACCATGCCCAATCCGACCGGACCGGTCGCCACCGCACCCGTGCGAACCCCCGAGTCGCCGGACGATTCAAGCAACGCGCCGTCATCGAGCACCCATCCGAGGCGCCGGCCCTCGTCCGTCAGCCGCAGCGCGCGCACGCGAATCGTGGGAGAGACCTCCACGCTCGTGGCGTCCCCCGATTTCTTTCTCGCAAAGGCGTTCCACCGCTCCACCGCCCCGGCGACACGCTCCGGGGTCGCGACCGGCGTGCTCTCCAGGGCCTCAATCGGCGGGGCGCTCACGAAGTTTTCTGGCGGCTCGACGAATCGGCGCCACTCCGTGCCCGCGCCATCCACCACGACGACGAGGCTGCCCCCCGAACGCACCCAATCCATAAGAGCACGGAGCGACTCATTCGAAGCACGATCCTCGTTCTTTGTGCCAAGATCGCCACGAACGATCACCACGTCCGCGCCGCGGTACACGATCCATGACGTGGGCATCGATCCCGGCTCGACTCGAACCACCGCGGCGGAAGCCAACGCGGCCTTCTCGTCTTCCGCGACGGGCTGAGGCTGTGGGCTGGGCGTGCCGGAGTATCCACTCTTGGGCGCGAGAGACTCGGCCTCCTTCTCCGCGAGGCGCACGTCCCCCACCACCCACACGCTCGGCCGTCGTTGCCCGACAATGATCGGAAGCGCCCGCG
>ERZ795041.444-NODE-444-length-15697-cov-4.296318_pt1 | contig 15697 bp, 13 predicted proteins | sample MGYA00375125_ERZ795041 | MGnify/ENA primary metagenome ERZ795041 (study PRJEB30170, sample SAMN03074214) | activated sludge metagenome | biome: Common Effluent Treatment Plant; feature: Wastewater; material: Activated sludge; isolation source: activated biomass in...
CGCGACGCCCCACCGCTTGAAGTTGAGCCAAATGACTCAGACCCCTCGATCATCTCCCGAACTCCCGCTTGCCGGTCGACCGATTGACACCGAGCTGCCACTTCAGACGCGGGAAGCCGAGATTGCCCGGTTGGTCGAACACTTCTACGCGCTAGGCCGTGAGGACCCGTTGCTCGGATCCGTCTTCGAGAGCCGGGTGTCGGACTGGACCAAGCACCTGGAAGCGATGAAAGACTTCTGGAGTGCGGCGATCTACCGCACCGGCCGGTACCGCGGACGCCCTCTCGAAGTCCATCGGCGCATGGCGGAGATCTGCCATGACCACTTCGCGAGATGGCTCCAGTTGTGGGAACTGGCCGTCGGAGAGACCGTGCGTTCCGAAGCACGCACGCCTCTGATCGCGATGGCCCACCGGATGGCGGAGACCATGGCGGCCAACGTGTGCGGGCCTTCACGCTGATGCCGAGCCCACCCGCCATCCCGTTGCCGCTCCTGCGAGAGGTCCGGCTCTGCCGCGTCTGTGAGCACGATCTGCCCAACGAACCACGGCCGCTGGTGGTTGCATCGGCTTTGTCACGCGTGCTCATCATCGGGCAGGCCCCGGGTCGGATCGCGCACGAGACCGGCGTGCCGTGGAACGACAAGAGCGGTAAGCGCCTCCGAGAATGGCTTGGCGTGACCGATGCCCAGTTCTATGACGAAGCGCTCTTCGCCATCGTGCCGATGGGGTTGTGCTATCCCGGCAAGGGCAAGGGAGGCGACAAGCCGCCGCGGCTGGAGTGCGCGACGCTTTGGCATCCCAAGATCCTGCCCAAGCTCAAGCGGATCGAGTTGACGATCTACATCGGCCGCTACGCGTTCGAACGGTCATTCCTATGGCTCGCGGGGGAAGCCGACAACTTGACCGAGGGGGTACGGGCCGCTCGCAGCCTGCTTCCCGGGCGGATCGTCCTCCCGCACCCATCGCCAAGGAACCGGATGTGGATCAAGCAGAATCCGTGGTTCGAGCAGGACGTGCTGCCTGCCCTGCGCAAGCGGATTCGAGGGATTCTTGGCTCGGGAGGCAAGACGAGCGCTCGGGCGTGACCTGCCCGCGCCTGCGCGGGGTGATCTGCACATCGGGGATACGCCGCCAACATCCCGGTCTGACATGTTCGCGACCGGAGGCGTCGAGCGAGTTGATTACTGCGACGTCAGCAACACCGCCTCAGGACAGCTCGGCAATGACGTGCCCTTGAGGGCGACAATCGAGCAGCGTGCATCTCGAACGACTCTCTCCGCCGTGGACCCCATCAGGAAATCTCGAGGATTCCAGCTGCTGCGAGTCCCCAGCACGGCAAGGTCCACTTCTTCGTCGTGGATGAACCGAACGAGTCCCCACGCGTAGCCCTCCCAGCCGCGATTGTGCTCAATGCCCCGGAAGCTGGCCTTCAGCGCACGGACTTCTTGGGCGACAGGTTCGCAGAAGCTACGCAAGCGCTCCTCGACCTGATCGCCGAACGGAAGCCAACGCAGCAGCGTGACTCCGACATAGTTGCCGGTCGCAGCCCCAATGGCGAAAGCGATGCCGTAGGCCGGCTCTGTCCGGATGTGCGCAATGACGGCGGACACCGCGAATACCCAGATGATCACCTCGAGAAAGCCGAAGAGCCATGCCAGACCGCGGTGACCGCTGACCACCGCCACCGTGCGCATCGTGCCAAAGGACACGTCACCAATGCGCGCGACGACGATCACTGTGCAGCCGATGAACATGTCCCATGTCACGATTGCTGATCCTCAGCCCCCGCTCTGGTTGGCTCGCCCGCCGCCACTCCGCGTGGCCACTTCCGCCCCTGGGACGGGGTGGTGTTGATGACGTGGCCAATGGCTGTGCCCAGCACTACAGGCCGCGTCGGTCTTTGCGTGGTCGTCGCCCGCGCCGGGGCAACGGCTGCTCCACGAGCACGCCTATGAGCGATGCGATGCGCCCGGCTCTTGACCCGAATGCCGCGTTCCACGTACACCTGTTCGAGCCGCGAGAGCGCGACCGCGTAGGCGGAAGTGCGCGCACTTCATCGATGCTGACGTCGGGGTGGTAGCGGATTCCACCTTTGAACGGACCAAGAGCGTTGTTGTGTAGATCGCGGTAGCCCGTGAAGCACTCGAGCCGAGCGTCGCACTACTGAGATTGTGTTGCTAAGCGCTTGTCGCAAGCGACGCATGCCGCGCACCAAGCGATCTACTCACTCGGCTCGCGAGTAACGCGCTCGATGCGGCACGGTGCGTACCTCGCTCGCTGCGCCGCGCTCGTCCTTCCGCAGCTCGGGTACGAAGCGACTGGTACCAGTTCAATGCACGCTATGCCGTGAGAATCGCCATCGTGCCGAGGAACCCGAGCGTCAGCAGGTACACTGCGGTGGCGGGCAATACGATCGCTCCTGCCGACGCCACCACCGCGGCCAACACGACCATCGCGACAGCTGCCAGGATCAGTGCTGCCAGTGCAGCGAGGGCGATGGCAGACCCCAGCATCCACGCGATGATCCCGACGGGCAAGGCGTATGGAAGCAAGAGAAAGCCAACCAGGGTTGCACCAGCAAGGCCCGTCAGGTGGTTAGTTCGAGGCCATGGTGTCCGACGCCGCTTGGCGGCAGAGCCGCTCCCGCGCTGCTCCGCCGCACAACCAGCGTGGGTCAATGGGGCCACAGTCGACGGCTCCACCATATTCACAGAACACTCGCGAGCGCCCTGCCCGCGTTGCAAGTGCGCCTGTGGAGTTCCATAGCGCGGCGAGCGACGCGCAGCATCTCGGAGCATTGTCATGCGAGGAGGGACAATCGTAGTTGTGCTGTTGGTTGGTGCCATTGTTCGTCCACTTCATCTCGTGCGCTCGGTTGAGTCACTGATGGGAGAATGATGGCTGGTCCGCTGTGCATGTCTGGGCGAAAACTTCCCCAATCGGTTTCCGGGAGTATCGGCGCGTGGACGAATTGACCGTACTTGTGCCGTCCACAACTTCCGCATCTTGCAGGCACGGTCAGAGGGAGAACTTCTCCGTTCCGTTGCCGCTGGAACTCGACCCGCTCATGCTGCCTGAGCCGCTGCCGGAGGATGAGCCGGAGGTCGAGAACGAGGACGACCCACTGGACTTGCTGTCCGACGATCCGCTGCTAGGCGACCCGCTGGTTGATCCAGACATCGATCCGCTCACTGATTGTGATCTCACCTTCGATAACTTGCGCGGCAACGACACCGGCGGCGGCATGCTCGGGGAGAAAACCGCCGGCATCCATTACAAGTAATGCCACGGTACGGCCCCGCCTTTGGACAAGGTCTTCTGCCTGTGACCGCGGTGCGGTGGTACCGGCTCGGCGCGCGACGCGATCGACTCCGCGTACAGGTCAAAAACGTAAGTCGGTTCGTGGAATCTCTCTGCGGGTGGTGTTCGCGGGCGATCAGATGATGCTGTCACGGTGACTCTCCAAGCCGGTTTGGGCGTGCTCCCTCTACTTTGTCCCCGACGCGACCAAAGATCGCAGTGAAATGTGCTGCCGCGCCTCCGAGTTGTGTGCAATGCGCAGGCGGTGAGCACCCAGCAAATCGCTCCGCGTGATGATGCCCACCAGCTTCCCGCTGCTTCGTTCGATCACCGGAAGTCGGCCAATTCCGTGCCGAACCATGTGATCGGCCGCGTCACGGAGGGTGTTATCGTCGTGTACGACCACGGGTGGGCGCGTCGCCAAATCCTCGAGAGAAGAATCCGACCGGGTCGATGGATCGAGCAGTCCGCGGCGAGTCACCACCGAATGGAGGACTCCGTGCTCGTCGAGAATCGGGAATCCCTGGTGCGACGAGCCAGGCGAATGAGATGCGATCCACTGCCTGACATCTGCGACGGTCTGGATGGTGCGTAGGGTGACCAGCTCACGGGAGGCGACATCCCGAACGAGACGACGATCGAGGAAGTCGGCCTCATAGTCAGCGGGAACCCGGACGCCCCGTCGAGCGATCTTCTCCGTCATGATTGTGTGTCGCATCAGAAGCGACGAGATGAGGAACGAGGCGGCACACCCGCCGAGGAGGGGGAGCAGGCTCAGCGGCTGCAGTGTTGTTTCGAATGCGAAGACCGCGCTCGCCAGCATCGCCCTGGACGCCCCCGCAAAGATGGCCGCCATTCCCACCAGCGCCGCGATCCTTGGGTCAATGTGCGCGGCAGGGAAGAGGTTTTGCAAGAGCCCGCCGAGCAGGCCGCCGAGCGCGCCGCCGATCGTGAAGAGGGGTGCCAGCGTTCCTCCGGACGTGCCACTCCCCAGAGCGACCGACCAGGACACGAACTTCCAGACCGCTAGCCCGGCGATCGCCGCAACAGCGAGGTTCCCCGAGAGGATGTCGGAAATGTTGGAGTAGCCAACGCCGAGCGTGCGCGGCTGGAAGTATCCGACCGCTCCCACCGCCAGCCCGCCAATCGCGGGCCACCACATCCAATGAATCGGCAGACGCTCGAAGGCGTCCTCCACCGCGTACACCGCTCGGGTGACGACCACGCTCACGAGTCCCAACAGCGCGCCCACAAGGATGTAAAGGGCCAGCGCGGCACCCGTGGGCTGATCGAGGTTCGGCATAGCGAATACGGCACCCCCGCCGTCGAAGGCCATCCGGACCCCCGCGGCGGTCGCGCTGGCGAGCGCCACCGGGATGAGTGATCGCGCCCGATACTCGAAGAGCAGCAACTCGATGGACAGAAGCACGGCCGATACGGGTGCGCCAAATGTGGCGGACATGCCCGCTGCGGCGCCCGCGGCCAAAAGCGTCTTGCGCTCCATCGCAGTGGTGTGCAGGAGCTGGCCAACGAGCGATCCAAGCGCGCCACCGGTAGCGATGATCGGGCCTTCGGCTCCGAACGGTCCTCCGGTTCCGATGGCAATGGCTGCGGACAGTGGCTTGAGAAAGGTCAGCCGCGGCGGGATGCGACTCTCGTTGAGGATGATCTGTTCCATTGCCTCGGGGATGCCGTGACCGCGGATCGCTCGTGACCCGTACCGCGCCATCACACCCACTACCAGTCCGCCCACCACAGGGACTGCCAGCACCCAGAGTCCCAGGTGGCTGTTCAGTGGGGTCTGCGGCTGTAGCGAAGCAGTTCCGTGAAACGCCAGGCCCGTGACCAGCCATATCAGCCGCATCAGGACTTGGGCGATAAGCGCCGCGGCGACGCCGATGGCGACGGCTAGGGAAGTGATCCACACCACCCGTCGATTGACGGTCGGTCCCGGCTCGGGCGCTGGCACCGTTTTCAGCGCGTCGGCGATTGAGGGCGCAACGGGGATTCCCGTCTCTCGGCCAGATTCGCGTGTTGGATCGTGCGTCACTTCGGAGGAAACTCCCGATCGCCGTATCGCTCAAGCAGTCCGTTGAGAGCGATCAGCTTTCGTACAGGTCACGGGTCCACTGCGAAGGCAGTCAACGCCCGCAACTTTCCGGGTGCGTCGTAGGCAATCGAACGGCGATTGGATCGACCGACCCTCGCGCACTGATGATACGCGGTCAATCCAACAGGTCATGATGGCCGCTTGAACAGCGTCAGAACGAACCGAGTCGGCGTAATGGCGGTGAGATGATGCGGCGCGTTCGCGGGCATGACCAACCAATCGTGCGGACCCATCTCCCGCTCGGTTGTCTCGACGCCAAACCGAAGTCGTCCGTCAAGCACGGGCTCAGTGCTGGTGAAAGGGGCCCGGTGTTCGCTGATCTGTTGGCCGGCGTCCATCGCAAAGAGCACCACCCTGCCTTCCGGCAAGTTGAGAAGCGGTTTGCTGACAATCGCTCCGGTGACAATTGGGCACACGGTCAACAACTCGGCGAAGTCGGGCGAAACGGCGTCGAACAACGGTGCGGCCATCGCGGATCTCCTGACACTTTCGATCGCTCACGGTATCCACGCCGGGACCATTGGGCGGGTGGAGGGCACTCGCTTCGGGCCTTGGCGTCGATACACTGTCATCGGACGGGTGGATGAACGCGAGGTGCCGATGCAAACCATGGGCCGCGAAACCGTCAGAGCCGTTTCCCGTGGTATTGCCGGTATGGGAATGCTGGCTGCCCTTATCGCTATCGGTTCTCGAAACCTGGCCCACTTCGATGCCGCGCTCGTGGGCTACACCTTCGCCACGCTGTTCGCGGTTTTCGCGATCACCTACCGATACTCGATGTGGCTGCAGCGGCCGCCAACGGCGCTTTACTGGCGGAGAGGGTGGCAGGTGTTCTTCTCGCGGGACCGGCTGCTGAGCAATCTCGGAGAGTGGCCCAAGCGTGTCGCGGGGGCCTTTGCCCTCAACAACTTCATCTTCAGGCGCGGCCGGACTCGCTGGGCGGCGCACTGGCTCATCATGTGGGGCTGCCTGCTGGCGGTCGCGATCACGTTTCCGCTCGTGTTCGGATGGATTCACTTTCAGACGCCGGCGGACGACTTCGAGCGGTACCGGGTCTACATCTTTGGCTTTCCCACGTTCAGCTTTCGGATTCGAGTGTGGCGCTGCGAACTCGGGTTCGAGGTATCGCGCAGTGGGCGTTTGGGGACAGGCGCATGTGCCGCTTGACCCCGATCGGGAATGCGAACCAACGGAGGGATTGGAGGCTTTCCGCAACCGATCTGTAAACCCAGCCCGCCGCTCTCGGCCGAGAGCCGAGAGCTTGGCGCGGAGAATGGGCGTCCGACGGGCGTTTCGGATCGCGGGCTTGGCGAGGGCGGCAAACCAGAGAGCGCAGGCCCCGACCCTGACCCGGTGCCTGAAGCTTGCGGATTCCGGCGTGAAACCCGGGCTAGGCGAACAACCGGCCCCGCGGTCTGGCTGTAAACGAACAGGGCCGCGTCTGAACGACGCGGCCCTTGAAGCTCCGTATCCACAACCTCTGACGCCAGTTTCTCTCTGGCGGTTGGGCAAAACGGGTCGCGCCCGACCGGTTAACAGAGAGTATCAGGCCCACGCGGAGGCGAAAGGCTGGCCAGTCGATCGTTTCCGTCGGCACGCTCTCCGCACTCTCGCCGTCAGATGATGTCTCAACCGGACAGGCGGCATGAGACCAGAAACCGCAGGAAAACCGCTGCGCGACCGCGGCCCAGTCGCAGAGTCGCATGCGCTTGATGGAGTGCCTTTGTGCTGGATGTGATCGCATTCCGTACGGTGCTTTGCGCCACGAAAATGCGTTTCCCACGAACCCGGCACCGCCGCAGGCAGTATACTAGGGGGGAGTATCACAGGAGCCTTCCGATGACACCGGTTTCCGACCCTACAAAGCAAGTCACGCTCTCGATCGAAGGCATGTCGTGCGGGCACTGTGTCCGAGCTGTCAAGGAGGCACTTTCCGGCTTGAGGTCGGGGAAGCTCCGCGACGTCGGCATTGGGTTCGCGGAGATCGACGTGCTCAGCCCGAGCGCCGAAGTTGACGCGATCGCGGCGCTCAAGGACGCGGGCTACTCGGCCAGGGCCACCGCGCCGTCTCCCTCTTCGGGGTCGCAGGTCAAGCATGGATGTTGTGGCGGTCCCAAGGGCTGCTGCGGCTGAGAGCGTTGAGCAGGCAAAGGGCAAACTGATGGCAGCGCGAAAGACAAAGGCGATCAGTGCTCCCAGAGACCCGCCGGTCTCGGCCAACGGTGCCACGTGCGGATGCGGAGCGGCTCATGCTGCGGCGAAGGCGGACGATGGCATCGGCCTTGGCGCTCACGCGGCCGGCGTAGACCCCGCCATCAAGGCCGCCAACCTGAAACACCTCAAGCGGATCGAAGGTCAGGTGCGTGGGATCGCTTCGATGATCGACGACGATCGATACTGTGCCGACATCATCCAGCAGTGCGCTGCCGTTCAGGAGTCGCTCCGCTCCGTCGCCAAGAACCTGTACCGCAACCACTTGACGCATTGCGCCGTGCAGGCCATGCACGATCCTGGCCCCGAACGCGAGCGGATGATCGAAGAGTTGATAGACCTATCGAGTCGCCTCACCCGTTGAGGGGCGAACCTTTGGACGGGGAAGTGGGTATCATGAAGAGGTCGAGGTCCTGAAATGCTGCGATCCACCACATTCCGCAGCGTGGTCGCGCTCGTGCTTGCAGCGTGGATGCCGTTCTGCTGCTGCACGTTCACGGGCGTGCTAAACGTCTGCAAGGCATGTGGATCGCACGAGCCCGCCGAATCGGTTGCCAAGGCGCCCCCCGCTCGGTCGAGCAACCACGGGTGCCATCACAGTCATCACGACCAGGAATCGACCCCCACCGATTCCGACCGTCCAAGCCATCACGATGATGGCCCATGTACGTGCGGCAAGGACAAGCTTGCCACGATCGGTGGCGAGCCAATCAGCATCGATTTCCCCGCCTTCCTGCTGGTGTGCGTGCTTCCCGATTGGGAGGTCGCGTGGGACGCTCCCACTCGCGGCGCGACGATGGATCGCGCCGACTTTGCGCTCCACAAGCCAACGACCACGCTGCTGCGCCTTCATTGCGCGCTCACAATTTAGCAGCCACCGCTGACCCCGCCTGATCTGCGTGGGGAAGCGACCCGCGATCCATTTCAAACCTGTGTTGGTCTGACCCTCCGTCAGACACTGGCTCACGTTCCTGTTTGGCCCCGCTGGGGCAAGGAGTTCGTCATGCAACGATTCTCATTCAATATGGTGCTCGCGGCGATCGGCGTTGCCGTCACACCTTTCGCGGCGCTCGCACAGCACGAGGACCACAAGCATCCGGCGGCGCAACAGCCAGCCGCCCAGCCCGCCAAGCACGGCGGTGACTCGCACGCCGCCGGAGAGACCAAGTCCTCCCGTCCTTCCGATCCGTACCCCCTCTCGACGTGCCCCGTCTCGGGCAAGAAGCTCGGGGAGATGGGAGAACCGGTCGTCAAGACGTATGACGGCCGCGAGGTTCGATTCTGCTGCGATGGCTGCATCGAGAAGTTCGAATCGGCCAAAGCCGAGTACTGGAAGAAGATCGACGACGCGATCATCAAAGACCAGACTCCGTTCTACCCACTGACGACCTGCGTGATCTCGGGCGAACCGTTGGTCGAGGATGACAAGGACGTTGCCGTCAACTACGTCTACAACAACCGCCTCATCCGCTTCTGCTGCTCCGGTTGCGTCAAGGACTTCCGCAAGGCCCCGGAGACCGCTCTCAAGAAGCTGGATGCCGCGGCGATCCAGCAGCAGCGGCAGCACTATCCCGTCACCTCGTGCCCCGTTTCCGGCGAGAAGCTGGGATCGATGGGCGACCCGTACGAAGTCGTCATCGCCAATCACCTGGTGCGCCTGTGCTGCAAGAGCTGTGAGAAGGACCTTCGGGCCAAGCCCGCCGAGTTTCTCGCCAAGCTCGATGAAGCCTGGAAGCGCCAAGGCATGCCCCAGCCGACAGACAACGCACCGTCCGCGGCGCACGAGGGGGAGACTGCTCCCCAGACGCCGAAGGAAGACAAGCACGAGCACGGCAAGAAGTAGTTCCACCGCCTCGCGCCCGCGACGGCGGGCGCGCTGGTATTCGCTCGCCAGCACCGGAGACACACATGCACTTGTTCTCATCAATCCTGCACAACTCCGCGAGGCCCAGTCCACGCGTACGCCCTGCCGCGAAGCTCGGAACGTGGCCACTTCCACTGGGGATCGGCTGCCTGGTGCTCGCCGGATGTGCCGGCCAGCGTTCACCCCTTGATCGTGATTGGCAATCGCGACTGACACGGGCGGAGGACTGGCGATCATCCTTAGAGCCTCGCTCGACCGCCGAGGTGCCCAGCCAAGAGATCGCCGATCCCCGCTCGGCCGAGGAGTTTGTGTCCCTGGCGGTAGCTCGCAACCCCGCGATACGTGCAGCCGAAGCCAAGGTCCGCCGTGTCTCCGAGCGAGAAGTGCAGGCTCGCAGCCTCGACGACCCAATGTTCACCGTCGCTCCCATCGGAGACATGGCCGAGACAGCCGCAGGTCAGGTCGGGCTGATGACATCACTGAGCCAGCGTCTGCCGCTCCCCTCGAAACTCGACGCCCGCGGCCGGATTGCCGCGCTGGAGGCCGCGCAAGCGAGGGCTGAACTGGAGCAGGTCAAGCTGCAGGTTGTGGCCGATACTCGCAGGGCGTACTGGACGTTCGCGTTTGTATCAAGAGCGATCGACACAACCCGGGACAGCCGATCGCTGCTGCTTCAGCTCCGCGACGTTGCCGACGCCCAGTTCCGTGCCGGACAGCGGAACCAGCAGGATGTGCTTCGCGCCGCCGCCGAACTCGGGAACCTCGACTCGGAGCTGATCGTGCTGGGGCAGCGGCGGGACACGGCGGCCGCGATGCTGCGCCAGATGATCGATGCTCCCGCCTCTCAGCCGCTGGCGGAGCCGATGCTCCCGAACGAGCACGACATCGTGGTCAGCCGCGACGCGCTGCTCGCCCGCGCCGTGCAGGTCAACCCAGCCCTCGGGCGGATCGCCGAGCGGATGACCCAGTTTGAGCAGCAGCAGCGCCTGGCGAATCTCAACCGCTGGCCCGATCTGACGGTGAGTCTCTCGTACAACGCCGTGGACAACGACGGGCTTTCCCCCGCCGCCAACGGCCAGGACCAGTGGTGGGTGGGGTTTGGGGTCAACCTTCCGATCTGGACGGAGAAGTACGACGCGGCGGAACGCGAGGCCATGTTCGGCCGACTCGAAGCCGCTTCCGAACTCGCCGCCGAGCGAAACCGCGTCACCTTCCGCGTCGAGGACGCGCTGCTCAGGCTCGAGTCCCAGCGCGAAGTCCTTCGCCTGCTGCGGACCCAGGTGATCCCGGACGCTCGTGCTGCAGTCGAGGCGTCCGCCGCGACGTACCGGACCGGCGCCGGCGACTTCCTCGTGCTGGTCGACAACTGGAGGAAATTCCTCGGCTACCAGGTCACGGAACACCAAGTGTCGGCCGCGGTCGAGCAGGCGCTCGCCGACCTGCAGCAGGCCGTTGGAGCAGACATCGATCGCCACACAGGCGATGTGCAATCAGACAGACAACATCCTTCGCCAGACGGTGCCCTGGATACACACGACAAGGAGTCCGCCCGATGACACCCGAACCAACCAACGCCGCGAAGCCCGAACCCGCGTCGGGTGAGCAGCGACAGAAGGCGGCACCCCCTCCCAGCCCCCGGCCGCCACGCGCCATGCCTTGGTGGTTGTTCGCAGCCTTCGCGGCGGTCGCGATCGTCGCCGCGTGGTTCGGCACAAAGTTCGGCGGTCGCATCGCTGACGCCGGACGAGAGGTTGCCGCTCGCGTTACACGAACCACCGCGGACGCGGGCCACGACCAATCAGGCACTGGTTCGGACGCTGTTGGCGCGACGCAGTACTACACCTGCGGCATGCACCCGTGGGTGATCCTCCCCAAGCCGGGCGATTGCCCGATCTGCCACATGAAGCTCACGCCGCTAGACCCGGCGAAGTTCACGGGGCAGGTCAGCATCGACCCGGTCGTCGTGCAGAGCATCGGCGTGCGCATCGACCCGGTCACCGAGGGGCCCCTCACCCGCTCCATTCGGACTGTCGGCACCGTGGAGTACGACGAGACGCGGGTCCGCGACGTCAACACGAAGGTCTCGGGATGGATCGAGAAACTCCACGTCGACTACGTGGGCGCGCCCGTCGAGCAGGGCCAGCCGCTTTTTGAGGTGTACTCGCCGGCCCTCTTCCAGGCCCAGGAGGAGTATCTGCTTGCTCTACGCACCCAGCGCTCGGGGTCCGGCGACCGGGGCTCCCCGACGCTCGACCTTGTGCAATCCTCTCGCACGAAACTCGAACTGCTCGACGTCACCCCGCAGCAGATCGAGTCTCTGACCCAGGCCGGTGAGCCCTCCCGCACCATGACCGTGCTCAGCCCGCACACGGGCACTGTCATCGCCAAGCACGCCAACGAGGGCATGAAGATTGACCCCGGGATGCAGGTGTTCCGCATCGCAGATCTGTCACGGGTGTGGGTGCTGGTGACGCTCTATGAGTCCCAGCTTCCGTACGTGTCGGAGGGCCAGCGTGCCGTGATGTCCCTGCCCTACATCCCCGGCCAGACGTTTGAGGGCAAGGTTGTCTACGTCTACCCGTACCTGGACACACGCACACGCGAGGTGCAGGTGCGGTTGGAGTTCGAGAATCCGACCGGGCTGCTCAAGCCCGGGATGTTCGCGACCGTCGAGCTCCAGAGCACGCTGAAGCGAACGGCCGTCCTCGTGCCGCGAGCCGCGGTCATGAGCACGGGCGAGCGCAGCGTCGCGTTCGTGAGCCTCGGCGAAGGGAAGTTCGAGCCCCGGCAGGTGCGTCTGGGCGTCGAGACGGGGAGCGGCCAGGTCGAGATCCTGGACGGACTCAAACCCGGCGAGCTGGTGGTCACGTCCGGTCAGTTCCTGCTCGACAGTGAGTCTCGTGTCCGGGAGGCCCTGGCGAAGATGATCCGGGGCGATCTGGCCTCGGAGCAAACCGCCCAGGTGGCGGTCGCGGGCGGCAGCGAGCTGGCGGCTCTCCCCGAGCCCCTGGCCGCCGGGCTCTCCGAGGCGATACGAGCGTACTTCGCAATCGGCGAGCGTCTCGCAAGCGACTCGGCCCGAGATCTTGCCGAACCCGCCCGGGCACTCGCCGCGGCGCTCGACCGGGCGATCGGTGTTCTAATCCCTGACCACGAGCACTTCTGGCACCAGCACACCGAGGCCGCGGCCGCGCGCGGCAAGGCGCTCGAACTGGCGACGGCAAAGGACCTGCCCGCCGCGCGAGAGCTCTTCGCAGACCTGGGTGTGGCCCTCGACAAGCTGCTGCGATCTACAGGCGTGCCGCCCTCGTTCGATGCCAGCGTCCAGTCTCTGCACTGCCCCATGTTCCAAGAGGGTCAGGGCGGCGCCATCTGGCTCCAGCCGGCAGGGCCGGTGCGCAATCCCTTCTTCGGCTCCACGATGCTGGAGTGCTTCGACCGCCGCGAAGCGTTGCCACCCACAGGCGCTTCTCCGGTGGAGACACCTCGACCTCCCGAGCGTCAGCCGGCCCAACCCGGAGCGCAGCAGTCTTCAACGGAAGCCCGCGACGCGCTATCGGCGGTGCTGGACGCCTATCTCGTTGCGCAGGACCAACTGACCAAGGACGACGCGGCCGGGGCGGGAACGAGCCTCGGACGAATCGAGCAGAACCTCCCAGCCCTGATCGCTCTCCCCGGACCCGCCGGCAACGCGGCAACGCAGATCCGGGACACGCTCAAGAGCCCCGGCGGCGAGCTCGACTCGCTGCGGTCGTCCTTCGCGGCCATCTCCAACGCCCTGCTCGTCATCGCCGAGACCGTGCCCCCGTCGCCCCGTGATGGCGGCGTCTTCCACGCCTACTGCCCGATGGTCAAAGAGCACTGGCTGCAGAGCGGTGAGGAGATCCGCAACCCCTACGACCCCGGCATGCTCCGATGCGGAAGCATCAAGGGCCGCCTCGACACGGAGGGCGGTCAATGATCGCACGAATCATCGACTGGTGCATCCACAACCGCCTCATGGTGGTGCTGCTGACCGCGGTGGTCGTCGCCGCGGGCATCTACTCGACGCGCAGCATCACGGTTGACGCCATCCCCGACCTCTCCGACGTCCAGGTGGTCATCCGGACGGAGTACCCGGGCCAGGCACCGCAGATCATCGAGGACCAGGTTACCTACCCGCTCACGACGGCCATGCTTGCGGTTCCGTACGCCAAGGTGGTGCGCGGCTACAGCATGTTCGGATCGAGTTTCGTCTACATCATCTTCGAGGACGGGACCGACCTGTACTGGGCTCGGAGCCGCGTGCTCGAACAGCTCAGCACCGTGGCCAGCCGCTTGCCCGCGGGGGCGAGCCCCCAGCTCGGTCCCGATGCGACCGGTGTCGGTTGGGTGTTCCAGTACGTGCTGACCACCGGCCGCTACTGCCCGAAGCATCCGCAGGGTCTGTGGCACGACCCGGATGCCGACCGCTGGTATGAATCACCCGACGACGCACCTGCTGCCTCGCATGCACGCCTCGTTCATCACCGCGTGTTCCCCGAGGGCAAGGTGGTCTGGGCCGATCGGCGCGAAAACCGCCGCTACGAGTCGCTCGACGAGGCGCCGCCGGAAGTCCGCAACCGGCTGGAGCGTATCGAACTGGTGAAGGGGTACGACGTTTGCCCGCTCGACGGCAGTCCCCTGGTCCGCGCTTCGGTTGATCTCTCGGAACTCCGCTCCCTGCAGGACTGGTATCTGCGCTACGAGCTCACGTCTGTCGCGGGCGTGAGCGAGGTGGCCTCTATCGGCGGGTTCGTGCGGCAGTATCAGGTCGTCGTGGATCCGGTCCAGCTCAGGGCGTACGGCATTCCCATCTCCAAGGTGAAGATGGCGATCCAGCGGTCGAACGTTGATGTCGGAGGCCGCTTGCTGGAGATGAGCGAGACCGAGTACATGGTCCGCGGCCTCGGTTACCTTGGAACACTCACGCCCGACGAGGCGGCCGCGGCCAAGGACCGCGGAGAGCCGATCTCGCGAGTCCGGAGCGACCGAGTCCTTGAGGAACTCCGCCAGATCGCGCTGGGAGCAACACCATCCGGCACGCCCATCTACCTCTCAGATGTGGCCGAGGTGCGCGTCGGTCCCGACATCCGGCGCGGGATCGCGGAGTGGAATGGCCAGGGCGAGACCGCCGGCGGCGTGGTCGTCATGCGATTCGGCGAGAACGCCCAAAGGACGATCGCACGCGCCAAAGACAAGCTGCGAGACTTGGAAAAGGGCCTACCGCCGGGCGTCGCCATCGAGGTGGCGTATGACCGCAGCGACCTGATCGGACGGGCGGTCTCAACGCTTAGCCACACGCTCATTGAAGAGATCACGGTGGTCTCCATCGTCATCGTGCTCTTCCTTCTGCACGCCCGGAGCGCCTTCGTGGCCGCGTTCGTCCTTCCGACGGGAGTTCTGTCAACGGTCGCGATCATGCACCTTCTCGGGCTCAACGCCAACATCATGTCCCTTGGCGGCATCGCGATTTCGATCGGCGTGATGGTGGACAGCTCCATCGTCATGGTCGAGAACGCGCACAAGCACCTGGAGCACGAGAAGGTTCGGATTGCCGACGGGCTCACGCCCCGCACACGGGTGCAGATCATGAGCGAGGCCGCGCGGGAGGTCGGGCCCACACTGTTCTTCAGCCTCCTCATCATCACCGTGAGCTTCCTGCCCATCTTCGTGCTCGGCGAACAGTCCGGCCGGCTGTTCAAGCCGCTCGCCTTCACCAAGACCTTCGCGATGGCGTCCGGAGCAATCCTGGCGGTCACCATCATCCCCGTCCTGATGGTCTACTTCGTCAGCGAGCGGACCATTCCGCGCTCGTGGAATCGCCCGCTCCGATGGACAACCTACCTGCTCGCCATCGGAGTGCCCGCCCTGCTCCTCACGCTGGCGCCGCTTGGGGCGCTCCAGCCGTGGCGTATGTGGTTGGTCATCGGATGGGCGGTCTTCGCGGCGATCGTCCTTGTGCCGCAACGGATCATCTCGGAGGAACGCAACCTCCTGAGTCGTCTGCTGCAGCGGGCCTACGACCCGTTCTTCCGCTTTGTCATGCAGTACCGATGGCTCACGCTCGCGCTGGCCGGTCTGCTCCTTGCATCCACCCTGTACCCCATCAGCCGTTTGGGCAGCGAGTTCATGCCGCCGCTGGAGGAAGGCGACCTGCTCTACATGCCCACGACCGATCCGGGGCTGAGCG
>ERZ795041.446-NODE-446-length-15646-cov-5.147521_pt1 | contig 15646 bp, 15 predicted proteins | sample MGYA00375125_ERZ795041 | MGnify/ENA primary metagenome ERZ795041 (study PRJEB30170, sample SAMN03074214) | activated sludge metagenome | biome: Common Effluent Treatment Plant; feature: Wastewater; material: Activated sludge; isolation source: activated biomass in...
ATTGATCGCCTCCGTAGCTCAATTGGACAGAGCGTCGGCCTTCTAAGCCGAAAGTTGCAGGTTCGAGCCCTGCCGGGGGCACACTTCGCGAACGCCACCGACGGTCAAAACTCCCATGACAATCAAACTGTTCACAGTCGACGAGATGCGAGCCGCGGAGAAAGCGGCCGATGCCGCCGGCCACTCCTACGCCCAATTGATGGAGACGGCCGGTTGGCGCGTGGCCGAGGCCATTGAGCAACGCCATGACGTGGGCAACCGGCAGGTGCTCGTGCTCGTGGGGCCGGGCAACAACGGCGGCGACGGACTGGTGGCCGGGCGCTACCTGGCCGAGGCGGGCGCGAATGTCGCCTTCTATCTTCTGAAGCCGAGGGCGGCCACCGAAGACGACAACATGGCGCGGGTCGAGGCGATGGGGCTGGGGGTTCTGTCGGCCGACCATGATCCGCGCTTTCGAGCCTTGCGCCATCGCCTGCAGACGGCCGATATCCTCATCGACGCGCTGCTGGGAACGGGCGTGTCGCGGCCTATCGAGGGCTTGCCGGCCGAACTGCTGCGGCAGGTTCATCAGACCGTGGCCGAAAGACGGGGGGCGACGAACAACAGGCCCGCTCTGATCAGCGTGGCCGCGCTGCCGGTGGCCCCGGAGGATGCGGCCGCGGAGCAGTCGTGGCCGGTGGTCGTGGCCGTCGATTGCCCCAGCGGGTTGAACTGTGACACCGGCGAGCTGGACCCGCTGGCGATCCCGGCAGACCTCACGGTCACCTTCGCCGGGCCGAAGCGCGGCCACTTCAAGTCTCCCGGCGCGGCCGCCTGTGGCGAATTGGTGGTGGCCGACATCGGCATCGACTCCGAGCTGCCGGTCGTCGCCGCCGTGCCCGTCGAGCTGGCGACGAGCGAGCTGGCCCGGCGCACGCTGCCCAGACGGCCGCCGGACGGGCACAAGGGCACATTCGGCACCGCGCTCATCGCCGCCGGGAGCATTCGCTATTGGGGCGCGCCCGCCCTTGCCGCGCGCGGCGCCTTTCGCAGCGGCGTGGGTCTGGTCACCCTGGCCGTGCCGCAACGGTTGCGCCCCGCGCTGGCCGGGCAATTCCCCGAGGCTACCTACCCGGCCGTGACCGACACCGATTTGCTGGGGGTCTCGACCGCCAACCTGCTCCTGGGTTCGCTCAAGGAATACAAGGCGATCCTGATCGGGCCGGGGCTGGGGGAGGCCGGGTCCTTTCTGGGGGCCATGCTCGACGGCTTGCGCGAGTTGGGCGAGGGGCAGGCTCCGCCGCTGGTGGTCGATGCCGATGGGCTGAACCAGCTGGCGGGGATGGATGATTGGCCGAAACGGCTGCCGCCCAACACTGTCCTGACGCCGCATCCGGGCGAGATGGCGCGGCTGACCGGCCGCCCCCTCAGCGCCTTGCTTGACGAAGACCGGATCGATCTGGCGCGAGAGAAAGCGGCCGAGTGGGGCCATGTCATCGTCGTGAAGGGGGCCTAGACGGTCATCGCCGCGCCCGACGGCCGCGCTACGCTCCTGCCGTTTGCCAACCCGATCCTGGCCGTGGGCGGCAGCGGGGACGTGCTGGCCGGTATCCTCGTCGGCCTGCTGGCCCAGGGGCTTGAGCCTTACAAGGCGGCCGTGCTGGCCGGCTATCTCCACGGTGCGGCCGGAGAGCTGGCCCGCACCTACTGGGGAGATTCCGGTTTGCTGGCCGGTGAACTGGCCGATTGGGTCTCCCACGTGCGACGCGCGCTGAGCTGATTGCCGCGGGTGGCTTAAAATGTATAATGGGCTTCTATTTCATCGCACTGGAGATCACATGACACAACAGAGAGATCAGGAGTCCGACTGGATCCCGCAAGGCGTCGATCTTGACCGGCCGTCGGTGGCTCGCGTCTATGATTATGTACTGGGCGGGCACCACAATTTCGAGATCGACCGACTTGCGGGGGACCGGTTCGCGAAGTTGGTCCCCGATCTGGAGCTGACAGCTCAGGCCAATCGCGCTTTTTTGCGCCGTGCCGCGTCGTTCATCAGCCAACAAGGGGTCGATCAGTTCCTCGATTTAGGCTCCGGCATCCCCACCGCGGGCAACGTGCATGAGATCGTTCGGCGCTATATCCCGGACGCCCGTGTTGTCTATGTCGATATCGAGCCGGTGGCCATCGCCCATGCCAACGCCTTGCTGGCTGATGATCCGGGCGCGGCCGCCATTCTGGCCGATGTGCGCGATACGGATACCATCCTGAACCACCCCGTCGTCAGGGAACTGATCGACTTTTCCCGGCCGGTGGGCCTGATCGCCGTGGCGCTTATCCACTATATTGCGGATGATGACGAAGCCGTTCGGATGATGCAGGCCTTTAAGGACAGGCTGTCGCCGGGCAGCTATATGGCGATCAGCGTCTGGACCTTTGACGATGCGCCGCCCGATGTGCTGGCCAGGTATGAGCAACTGGCCCTTGAGCTGCCGATGCCCGGCGCACCTCGTCCCTATCGCACCGTGTTGGGCTTCTTTGACGGGTTTGAACTCCTCGAGCCGGGCCTGGTGCACGGTCCAAGCTGGCGCCCTGACGATCCCGATGATTCGCTCTTCGACAACCCGGAGCGCAGTGTGGGCTGGGCGGGGGTGGCGCGCAAACCTTAAATGGTTTCCTCGGAAGAAGGATGACCGAATGACGGGAGATCAAGCCCGTGATAGGCCGGTTGAGATCGCCGTCGCCTGGCAGGCGGCCATCGTTGGTATCGCCTATATCCCCCTGGCAGTCAATGATCTGCGGAAGCGCCTGGAGCGATTGGCGGCCGACGCGGCCGACGCGCTGGCAGACGGTCGATCGTCCGTGGGAGTCACACAGACCGGCCGGGCCATCGGCCGCGAACTCGTGGGATTGAACATCCGTAAGCCGCAGGCTCTGGAAAAGACGCTGGCCTGCCTGAGCGTGGAATTTGGCGCGCATGAGCCGATGCGGCTGGGGCAGTTGCTGGCGGGTATAGCCGGCGGCTTTGCCGAAGCGGCCGAAGTGGATTTATTGCAGCAGCAGGAGAAGCTAAGCCGCTCGGCCACATCTGCCCTGCGGCAGGCCCAATCGGAACTGCAAACCTCGCGCGACGAACTGGCGAAGAGCAATCGCGACTTGTTCGCCCAAATCAACGAGCGAATCCGCGCCGAACAAACGCAGCGCGAATATGCCGAGCGCCTGCGGCGGTTGCACGAGATCGACCTGGCCATGCTGTCGGCCGAATCGTTGTCGGCTATCGTCGATATCTCCATCAATCACATCCAACATATCATCCCGGCGCTATCCATCTCGATCGCCCTCATCGAACCTGCCAATAACCGCCTGGTCATCCTGAAAAGCACTAATCCCATCTACCCGGCCGGACGAATGTTGCCGATCACGATGCTGGACGCCTTGAGGCACCTGGACCAGGGTCAGGATTTTTATATCCCGGATATAGGGGAAATGCGGGGGGTTTCGCCGGGCGTGGATGAACTTGTCGAGCGAGGCGGCCGATCGTTGCTGACCGTGCCGCTCCGCTATCAGGAGGAGCTGATCGGCGGGCTGATCATCGTGCTCAACGAAGTGCGCCGGCTGTCCGGGGAAGAAATCGCCGTTTCCCACGAGATCGCCGATTCGGTGACCGTCGCCATCCAGAATCGGCGGCTGCTTGAGGCGGAGCGAGAGGCGTACCGTCGCGAATTGACCCTGCGCGAGGTGTCCGCCCATCTGACATTGGGCCTGACACCGGCCGAACTCTCGCGCCGAATTCTGGGCATGCTCGAGAGAGTCCTCTCGTTCCGGAGCGCGGCCATCATTTTGCTGGAAGACGATGCCCTGAAGATGACCGCGCGTCACGGTGACCCGATCCTTCCCGAGCAAACCGAGTTCATGATGGCCCAGCGCCCGAACTCGATCATGTCCGTGATCCGCACCCGGCGGCCGGTGATCATCAACGATACCGGAGCATCGCCCGACTGGGTGCCGCTCGCGGGGTTTGAGTTTATTCGGGCCTGGATGGGCGTCCCCTTGCTGGTCAAGGGTGAATGTATTGGGATATTGGCCATCGACCGTGATGAACTCGACGCGTTTAGCGAAAGCGAAAGCGATCTGGCCTTCGCTTTTGCCAATCAGGCGGCCATCGCCATCGAAAACGGCCGCCTCTTTGCCGGGCAGCAAGCCGCCGCGGCCGAATTGGCCAGGCGCTACCGCGAGCGGGGGCGCGAACTCGATGTGCTCTATGATTTCACCGTGACGGCCGTCAGCAAGGTCGATCTGGAAAGCCTGCTGGAGCGATCGCTGGAACTGGCGGTCGATTCCTTCGGCTGCACGGCGGCGGCCGTCTTTCTGGCCGAAGGCGACGATAGCGAGTTGAAATTGTCGGCCATTATCGACCGGCAACCGTCGATCGCCGGGGCGATGCAGGAGTTCCTGCATGGCAATCCCCTTCTGTGGCCCCGACCGGTCAATGCGCTCTATATCTGGACCGAAGCGGATTTGCCGGCCGGCTGGCCTCGTGAAACGGATTCGACCCTGGCCGTGCTGCCGTTGCGCTCCAGTGGTTCCGATCTGGGGCTGTTCTGTCTGGTGTGCGACTCGGCCGGCAGGCTGACGGACGAAGACATGCCCCTGTTGGTGACCGTGGTCGATCAGATCGCCGCGGCCATCGAAAACATCCGCCTGCGGCAAGTCGCTCGCCAGGCGGCGATCATCGAGGAACGCGAGCGACTGGCCCAGGAAATCCACGACTCGGTGACGCAATCCATCTATAGCGTCGCCTTGTTTGCCGGGGCGGCCCAGGGAGCGATTGAGGCGAACGATACCGCCAAGGCCCAGGAACGCATCCGGTTGATCCTGAATGTGACCGACCTGTCCTTGCGCGAGTTGCGCCTGCTGCTGTTCGAACTTCGCACGGAATCGTTGGCCCGTCTGGGGTTGGTGGAAGGATTGAGAGAACGACTGCGCATTGTCGAGCATCGGGCGGGCGTCCAGGGCGAAGTGCATGTGGGGAGCATCAGCGATCTGCCGATCGCTATCGAGGAGGCTTTCTATCGTGTTGCTCTGGAAGCGCTCAATAATTCCTTGCGCCATGCCCAGGCTCGTCAGGTCGCGATCAGCCTGATGGAGGAGGATGGCTACCTGTCGATGACAATCGCCGATGACGGTGCCGGTTTCGATGAAACAACCATCGCCGGCGGAGGCGGAATGGGGCTGGGGAGCATGCAAAAACGCGCCGATAAGGTGGGGGGCGTCCTGACCCTGACGTCGCGGGTCGGCGAGGGGACGAAAGTGCTTGTTCGCGCGCCTTTACGCTAAGTTCTCTTCTACGTTATGTATAGTGAGGTTCTTGCATTGCCGGAGAGAGGATTGGGACGGCCTTATCCAGGGAGAGGGATAAACGGATGAATGAAAAAATACGGCTACTGATCGCGGACGACCATGCAATCGTGCGCCAGGGGTTAATCGCCTTGCTGGAGACCCACCCGGGAATTCAGGTGATTGGCGAGGCAGCCGACGGAGTAGAGGCGGTGACAATGGCTCTCTCGCTGAAACCCGACGTGATCCTGATGGATATAAGAATGCCGCGAAAGGACGGCATCGGCGCCATCCGCGACATCATCAAACAGCAGCCCGAGGCGCGAATCCTCGTCCTGTCCAGTTTCGCCGAGGACGTTCAAATCATGGAATCGATGAGCGCCGGCGCGTTGGGGTACCTGCTAAAAGACACGAAATTGGACGGATTGGTCGACGGTATTCACGACGTTTACGCGCGAAAGATGCCGCTCGATCCCGTCGTCGCTCGCCAATTGTTGCAAAACCTGAGCCATTCGCAGGCCGAACCGCGCCTGGCCGACGACCTGACTGCCCGTGAATTGGAGATATTACCCCTCATCGCGAGCGGGATGGGCAATAAGGAGATAGGGAATCGCCTGGGTATTACCACCCGAACGGTGGGGACGCATATCGGCAATATGATACGCAAGGCGGAGGTGGACAACCGCGTGCAGCTGAGCATGATGGCGCTCCGCCAGGGCCTGGCGTCGAATCAACCTGATTAACAGGCGTGGCGTCAGGCCCCGGAACGAATCGGCCGCCGGTTAGTCCTCGGTGTAATACCCCATGCCCACCACGCCGGGACCGACGTTGGCCCCGATGACGGGTGTGAGTTCGTTGACGATTAGATCATCCACAGTCACCTCCGACCGAATCTTGTCGGCGATGGCTTGCGCTTCCTCGATGGCGCTGGCGTGAATGACCCCGGCATGGATGTGCTTCTTGCCTTTCATCGACTCCAGAACGGTGTCGATCATGTGCTGAATGGCTTTCTTTTTGGTGCGAATGGAGGCCAGCGGCTCGATCTTGCCGCCTTCCAGATGCAGGACGGGCTTGATGGACAGCATGGAGCCGACCAGGCGCTTGGCCCCGCCGATGCGGCCGCCCTTGTGGAGATATTCCAGCGTGTCGACGACGAAGATGACCCGCATGCGCGGCACCAGTCCCCGAACGTATTCGGCGACTTCCTTGTAATCATATCCTTCGGCGGCCCGACGCGACGCCGCCATCGCCAGCAACCCCAGCCCCAACGACGCGGAACGCGAATCGACGATCTCGATGGGGTAATCGTCCATCGCCTCCGCCCCCAAGTGGGCCGACTGGATCGTGCCGCTCAGAAGCTCCGACACAAAAATGGCCACGATGCTGTCGGCGCCCTCGGCCACCTTCTGGAAATGCTCGGTAAATTGCCCCGGCGCCGGCTGCGAAGTCTTGGGCAGGTCCTTTGACAGTGGCAGGCGCTCGTAAAACTCGGCCGTTGTGATGTCGATCTGATCCAGCAGACTGGTGCCTTCCCAGTTCAGGATTTGGGGGATGACATAGATGTTGTATTCTTTTATAATGTCAACCGGCAGGTTGGCGGTACTGTCCGTGATAATGGCAACTTTAGCTTTGGCCATGTGACCATTTCTCCTTCAAATGATTTGGATGGTGAATTCTACTTGCGGAAAAGGTTAGCGGGAAGATTGTATGAGAGCGCGGTATAATCGTCAAACACAGAGCAATTCAGGGTTATCCCCCTCAGCTATCTAAACAAAATACGTAGAAAAAGATCGATATACTGCCTATTGTGGGTAATTTGAGAGATGATATTCTTACCATCATTAGGAGGGTGCTATGCATGGGGTGAATCCAGTCACATAAAACCTGGCGACGGGGAATCGCCAGGTTTTTGTTTGGATCGCCGGCGGCCGCAGATAATAGTCACCTGAAGCCAGTTGGGTGATTCCGGTTTTTTTGTCATAATCGGCCGTGTGAATCAAGTTACCTATGTCGGCCACGCCACCCTGCTCATCGAGCTGGACGGCGCGAACCTGTTAACCGACCCGCTACTGACCCTTCGCGTGGGCCACCTCCTGCGTACATCACAGGTTCCCGCGCTGGGTTCGCTACCGCTGGACGCGGTACTCCTCTCCCATCTCCACGCCGATCATGTGCATCTCCGCTCCCTGCGTCGGCTGGGCAAGGATCAACTGTTGATCGCGCCGCGTGGCTCGGCGGGCTATCTGGCACGACATGGCTTTCATCGGGTGGTGGAGATGGAAGTGGGCGACAGCTTGCGCGTCAAGGACGTCACTATCGAGGCGGCGCCATCGGACCATGCCGGACGATCGATTCCCGGCCGACCCCGCACCGACTGCCTGGGCTATATCATCCGCGGCAGCCGCAGCATCTATTTCTCCGGCGATACCGATCTGTTCGCGGGGATGGCAGACATCGGCCCGGCGCTTGACGTGGCCCTTTTGCCGGTATGGGGTTGGGGACCGACGCTTGGCCCAGGCCACATGGACCCCTATCGCGCGGCCAAATCGCTGGAGATGTTGCAACCGACGCTGGCCATCCCCATCCATTGGGGGACGTATTTCCCGGCGGGATTGCGGCCGTTCATGCCCACCCTGACCAGCCGGCCGCCTCATGAATTCGCCCGGTATGCCGGCAAAATCGCTCCCGAGGTGCAGGTGTGCGTGCTCGATCCCGGCGACACGCTGGGCCTGTCGGGTTTCCAGTCCCCGATGGGCGGCGCGGGATCGGTTTACTGACCGGCTACCAGCGTTCTCACTTTCCCGGCGATATCCTTCGCCCGCGCCAGCGCCTCACCCACCAGGACGGCATCGACCGCGGCCGCGCGCATCATCGTCATATCCTCAGCCGACGCGATCCCGTTCTCGCTCATCACGGCGATCTCCGACGGGATGAGCGGCCGCAGGCGTGCGGTCGTGTCGAGGTCGATCTCGAAGGTCTGCCAATCGCGGTTGTTGATGCTGATGATGCTCGGCTGCAGCGGTAGCGCGCGGGCCACTTCTTCGGCCGAATGCACCTCGATCACGGCCGTCATGCCCAATTTCCGGGCCAACGCCGACAGGTCGCGCATTTCTGCGTCGCTCAGCACGGCGGCGATGAGCAACACGGCGTCCGCCCCGGCCAGGCGAGACTCATAGATCTGATAGGGGTGGAAGATAAAGTCATGGCGCAGCACCGGCACGCGCACTGCCTCGCGTACGTCGCGCAGATGCTCCAGCGCGCCCTGAAAGTGACGGCCGTCAGTCAGGACGGAGACGGCCCGCCCGCCCGCTTTCTCGCACAGACGCGCCAGCCGGACGGCGTCGTAGTTGGGAATCAGCAGCCCCTTGTCGGGCGACGCCTTGCCGCACTCGGCGACGAGCGAGACGCCCGGAGCGCGAATGGCGGCCTCGAAGTCGCGCGGCCGCGGGGCGACGGCGGTCATCGCCCGCAGATCCTCGAACGGCACGGCGGCCATCGTCTTGGGCAGGTTCTCGCGATGATGGGCCATGATCTCGTCCAGCATTTGGCCGCGACGACGGGCCAGATTGGTGACACTCATCGGCTCAGACCTCCGGCTCTTGTTTGATGTAGCCCCGCTCCAGGCAGTCGGCCAGGAGCGACTCGACGAAACGGCCGAGTTCGGCCGAGCTTTCGGCGATGGGGGCAATGCGACGGCGCACCTGGGCGATGCCGATCCCCTTTTCGACCCAGGCGCCGCCGTTGTTTAGATAGTTGTGCAGAAACGGCATGAACCGGTCCATGGCGTTGGCGAACCGGGCTTCGGTCGTGGCCCGCGCCTCGAACTCGTCCCACAAGGCGCGGAATTCGGCCGCCTGCTCATCGGGCAGCAGCCCAAACAGCCGGTCGGCGGCACGTTGCTCGCGCCGAGCTTTATCCAGATAACCCGTGGCGTCGTAGGCGAAGGTGTCTCCGGCGTCAATCTCGATGATGTCGTGTACCAGCAGCAGGCGCATGACGTGGTTCACATCCAGGGCTTCGTCGGCATATTCATTGAGCACCAGAGCCATCATCGCCAGATGCCAGCTGTGCTCGGCCGAATTTTCACGCCGCGAGCCGTCGACCAATGGCGCGTGGCGCACAATGCTTTTCAGCCGATCGATCTCGATGATGAAGTTCAGCTGTCGGGCCAATCTGTCGTTGTTGGTGAGCATTTGCTAAAAATCGTCCCTTCGTGTGTCCGCAAGAGGGTTGTTCTCGGCGGCTGTGGGATTATACTTCGGCCCGGCCGCGACTCAAGCGATATACGGCGTTGCGGCCCTTGTTACTCATGGAGGTAGTATGAAGAACATGAGCAACTTTTTACACGTCAGGTTGGGCTGGTGGGCGACGCTCCTGTTGGTGCTCGTCACCACGGGCGTTGCTTATGCCGAGACCGATGGGCAAAGCAAACGCCTGTTTATGCCGGCCATCCTCATTGGCCCGGCAATGGATTGCAACGTCCCCGGTGCGTCCTTCACTTCGCTCAGCATCAAAGGCGAGCCTCTCACGGTGAACCCCGAGACCAACCGCGATGTGAATCTGGGCGCGCGCGGCTACAAGCGCATCAACGCGCCGTTGAAATTGGTGGCGCTGGGGTCGGTGCATGACCGGAAAGCGCCCCAACTTCCCGGCATGTTCGGCGATCGGCGAACGCCGGCCTTCACCAGCGCCTACGACGCCGACCTCGGCCCCTACCAGCAATGGGAAGTGACGTTGCTGGGGATGGGCACGGCAAAGGGCGAGGTTATCTATACGCCGGACTCGGGCTATGATATCGGGGGAGGGTATGAGTATCTGGTGATGTATGCGTCCGAGACGCGCGTCACGCTCCATATCGGCCGCGAGGATGAGTTCTTCGGCTACGTGCTCCATATCGAGGATGTGTGCGTCGATCCCGATCTGCTGGCGCTCTACCGGCAAATGCATGCCGCCGGAAGACGCTCGCTGCCGGCGCTGCGCGGCCACGACCCGTTCGGCCGGGCGATGGGCGTCGAGGTGAAGGCCGCCGTGCGGGATTCGGGCAGTTTCATGGACCCGCGCTCGCGCAACGACTGGTGGCAGGGCAGGTGATTGCCGGCGGCAGTTCAGTGTGTCGAGCCTGAATCCGTGAACCGGGTGGATTCCCGCTGTCGCGCGGCCTCGAACAACAGGACGCCCGCCGCCAGCGCCGCGTTTAGCGATTCGGTCGCGTCGCGCATCGGGATGGTCACCCGCCCTGTGGCGACCTGCCCGGCGGCCGTTCCCGCCCCATGGGCCTCGCCGCCGATCAGGATGGCCGCCGGCCGACGCCAGTCGACGGCCGAGTAAGCCGTTCCGTCCCGCGCGGTCGCCAGCCATACGTCCAGCCCTCTGACCAGAGCGGCGATCTCCTCCCACGCGGCCGCGCGCACCGGCAGCCGCAAGATAGCCCCCATGCTGCCGCGCACGACCTTGGGGTTATATGGGTCCACGCAGCCTGGCCCCAACAGCACGCCATCCGCTCCCGCGGCGGCCGCCGCTCGCAGGATCGTGCCCATATTGCCGGGGTTGGCCACGGCGTCCAGGATGACCAGCAGCGACGGCATGTCGGGCCACGGCCGCGGCTCCATAGCCACCACCGCCAGCGCTCCCGGCGCGGTCTCCGTGTCGCTCATGGCGGCCATCACCCCGTCGCTGACCGGCGTCGCCGCCACGCCAAGCTCGGGCAAAAGGGCGCGGCCGTCGTCGCTTTCCGCCCAGTCGGCCGTGACATAGAGCGCCCGCGGCCGGATCGACCCCGCGGCCAGTTCCCGTATCCAGCGCGTGCCCTCGACCACAAACGCCCCTTCGGCATAGCGGAAGCGCCGGTCGGACAGCAGGCGACGCACTGTTTTGACTTGCGGGTTGGTTCGGCTGGTGATCACAGACCCAAGTATACTGCAGACCGGCCCGATCGCTATTGGCCGGTGATCATGGGGATGAAACCGCGCCGGTCGAGCACAAGCGGTTCCGTTGGCGTGCCGATAGTGAACTCATGCGTGTAGGTTCGGCCGTTGAACGTCGCATCAAATCGCCACGTTCCCGTCTTCGTCCCGGCGGGGAAATCATACGACCACCACCACCAGGACAGGGTGTAATGCGCCTTGGCCGCGCGCTGCTCCCATTGGGCGAAGATCGCCCCGTCCGGCGCGACGATCCGGTATTGCGTCGGCAAGCTGCTGAGCTGGTCGCGGTAGAAGGCGGTGAACGTGACGCGATCGCCGGGCTGGAACCGGGTCGCCTCGTTGGTGATGTCAGGGTTGGGGCATGACCCCCAAGAGAAGGGCGCGGTGCCGGTCATCAGCTTGTTGATCCCCGAATCGTAATAGTTCGGTTGGGAGGCCCACCACGAGCCACCGTCCAGCGGGTTGCAACTCCCGGCGTAGGGATCGACCAGCCGCCCCCCGGCGTATAGCTCGAAATGCAGGTGCGGCCCCGTAGAATTGCCTGAACTACCCACCAGGCCCAGATACTCCCCGGCAGCGACCGTGGCGCCGATGCCCTTCGACGTCAATGAGCCGCGCTTCATATGCCCGTACCAGGCGACGGAACCGTCGTCGTGGCGCACATAGACGGCATTCCAGCGGTTGCTGTTGAACGAGCAGCTTTGGTCGGGATGGCCATCATCGCGCCCCACGATGACGCCGCCGGCCGCGGCGACGATGGTGATATCGCCCGCCGCCATCTTGTTCCAGGCAAACGGCCACAGATAGAAGTCCGTCCCCTGGTGGTTATAGCCGGAGGAGGTATCGTAGGTGCGGCCGCCGCAGGCGTAGTCGCTCACTTGGTTGGGGAAAGCCGGCTGGTGGTCGACGAAGCCTGTCACGGCGTGATAGCCAGGATCGCCGAACCCCGACCGGCCCGCCAGCGGCCAACCCAGCGTCAGACGGTCGGCCGACCGCGTCCCCGGCAGTTGCCCCTCGGCCGCCAGCCGGGCGGTGTTGGCGGCGATCATCGACTCGATGCGGGCGCGTTCGCCGTCGTCCAGCCGGTCGTCGGACGGTGCGAGGTACTCGCCGCCGCCCGTCGCCACCGGTTGCGTCGGAGGTGTTTGTGAAGCGGCCAATCCGGCCGGCAAAATCAGGGCGAGCGCGCAGGCCAGCCCGAATAAAACCATCGCCCGGCGCGGGTGGCCCTTCGGCGATGGCCGGTCTGCATGTTGATTGGGTTGAATCATCGAGGCCATTCTAGCCGATGGCCGGGCAACGCTCCGTGCCCGAAGCGTGAAAGCCGCGTATAATATGCGTTGGCGGCTCCGGCCGGCACATTACCCTGCGACCACCCGCATCTTATGATCGATGAACAGAAGGTCTGGGACGACATCTGGCCCGTCGTCGAGCAGCTCATCGCCGCCACCGTGGCCGAAGACCCCCAGACTATCCAACAACTGCTGCTGCCCGGCGGTCAGGCGGCCGACGCCCTTGACCTCTACGGCTTCGTCGTCTTCGACATTTTGCTCAAGACGGTCCTCGGCCGCGAGCGGCTGGGCCTGACCAGAGCCATCGAGGGCGACGGCGGGCAATCGGCATTCATTGAGTTCGCCTGGCCCGATCCGGCGGCAACCGGCCGCGGCTATACGGCCGTCGATGTGGTGGCGGTGCGGCTGGACCAAGTCGAGGGCCGCTGGCTCGTGAGCGAGATCAACCCGGCCAGCGCCGATCTGCCGCTCAACAACCTGCGGGCCACCAGCATCCTGGCCGGCACGCAGGTCATGAGCGACGATGGCTCGCTGCCGTCGGAGCCGTGGGTCTTGCCTGTGGCGCTCCATGCCGGGTTGCTGCAATTGCCGCTGCAGCCCGGGGCGACGGCCGATCCGGTTGAGTCGCTGCTCTTGCCCGGCCTGCAAGCGCGCCAGTTCGGCTTTTTGCCGTTGATCTACGGTCGGAGGCTTTGGCGCGATTTCGCGCGCGATTTCACCGCCGCGGGCACGGCGGACATCGCCGACCGGCCGGAAGCGTGGGCCGCGGCCGTTGAGGTGATCCTGGGCGAGCAGTCCAATCATGGCGAAACCCAGGCCGCCGTCGGCCGCCATTATCGCGCCTCGCTGGGGGCCGTGTCGTCGCGCGCCAAGCAGATCCGCCGCGCGCTCGACATCCAGCCCTTCGACGAGCGCTACACCGATTTAAAAACGACAGAGATTGTTTACAAGGAGCTATAAATGAACAAGAAAACCGTCACCGATATCGACGTCAACGGCAAGCGAGTCTTTGTCCGGGTCGATTTCAACGTTCCCCTCAGCAGCAAGGATCCCAAAGATCACATCACCGTCACCGATGACACCCGCATCCGCGCCGCCCTGCCCACGCTCAACTACCTGCTTGACCACGGCGCGTCGCTCATCCTGGCTTCGCATCTCGGCCGCCCCAAGACGGCCGACGATGTACAGTACGCCATGAAGCCGGTGGCCGCCAAGCTCCAGGAGCTGATCGGCCGTCCTGTCCAGTATGTGCCCGCGGTGATGAGCCCCGAGGTGAAAGCCGCCGCCGCGGCTCTGAAGCCCGGCGATGTCCTGCTGCTGGAGAACACCCGCTTCCACCCCGGCGAGAAGAAAAACGACCCCGCGCTGGCGGCCGATTTCGCCTCGCTGGCCGATGTTTACGTGGATGACGCTTTCGGCTCGGCTCACCGGCCGGACGCCAGTGTCGACGGCGCGGCCTACGCCATGCGCGCCAAGGGCGGGGCGGCCGTCTCCGGCTTCCTGATGAACGCAGAGATATCGGCCCTCGGCGAGGCTGTCGAGAACCCGCCGCATCCCTACGTCGCCATCATGGGCGGGGCGAAGATCTCCGACAAGATCAAGCTCATCGAGAACCTGCTCGACAAGGCCGACAAGATCCTCATTGGCGGGGGCATGGCCAACACCTTCCTGAAGGCCCAGGGCCACAATATGGGCAAGTCGCTGGTGGAGGAGGAGGCGCTGCCGGAAGCCAGGCGGCTGCTGGAGACGGCCGCCGACCGGCTGATCTTGCCCGTAGACGTGGTGACGGCCACCGAAGTCTCCCCGGACGCGCCGTCCGAGGTGGAGATGATCTGGGCCCTGTCGCCGGAGAAGATGGCCCTCGACATCGGCCCGGCCACGCTGGAGCGGTTCAATGCCGAGCTGCAGGGGGCGCAACTGGTGATCTGGAACGGCCCGATGGGGGTGTTCGAGGTGGCGCAATTCGCCAACGGCACCAACCAGCTGGCGCAACTGCTGGCCGGGATGGTCGACCACGGCGCGAAGGTGATCATCGGCGGCGGCGATTCGGCCGCGGCCGTGCGCAAGGCGGGCCTGACCGACAAGATGACCCACGTCAGCACCGGCGGCGGGGCCAGCCTGGAACTGCTGGAGGGACGGCAGCTGCCGGGTGTGGTGGCGCTGGATGAGAAGTAGAACGACGGGACGCTGATCGCGTCTAACCGAATAGAGCGGCCGCGCTACCGCAATCGAACCAGGTGGCGGTAGCACTTTATTTAAGGGGAGTGTTTTTCTGCAATCGGTTGTTGTAGATCTTGCAACACTGTATCCACTCGGATACAATATTGAGGTACATGTACACCGTCTTTCGATCCAAAGAGTTCGATAGCTGGCTTGCGGATCTTAAAGATGCCAAGGCAAAAGCTCGCATCGTTGCACGACTTAAATCGGTTGAATTTGGCAACCTGGGTGATGTTCGATCGGTAGGTGGTGGTATCAGCGAGATGCGAATTCATTACGGCCCAGGGTATAGAGTATATTTTACGCGAAGGGACAGGCTCCTGATATTTCTGCTGACGGCTGGAGACAAATCCTCCCAGGAACGTGACATTAGAAGGGCAAAATCATTGGCGGAAACGCTGAAGGACTAAGATGGACAATTTTGCAAAATTTGACGCGGCCGACTATCTGGACAGCGAAGAGGTGATCGTCGAGTATCTCACGGCCGCCCTGGAGGATGAGAACCCGGATGTGTTTCTGTCGGCTTTGGCCGATGTCGCCAAGGCGCGCGGCATGAGTGTCGTCGCGCAAAACTCGGGTCTGGGCCGCGAAAGCCTTTATAAGGCGCTTACGCCGGGGGCGAAACCGCGATATGACACGATTCTTAAGGTTCTCCACGGTTTGGGCGTCAAGCTGATCGCCACATCCGTGCCGGTTGCTGCGCACACGGAGTGAGAAGCTAACGAGCTACTATACGACCCAGTAGGCGTCGCCCGCCAAAAGGAAGAAACATATGTACGGACTGATCGGCAAGATGATCGCTGCCCCGAACGAGCGCGACGCCCTGATCGCAATCATGCTGAATGGTATCGCCGGGATGCCGGGCTGCCTCAGCTACGTCGTCGCCATAGACCCGGC
>ERZ795041.448-NODE-448-length-15604-cov-4.592578_pt1 | contig 15604 bp, 10 predicted proteins | sample MGYA00375125_ERZ795041 | MGnify/ENA primary metagenome ERZ795041 (study PRJEB30170, sample SAMN03074214) | activated sludge metagenome | biome: Common Effluent Treatment Plant; feature: Wastewater; material: Activated sludge; isolation source: activated biomass in...
CAACTGCGCTCGTTCCTCTACACCGAGTATGCCGCGCGTGCGCGCAACCGCGCCGCGCGGGCTTATTCCCGCCCTCGCGGCGACGGCCCTGGCCGTCGCCGCGTTGCTGTGCGCCTCCACCTGGGGCGGCGCATTCCTCAGCGACGACTGGGCGCTCGTCCTCCGCGCCAACCAGTTGCTCGAGCAGGGACAGGCACTTCCGAGCCTGGCGCGCGCCTACAGCGAAGCGGAAGGCCTGCAGACCGGGTTCTACCGACCGACCGGCCTGGTCAGCTGGGTGGTTTCGGCGCTGCATGCCGGCTACGAACCGGCCGGCTGGCAGATCGGCAACTTCCTCCTTCATGTCCTTTGCGGCTGGCTGCTGCTGCGCCTCGTGCGCCGGATCGCTGACGGCCCGTCCGGCGCCGCGGCAGCGTGGCTCGCCGCCGCGCTGTTCTGGCTGTGGCCGCTGGCCCCCGAGGCCAGCGTCTGGCCGGCCGCGCGCTTCGACCAGCTCGCCCTGGCCGGCGTGCTGGTCGCCTGCGAACGTCACCTAGCCGCACGGCGCTGGTTGGATGGCGCGCGTCTGGCCAGCCTGCTCGCGCTCGCCTTCGCCTTGAGCTCGAAGGAAGCGGCGATGCTCGCGCCACCGTTGATGGTGCTGGTCGCGCTGATGGTCGCGCCGCCCGCCGCGGAAGGGGAATCCCGCCTGCGCGCCTGCGCGCGTGCCGTGCTCGTCGCCGTGCGCGATGCGCTGCCGGCCTTCGCCGTGCTTGCCGCGGTGCTGCTGCTGCGCCGGCACCTGTTCGGCCAGGCCATGCGCGTCTACGAGGCGCACGCATCGACCTTCAGCTTCGATGTGTTCGCGTTGCCGCGTCGCGTGGCCGGCATGGCACCGGTGCTGGAAGGCCCGTTCGCTGCCGGCGCGGTGTGGCTGGTCGCCGCGGTGCTGGCGGTCCTCGCCGGCGGTGCCTGGCTGGCCATGCGCGAACGCCGCTGGCTGGGAAGCTGGCTGTTGCCGGCCGCCGCCACCGGTCTCACCGTCGTCGCCCTGGCCGTGCATTTCGACGGCAGCGAACCCGGCGGCTTCGGCGCGCGCATGTTCTATGCCACCGGCGCCTGGCTGGCGCTGTGGATGGTGCTGCCGTTTGCGCGCCGCGAGCAGGCCGCGGCGATCGTCGCCGTGTTCATCCTGCCGGTGTTCGCCGCAGCGCTGGCGGTTTCGACCGCACCATGGCGCGAGGCCGGCCTGGCCATGCGCGCGCTGTTGCCGAAGGTCGTCGAGGTGGCCGCCACCGCGCATGCGCGCGGCGAGCATGCCGTCGTCCTCGTGCCCGATCTCTGGCAAACGACCGCCTTCGCCCGCAATGCGCAGGGCGGCATCATGGCCGGCGGCATCGTGCCGGTGAATCCGCATGCCGGGAATGTGCTGGCGATGCTGCCGCCGACCGCCGAAGTGTTCGCCCACGTGCGCGAGCACGCCCTCGTCATCGGCGAGGGCCGGCCGCTGCGCCTCTACTGTTTCGACGCCCTGCCATGGAGCGGCGACGTGCGACTGGTCGAACACGGACTGGCGCGCGAGCCGCACGACTTCGAGGCGTGGTGGGCGGCCTGGTCGCGCGAGATCCTCGCTTCGGACTGTGCCGACGACTTCCCGCAATTGCGTGCGCACCCGCTGCCGGCGGCCGCGGCCGCCGGCAGCCCTCAGCCGAAGAACCAGTAGCAGACCGCGATCGAGGCGAGCACGCCGGCGAGGTCGGCGAGCAGCGCACAACCGACGGCATGGCGCGCGCGGCGGATGCCGACCGCGCCGAAGTACACCGCGAGCACGTAGAACGTCGTCTCCGTGCTGCCTTGCACGGTCGCCGCGAGCAGTGCCGGGAAGCTGTCGACGCCGTGCGTCTGCATCGTCTCGATCAGCATCGCCCGCGCCGCGCTGCGCTCAGAGCGCGCCGACCACACGCTGCAGACCCGATCAGCATCGCCCGCGCCGCGCTGCCGGAGAACGGCTTGACCAGCGCGGTCGGCAGGGCATCGACGAAGCGCGTGTCGGCACCGCTCGCGGTGGCCAGCCAGCGGATGCCGTCGAGGGCGAAGTCGAGTGCGCCGGAGGCGCGCAGGGCGCCGACCGCGCACAGCATCGCCACCAGGTACGGCAACAGGTCACGCGCCACCGCGAAGCCCTGCTTGGCGCCCTCGACGAAACTCTCGTACACCGGCACGCGCTTGATCGCGCCGGCAACGAGGAAGGCGATGATGATGCCGAACAGGGTCAGGTTGCCGAGCAGCGACGACAACGCCGCCAGCGCCGACGCCGACAGCGTTGCCAGCAGCGCGACGAAGCCGCCGAACACGAGCGCGCCGCCGCCGAGGAAGGCCAGCACCACCGGATCGCGCAGGCGCAGCCGCTGCACCAGCGCCACCGACAGCAGGCCGACCAGGGTCGACATGCTCGTCGCCAGCAGGATCGGCAGGAACACCAGGGTCGGATCCGCCGCGCCCTGCTGCGCGCGGTACATGAAGATCGACACCGGCAGCACGGTCAGCGACGAGGCGTTCAGCACGAGGAACAGGATCTGCGCATTGCTCGCCGTCGTCGACGAGGGATTGAGCGTCTGCAGTTCGCGCATCGCGCGCAGGCCGATCGGCGTTGCTGCATTGTCGAGGCCGAGCCCGTTGGCGGCGAAGTTGAGGGTGATCAGGCCGACCGCCGGATGCCCGCGCGGCACCTCCGGCATCAGCCGTGCGAACAGCGGCGCGAGCAGGCGCGCCAGCGCATCGACCAGCCCGGCCTGTTCGGCGATGCGCAGGAAGCCGAGCCACAAGGTCAGCGTGCCGAACAGCAGCACCATCACCTCGACCGACAGCCGGGCCATGTCGAACAGGCTCGCCACCATCGCCGCGAACACCGCCGGATCGCCGCCCAGCAGCCAGCGCGCCATCGCCGCGAGCGCCGCCACCAGGAAGAACGCGAGCCAGAGCAGGTTGAGCATGCGATCGCCGGCAGGGAATCCGCGCGCAGCATCGCACGCCCGACGCCGCCACCGCACGCAGCGGAGCAGTGCCATCCGACGCCCCGTCCGCTCGCGGTCAGGCGCTACAATCACGCGCCGCGCCCACGCACGGCGCAGCATGTCGCGACGGGCCTATAGCTCAATGGTCAGAGCAGGGGACTCATAATCCCTTGGTTCCAGGTTCGAGTCCTGGTGGGCCCACCACATGCGAATCCGAAGCTGTCCATGTGTGCGGGGGACCATAGATTGGCCGATTTGGCCAGACCATGGTTCCCGGGTGACCATAGGTTGCCAGCCCGGTTTCGCTCGATTGATGAGATCGCAGCCAGATTCACTGCCTGCAGCGCGTGGAAGAAGCGGCTGCCGACGCTGCTGGAAATGCTGTCCGCTCTGGGAAATGCGCAGGAAGATGGGGGCCGGTTTTCCGGCGCATGATCGGGGAGAATCAAATGGCCGTGCCCACCTACGATCAATTCATCGAGCCGATCCTGCGCTTCCTCGCCACTCGTCCGGAGGGGATTCAAGCCCGGCAAGCACACGAGGCAGCAGCGGATTCACTGGGGCTGACGGAAGCCGATCGCGAGGTTTCACTGCCGACCGGGCAGGCGACTTACAAGAATCGCGCGGGGTGGGCACATGACCGCCTCAAACGTGCGGGGTACTCGGACAGCCCCAAGCACGGGATGTGGTGCCTGACCGAAGCAGGGCGCAGGTTCATTGCCGACAATCCGGCACCGCTTTCGGCGCATCAGGTGGAAGCGTTGGCGCGGAACTATCTGGACGTAAGACTCAGGCCAAACGCGTCCAGCGCCATTGATCCTGACGAAACTGAAGGACTGCCCGACAACGTGCAGAGCCCCGATGACCGCTTGCAGACAGCACTGGCTGAGATCCGCGCGTCCGTCAGTTCAGAGCTCCTCGATCTTCTGCTTCAGGTTTCACCAAAATACTTCGAGACCGTCGTCCTCGACCTGCTGCACAAACTCGGATACGGCACCAGCCGTGGCGATCTGCAACGAGTAGGTGGGAGTGGAGATGGCGGAATCGACGGGGTGATCTCCCTTGATCGGCTGGGACTTGAGAAGGTGTATGTACAGGCCAAACGCTGGCAGGGCGTAGTGGGGCGGCCGGAGATCCAAGGCTTCTACGGGGCCTTGGCAGGACAGCGGGCAAACAAGGGCGTATTTCTTACGACTTCGAGCTTTACCGCACAGGCGGTTGAGTTCGCCCGATCGGTGGAGCGCATCGTGCTTGTGGATGGTGCAACGCTCGCCAGCCTCATGATGGATCATGAGGTCGGTGTGTCGTCGCAGACCATTCGCCTTCCGAAGGTCGACAGTGACTACTTCGATGAGTAGTGCGGCCAGGCAGGAGCTAGCCGCGCTTGGTGGTAAACATGAGCGTGCCGTCGCCATCCTTCAGCAGGAGCGCAACGACGCCGTCTCGGGTCTCGCGGCGGCCAAGTCGAACGCAGCCGCGCAAAAGATCCGTGCCGACACGCTATAGCGTCAGCAAACGCAGCTATCGGAGCTTGCGGAGACCGTCCGGGGAGCCATCAAGGGAGCATTGCTGGTCGCATCGCCAGAGCAAGCGCCGGGCGGAGACCACTGAGTGCAGTTCGTCTGCCGCGGACCGAGGCCGGGAAACCGTGCGCCGATCGCTGGCGACGAACCTGACGCACACCATCACAACTCCCGATGCGACCGCCACACATGAAGCGGTGGCGATGGCGGTCAATGCGGCGACGTGACCCGGGTGGCCGAACTCCTGCACGGCCAGGAAGAGCACGTGTTCGGCGATGCAGGCTTCACGGGTGCCGAGAAGCATGCCTCCAAGCGCGGCCGAACGTTCTGGATCGCCGAGCGGCGCAGCGCGGCGCCACCCCGCAATCGCTGCGCCTCGATCCCTCTGCGCCCCCATGCCTCCCCGACACCCGCGAGGCCGACCCACCGGGCCGGCCTCTTGGGTTGCGGAGAGCGGGAAGCGCAGGGATCAGAAGTCGAAGCGCACCTGCAGCTGGGCGAGGTCGACGTCGACGTCGTCCATCTCGAAGCGGCTGTAGTCGCCGCGCAGGGCGACGCGGTCGCTGAAGCGGTATTGCAGGCCGAGTCCGTAGGTCGGGTCGGATCCGTCGTCGTCGACGCGGCCGATGCCGGCGCTGCGCGCTTCGGCGTCCCAGTTGTGGATGCCGGCCTTGGCGTAGCCGGAGAACCGTTCGGTGAACGGCAGCGTGCCGACGGCGACCAGCGACCAGCTGTCGGATTCGAGCTTGCCGACGTTGCCGGTCAGGTCGACTTCGCCGAAATCGGTGTAGGCGGCTTCGACGCCGAAGTAGGGGTTGAACTGGTAGCCGCCGAACACCTGGAAACCGACGTCTTCGTCATCGGCGAACGGTTCGTCGACCATCGACTGGCCGACGCCGGCACCGGCGTAGAAGCCGCTCGGCTCGGCGGCGTGCAGGCCGGGCGAGAGCGCGCCGAGGGCGAGGGCGAATGCCGGCGCGAGCAGCAGGGCAGGCTTGTTCATGGAGGAGCTCCTTCTTGGAATGGATGCGAGGGATATCGCTGCCAGGAAGGATGGGGGCCGGCATCCGCGGGACCAGACGCCGGCATGCGGATGGAGTGTTTCCTGCACGCCGACAATCGATGCGGACGGTGCGGCCGCAGCGTTTGGATCAGGACATGGGTTCGGCCAGCGTGCCGATTCTCGGCGGCAGCGGAATGAACTCCGCGTTGTCGAAGTCCGGCAGTTTCATGCGTCCCTCCGCCCAGTCGGCGCGCGCCTGCTCGATGCGTTCCTTCGACGAGGAGACGAAGTTCCAGTCGATGTAGCGCGGCCCGACCGGTTCGCCGCCGAGGGCCATGACGACGGCATCGCTCCTCGCGGTGATCGTCGCCGCCTTGCCCGCGGCGAGCACGGCCATGCTGCCGGTTTCGATGCGCTGGCCGGCCACCTCGACGTCGCCGCGCGCCACGTACACCGCGCGCTCGCCGTACTCGGGCGGCAGCGAGGTGCGCGCTCCGGCTTTCAGTTGCCAGTGCAGGTAGAACTGCGGGGAATCGACCGCGACCGGCGATTCCACGCCCGCCAGTCGCCCGGCGATCAGCCGTCCGGCAACGCCGTCGGCTTCGAACACCGGCAGCGCGGCGCTCGGGTAGTGCCAGAATCCCGGTTCGATTTCCTCGCGTTCGTCCGGCAGTGCCACCCAGGCCTGGATGCCGTCGAGCGGACCGCCGTGCCGGCGCAACTCCTCGAAGCGTTCGGAATGGGTGATGCCGCGACCGGCCGTCATCCAGTTGACCTCGCCGGGGCGGATCGGCTGCTCCGAGGCGACGCTGTCGCGATGCATGATCTCGCCGTCGAACAGGTAGGTGATCGTCGACAGGCCGATGTGCGGATGCGGGCGGACGTCGGCCTCGCGCGGCAGCTGGCCGGCCTCGATCTGCTTGGGTCCCATGCGGTCGAAGAAGATGTACGGCCCGACCATGCGCCGCCTGGCGAACGGCAGCACGCGACCGACTTCGAAGGCGCCGAGATCGCGGCAGCGTTGCGGGATGACGAGTTCGATCATGAGCGTTTCTCCGGATGATTCGATCCGACGGCGCTTGCCGGCAAGGCGGCCGCAGCCGTCGCAGGCAGCGCCACGCATCCGGCCCGCTGCCGAGGTTCTTCCTGCGCGGCGCGCGTTGCCGGCCCACAGTACATCAGCACGCCGCGGGAGGTGTGGCCGCCGACCCGGCGGACATGAACCGGCGATGTCGCCGCTTCGTCGGTGGCGTTCACGACGAGCGCACGACAATCGGCGCGAACGCGAGCGTCGTGACGAGGGCGACCGAAGCGTTCCGGCGTTGCCGCAACACCTGCCTGCGCGGCGCCGACGCGCGCATTGCAGCCAACGAGGAGACCGCCATGAACGATCGCAGCGGGTCAGCGAACGCCGCAGCCGGCACCGCGACGCACGCGGGAAAGCCGGACGATCCGCGCCGGGAGCCGCGCCCCGGCTACGCCGAGCCGGAACTGAAGCCGAAGCGCCATCCACCGAAGGCACCCGGCGAAGGCGGCCCGTTCGAGCCACAGAACAATCCGCGCCGCAAGCCCGGCCGGCAGAACGGCTGAGCCCGGTCTTGCCGTTGTCGTCGGGTCGAAGTCCGTGCCGCGTCGCACGCGTTGAGATCGCTGCCACCGAAGGTCGCGCACGTTTCCACAGGGGGAACGTGATGCGGAGCTGCACCGAACCATGGTCGACGCCGGTCGCGCGCGCAAGCGCGCTGCCGGCCAGCGTGCGCGCGCGGGTGTGGGTGGACGCAGCGCACTTCTTCTCGCGCAGCGATGCGCAGGCGCACGCCTGGTTGTGGCTGCATCGGCAGGATGGCCGCGTGCAGGCGATCCGCCTGCACCGCGATTGCGCCGGCCACGACGAACGGATTGCAGCCCTGGTCGACGCGCTGGACGCTGCCGGCGGGCGGCCCGGCCCGCTCGCGCTGGCGGGCGGCCTGCAGGCCTGGCTGCTGCCGGCTGCGCCGGTGGTGCCGGTGCCGCGCTGGCAGGTGTCGTGGGGCCATCCCTTGCAGCGCGCGATCCGCGCCTTCGCCGCCGGCCTCGATGAGGACGTGCTGCACGCGCTCGGCGATCTCGAAGTGCGCGGCGCGTACTTCGGCTCGGCGGCGAACTACAACCGCCTGGCGACGCTGGCGGAACCGGTGCGTTCGCATCGCCTGCAGGCATTGGCCCGCTTCGCACCGCTGGTGGCGCCGGCGCTGCTCGACGGGTTCGAGCGCGCCGACCTGTTTGCCGACGGCGATCGCGACGGCGGGGCGATGCCGCCGGATGCCGATGCCGAGCTGCTCGATGCGATCGACCGCGGCCGCGACCTGATCGGCGCGCTGGCACGCCACCATCGACTGGGCCGTTCGCTGGTGCGCGGTCCCTTGTGCAGCGAGCCCTGGAGCACCGGGGCCATTCCCGCGGATGCCCTCTACCTGCTCGATGCCCTGCCGGCCACGGCACGGCCGTCGCGCGTGCACGAGGTCGAATCGCGCCTGGAGCCGCTGCGCGCGTTGCCGGTGCCGTTGCGCAACCGCAGCGACCGGGAATGGCTTGCGCAGTGTTTCCGCCACGGTTGGGAACCGGCCTGGCAGCGCCTGGATGCGCTCGAAGCCAACCTGCCGGCGGCCATGCGCGACACCCGCGACTTCCTCAATGCCGCGCTCGACCAGACCCCGTTGCCGGAGCTGCTGGAGGGGCTCGGTCGCGAAGACCTCGCCTGCGCCTGGCTGGAGCGGCGCGGGCTGGAGTCGCTGCTGCGGGCTTCCGCGCGCTGGCACCGGCAGCCGCTCGAGGAGTTGCCGCTGCCACCCGCGCCGGGACCGGTGGAGACCCTCGAGCGTGCCTTCGACGAACTCGAACTCGTGGGCGGCCGCATCGAGGAACTGCTGACCCGGGCAGCCCTCGTCGAGGAGGGCGAACGCATGCATCACTGCGTGGCCGACTACTGGGACGATTGCATCACCGAAGGCCAGCGCATCGTCCGCCTGGAAGCTCCATGGGGCGAACGCGCCACGGCCACCTTCGAACTGCAGACCGTCGCCGGCGGCGAACTGCGCTACCGGCTGGCGCAACTGGGCGGCGTCGGCAACGCGAGGGCTTCGGCCAGCATGGATCATCTCGCCCACCAGCTCACCGACCTGTTCAACGCCCCGGAACTCCGCCAGCGTCACCGGCGCATCGCCGACGCCGCGGAAGCGGCCCGCCACCATGCCGGCCATTCGCCGCGCCCGCGACGCAGCGTGCGCCGGCTCGACCGGCGTTCGCGCGACGAACTGGCGCGGGTGCTGGCGTGGTGCGCACGCGAGGGCGCCGCCGCGCACGGCGGTGAGCCGCTGTTCGCCGGCGCGATCGCCGGTTTCCGCCACGGCGAAGGCGGACGCCTGCTCGGTCGCTTGCGGGTCGGCGATCCGCTCGGCCTCGTGCGCGAAGCGGACACTCCGCACGACCGGCTCGCCGTGCGCGTCGACTGGCGTGGCCGCAAGCTCGGTTACGTGCCGCGCGCCGACAATGCCGCCATCGCGCGCCTGCTCGCCGCCGGCGAAGCCCTCACGGCGCGGGTCAGCGACCTGCAACCGGCACACACTTGGGATCCGGTGGAGATGGAGATCGACCGCGCCTAGGGATGCTCTGAACAAGTCTGCGCATGCGGCATGATGTCCACGAGGCTCGCCCGGTGGTGTGCGTGGCGCCGCCCAGGCGGGTTGCCTGGGCAAGCCGCGCGCGCCGGCGGGAGGGCCTCGTGGACATCACCCCGTCATTGGATTCAAGCGGTTGGGGCCGCACTGCCTGCGCGCAGCTCCGCGGCGGGTCGACTCGACAGACGGCCAGTCTGCCTTCGTCGCCCCACCTCGATCTGCGCGCAGGCAGTGCGGTGACGCATGTGCAGACTTGCTCAGAACATCCCTAGAATCCGTTGCCTGCGCCGGCATTCTCCGGCGCGCCTCTGGCGGACGGGGCCTGCCGCGTGACGACACCGTTCCTCGACCGCTACGCCGACGACTTCGAGCGCCTGCGCCTGCTGCCTGCGGCGCAGCGCGAGGCGGCGCTCGCCGCGCTCGACATGAGCGATGACGAGCGCACGCTGTTGCGCCGCCTGCTCGACGCCGATGCCGACACCCGCGACCCGCTGGCGCAGTCGCTGGCCGACGGCGCGATGCGCCTCGCCGATGCACGGGTGGAACGGCTCGGTCCGTACCGCCTGCTGCGCGAGCTCGGCGCCGGCGGCATGGGCACGGTGTTCCTCGCCGAACGCGTCGACGGCGGCTTCACCCAGCAGGTGGCGATCAAGCTGCTGCGCGGCTTTCCGACCCGCGAAGGCCTGCGCCGCCTGCGCCAGGAACGGCAGATCCTCGCCGGCCTCGATCATCCGAACATCGCCCGCCTGCTCGATGGCGGCGAGACCGGCGAGCAGCAGCCGTGGCTGGCGCTGGAATACGTCGACGGCCTCGACCTGCTCGATTACGCCGCCCGCCACGCGCCGCGCCTCGCCGCGCGCCTCGCCCTGTTCGATGCGGTGCTCGATGCGGTCGGCCACGCCCATCGTCACCTGATCGTGCACCGCGACCTCAAGCCGGCCAACGTGCTGGTCAATCGCGCCGGCGAGGTCAAGCTGCTCGACTTCGGCATTGCCCGCCTGGTCGATCTCGACGGCGATTCGCAACGCCAGACCTCGACGCGCATCTTCAGCGCCGGCTATGCCAGCCCGGAACAGCGCGACGGTCGCGCGGTGACCACGGCCAGCGACCTCTACGGCCTCGGCGTGCTGTTGCGCGAACTGGTCGGCGGACGTGATGGCGGCGCGCGCACGCCACCGCCGTTGCCGATCGACGCCGAACTCGGCGGCATCATCGCCAAGGCGACCGACGAGGAGCCGGCGCGCCGCTACGCGAGCGCCGGCGAGATGCGCGACGACATCGCCGCCTACCTTGCCGGCCGGACGGTGCGCGCGGCGCGGATGACGCGCGCCTACCGACTGCGCAAGTTCCTCGGGCGTCACCGCGGCTGGGTGGCGGCCGGCATCGTCGCACTGCTCGCACTCGGCCTGTTCGTCTGGCAGCTCGAGCACGAGCGCACGCGCGCGGTCCTCGCCGAAGAGGTGGCGCAGCAGGCGCGAGAGGCCTCCGAGCGCGACGCGCAACGCGCGCAGGCCGCGCTCGGTTTCCTCACCGAGGCGTTCGCCGCCGCCGCGCCCGACCAGGCCCTGAGTGCCACCGTCAGCGTGCGCGACCTGCTCGACCAGGCGCGCGCGAAGCTCGACGCGCAGGGGCTCGATGCATCCGTCGCCCGCTCGATGCAGCGCCTGCTCGGCGGACTCTACGAGGCCCTCGGCGATACCCGCGAGGCGATCGAGGCGATGACGCGCGGGCTGGCCGGAGTCGAACCGGCGGATCGCGTCGAGGCGCTGGCGCTGGCCGAGGACCTCGACCGCTACGCCAACCTGCTCGGCAGCGCCGATCGCCACGAGGAGGCGCGTGCCGCCGTGCAGCGCTCGGCCGGCCTGCGCGCGCGTTTCGCCGCGGGCGACGTCGACGAGCACGCGCGCAACCTCGTGGCGCAGGCGTTCCTGCTGCACAACGCCGGCGAGGACGCGAAAGCGATCCCGCTGCTGAAGGAAGCGATCCTGCGCCCGCAGGCGGCAGCGCCGTTGCCGCACGCGCTGGCCATGAAGATCCTGCCGATGCTGGCCTCGCTGCTGGTCGCCAATGGCGACTGCGAGGAAGCGCTGGCGGTTGCCGCGGACGGGCTCGAGCGGATCGCCATGCTGCCGGCGAACGCGCCGCTGCGGCTGCAGTTGATGCGCGAGCAGGCTTCCGCGCAGCGCGCCTGCGGACGCGCTGCCGAGGCGGAAGCGATCCTGCGCGATCTCATCGAGCGCCAGCGCACGCTGACCGGCGCCGGCGGCCTGTCGATGCTGCAGCTCAGCAACGAACTCGCCCTCGCGCTGAAGGACAACGGCCGTTTCCGCGAGGCGGCAGCGATCCTGCTGCAAATGCCGGCGCCAGAGAACGAGGGGCCATTCAACCAGGCGGTCATCCTCGGCAACCTCGCCAGTTCGCTGGAGGATGCCGGCGACTACGTGCAGGCCATGCGCTTCCATGCGCAGGCACGCGCCGCGGTCGAACGCGGCGGCTTCGACGCCGACAGCGACATCCGCCGCCGCGTCGAGCGCAACGAGGCGCGCACCCTGGCGATGGTCGGCCAGGCCGGGCGCGCGGTGGCGATGCTCGAGGATCTGCGCGGGCGCGCGCGCCGCGTCGACGGCGAAGGCTCGTTCGAGTACGCGATGGTGACCTGGCAGCTCGCCCTCGCCGAGCGGCGGGCCGGTCATCCCGAAGGTGCGCTCGGACTTGCCGAAGAAGCCGAACGGGCCTGGTCGGCGATCGTGCCGCCGGATCACCGCATCTTCGCCCACGCGCATCGCCTGCGCGGCGCGCTGGCCATGGACCAGGGCAGGGTGGACGACGCCGAACGCGAGTTCGCTGCGGCCGGCCGCGTGTTCGAGGCCGGCGAGGCGCTGGCCGTCGAACTCGCCACCGTGCGCAGCGAGCAGGCCGAGGTCCTGCGTCGCCAGGGCCGGCTCGGCGAGGCACGCGAGCGGATTGCCGCGGCGATGCCGGTGCTGCGCGAGGCGTACCTGCCGACCCAGCTCTGGCGCGCCGATGCCGAACGCACGGCCGCCGCGCTCGGCATGGCGCCGGCCGCCGCCGGCGAGTGAGCGCGCCGCGACAGCCCCGCAACCGGAGTCGCGTGCTCAGCGCTTGAGGTGGCGCTCGAACAGCACGTGGATGCGGCGGTACTCGTCGTACCAGGCGTCCGGATGGACGAAGCCGTGGCGTTCGAGCGGATAGCCGGCCAGTTCGAAATCGTCCTTGCGCAGTTCGACGAGGCGCTGGTAGAGGCGCACCGAATCCTGGAACAGCACGTTGTCGTCGATCATGCCGTGGGCGATCAGCAGGCCGCCCTGCAGGCCTTCGGCGAACTCGATCGGCGACGAGCGGCGATAGGCGAGCGGATCGACCTGCGGGGTGTTGAGGATGTTCGAGGTGTAGCCGTGGTTGTACGAGGTCCAGTCGGTGACCGGACGCAGCGCCGCGCCGGCGCGGAACACGTCGGGGCGCTTGAACATCGCCATCAGGGTCATGAAGCCGCCGTAGGAGCCGCCGTAGAGGCCGACGCGCTGCGCATCGACCGCATGGTTGTTCACCAGCCAGTCGACGCCGTCGACGAGGTCCTCGAGTTCCGGCGTGCCCATCTGCCGGTAGATCGCCGTGCGCCAGTCGCGGCCGTAGCCTTCGGAGGCGCGGAAATCCATGTCGAGGACGACATAGCCCTGCGCGGTCAGCAGGTTGTGGAACATCTGTTCGCGGAAGTAGTTCGGCCAGCCGAGCTTGGTGTTCTGCAGGTAGCCGGCGCCGTGCACGAACAGCACCGCCGGATACTTCCGCGCGGGATCGAAGCCGGCCGGCTTGTAGAGTTTCGACCAGATCGTGCGGCCACCCTCGCCCGAGGGCACGCCGACGATTTCCAGTTCCGGCCACTGCAGCGCCTTGTAGGCCGGCTTGCGGGTGTCGGTCAGCACGCGCGCCTCGCGCGCATCGACCGCCTGCACGGCGAGCTGGGCCGGCACGTACGAGGACGACTGCAGCAGGGCGAGGCGGCGGCCGTCCGGGGCGAGGGCGAAGGCGTCGATGCCGCGCGCATGGGTGATGCGCTCGAGCTCGCCACCGTCCAACGGCACGCGGTAGACGTCGTAGGCATACGGCGCTTCGGCATTGGCGCGCACGTAGAACTGCCCGTCGGCCGCGAGCTGCGGATCGGACACCTCGAAGCGGCCGCGGGTCAGCGCGCGTGCCTTGCCGCGCGGCGCCTTGGCGTAGAGGTGCGAGTAGCCGCTCTCCTCCGACAGGTACCACAGCGTCGAGCCGTCGTCGCTCCAGCCGAACTCGTTGAAGTTCCAGTTGATCCAGGCCGGATCGCTCAGGCGATGCTCGCTGAAGAGCTTCTTCGCGGTGAAATCGACGCCGGCGATCCAGCGGTCCTTGTTGTCGATCGCGCGCAGCTGCACGGCGACGTGGCGGCCGTCACGGCTCCAGGCGATGCGCATGACTTCCAGCGCGCGTTCGCCGGCGGCCTTGGCGGCCTTTTCGTCCTTGTCCGCGCGCGCCTTGCGCTTGCCGCCGGCGGATTTCGCCGGCTCGCCGTCCGCGGTCCGCGCGGCTTCGTTCTCGGCGCGGATCTTCGCCAGCGGATCGTCGCCGATGCCGGGCAGGCCGGCCCAGGCGAGCTTGTCGTGCGTGCCGGCGTCGAGGTCGAGCAGCCACAGGGTCTGCGCAGCCGGCGGGTTGCGGCCGACCCGCACGCGTTCGTCCTCCTGCTCCTCGTAGCCGGATTCGGTGACGTAGCGCTGCAGCCGGGCGACCTTGCCGGCGTCGTGGCCCTTCGGCGTCGTCACCACCAGCAGATGGCGGCCATCCGGCGACAGCGAGGTTTCCTCGATCTTCACCTCGTCGCCGAGATGGATCGGCGCCGGCGCGCGGGTCGGGTCGCCCTTGCGGAACGCTTCGGCATCGGCCTTCCTCGCCTCGCGGTCGGCCTTGATCGTGCGCAGGGTGGAAAACAGGCGCAACTGCATCTCGGCCAGATCGTCGGGCCGGACCTCGTCGGGGTCGCGGGTCGCCTCGAGCACGAAGGCCGGTCCGCCGACGCCGCGGGCGAGGTCGTGGCTGTTCCAGCCGTTGCCGCTGCGGAACTGCACGGCACGGCCATCGGCCGAGAACTGCGGCTGCATCTCCGCCGCCGGCGTGCGCGTGAGCTGCACGAGGCGGCCGCTGGCGAGGTCGCGCAGGAAGATGTCGCCGTTGCGCGAGAACACCGCGCGGCGGCGCTCGCGGTCCCAGGCGATGTCGGGGCCGTCGACGTCCGCCATCGCGGCCGGGTCGATGATCGTGTCGCTGCCGTCGGCGGGATCGATGCGGTGCAGGTCGCGCACGCCGGAGCCGTCCTGCTTGAGCCGGTAGTGGATGGCCTTGCCGTCGGCGCTCCAGTACGGCGTCTCCACCGGCGGGCCGATCCAGTCCGGATGCGCCATCGCCTGGTCGAGGGTGATCGCCGACGCGGGTGCCGCGGCGAAGGCGAGCAGGAAGGACAGGCGGGCAGGAAGGAAGCGTTGCATCGACAGGATCCCGAACGGAAAAAACGGCCGCCAGCATAGCCGCTCGACGGTGCCGGGCCATGCGTCGGAAGTCAGCACGGCGGCCCGCGCTGGCAAACCGCCGCGCGCTGGTGCAGCCTCGCGTCCTTCCTTCCGCGGAATGGCCGTCGATGACCTTGCCCTGTGTCGAAATCGAAACCGGCGCGAACCCGCGCCATGTCGTCCTCTGGCTGCACGGCCTCGGTGCCGATGGCCACGACTTCGAGCCGATCGTGCCGGAACTGGTCGCGCCCGGCATGCCGCCGATCCGCTTCGTGTTCCCGCATGCGCCGGTGCGCCCGATCACCGTCAACGGCGGCATGCCGATGCGGGCCTGGTACGACATTGCCGGTTTCGAGATCGCCCAGCGCCAGGACGAACCCGGCATGCGCGCCTCGCTGCGCGAACTCGAGGCGCTGATCGCGCGCGAGGTCGCGCGCGGCATCGATCCGGCGCGCATCGTGCTGGCCGGGTTCTCGCAGGGCGCGGCGATGGTCCTCGCCGGCGGCCTGCGCCACGCCGCACGCCTCGCCGGCATCGTCGCCCTGTCGGGTTATCTGCCGCTGCACGAGCAACTCGCCGCCGAGCGCGCCGCGGCCAATGCCGACGTGCCGATCTTCATGGCCCACGGCAGCGCCGACCCGGTGGTGCCGCAACCGCTCGGCCTGCTCGCCCGCGATTTCCTGCGCAGCCTCGGTTACGCGATCGAGTGGAAGAGCTACCCGATGGCCCACCAGGTCTGCGCCGCGGAGATCGCCGATTTGCGCGCGTGGCTGGTGGCCAGGGGCTAGGGGCTGGGGGCTAGGGAGGCTCGGGCGCGGGGCGCGGGGGGAGGGCGCGGCCCAAGGGCGGACAAGCCCCCCGCAGCGGGGCC
>ERZ795041.449-NODE-449-length-15588-cov-3.710552_pt1 | contig 15588 bp, 14 predicted proteins | sample MGYA00375125_ERZ795041 | MGnify/ENA primary metagenome ERZ795041 (study PRJEB30170, sample SAMN03074214) | activated sludge metagenome | biome: Common Effluent Treatment Plant; feature: Wastewater; material: Activated sludge; isolation source: activated biomass in...
TGCCCCTCCAGCGCGCTCCAGGTTCTAGCCGGGTGAACAAAGACTCCCAATGCGGCAACAGCTCGCAGGCGAGCGCGCGCATCGTGTCGAAGGCGGCGGGAGTTGTCCGTCCCGTTGGGCGCCGCGACTCGACGCGGTGCACGGGCAGACCCAAGGTGGAAGCGCGCGGGTAGGCTTCGATGGCGGGAATGTCTGTATTTAGTGCGGTGATGCCTGGCTCTGATCGAAACAGTTCGCGCAGCGCCTGCTGAATCAGTCGCGCATTGCTGGAAACCGGATGCACTCGGTTGATGAGCAGGCGCAGCGGTGGCGGCTCGATGCCCAAGTGCCGGTACGGCGCGATGTCTCGCATCAGTTGCAGCGTGCCGCGTCGGAACTCGCGGGCTGCCAGTATCTCCGGCGTGACCGGCGAAACTGCCAGGTCGGACGCCAGCACTGCCATCTCCAACAACACGCTGCGTGCGCCCTGCGTGTCGATCAGCAGCAGGTCATAGTGCGCACGGAAGACCGGCAACAGATTGTGCAACCGCAGCCGTCCATCCGGCGCGTGCAGCAGCAGCGTGTTTAGCTGTCCCTTGTCATCGTTGGACAGTATCAGGTCCAAGCCCGCAATCGCGGTGCGCGATACTAAGCGGGAAATGTCCTGTTCGTTGAAGGCCAGCAGCTCGTAAATGCCGGCCGGCGCGCGTGCGCGCAGCTCGAAGTAGCTGGACAGAGTGGGCTGTACGTCCAGATCCAACAGCAGGACACGCAAGCCTGCATCGGCGGCGTAGCCACCCAGGTTGGCAGCCGTAGTGGTCTTGCCGACACCGCCTTTGGTTGAAATGATGGATACCACCTGCATTGATCTTCTCCTTGCGTTGATCCGATTCGGGAAAGGAGAAGCGTCAGGTGCGCTCTTTGCGGCGGTCGGCGAGCCATTGCTCGATCTCGACCGAATCCCACCCCACGGCGCGCGCACCCAAGGGCACTGTCTTGGGAAACTTACCCTTCTTCATGAGGGCGTAGATGTGAGAGCGTTTTATGCCGGTCTTTCGCTCCACTTCGGAACGACGCAGATTGCGGTGCTCGACGGGGTGGGCTTCAGAGTCAGTCTCAGAAGACATGGGCGGCACTCCTGAACGCTCAGTGGCGCAGTTCGGAAAGTGCCTCGTATTGAATACACCGCCTTCTCAGAAGGCACTGCAATTGCAGAGGCGCGCCCTGCAATTGCAGTCACACGCGCGATGACGACGAGATGTGTCGCTTGGCAGCGGCGAGCTTCGACCAGAGCGTGCGTTCGCTGATACCAGGACGATCGCCGTAGTGGGCGATCATCGTGCTGATGATCGAGTCCAGGGTCTCGAAGGACGAGTAGGGAGTACCACCGGGGGACTTTCCAAGCAGCAGCGTCAAGAGACCTCCGACGATGTTTAGGTAGGTCGATTCGCTGCGCGGGCCGAGCTGTCCAGTTTGTTTATCGTTTGCTTCACGGGACGCGTAGGTTGCGCTAAGCGCCTGGAATTCCGTATGCAGGGCATCCCAAGCCTTCAGGCGATCAGCGAGCTGAATCTTTAGCGCCTCTCGATCCATTAGAAGGGCCTGCACGACTTCCATACTGATGGCTGGATGGAGATGACGCTCGAAAGCGTCAAAGAGAAATGCGGGCCGCTGATCGGGATAGAAACGGATCATCCACGCCCGCAGATCGACGTGACGAATGGTGAGATCCGGATCGTTCAGAACTATCGGATCGGGGCAGGTGACGCCGTTCTTTCCGTATGGAAGATCACCGTTGACCAATGCGTCGCGTATGCGTTCGGTGTTCAGAAGCAGTTGAGACCAGCGAGGAAAGTTGGCGCGCTCCGGTAGCTGACTTCCTTTGAAGATGCGGAGAATGCGCCTTTCAAAGCGAGATAGTCCCGCCCACCGGATCGCCGCCTCGATGGGACTATAGAACACCCTGGCGAGCGTGTTCGGAGAGGATGACTTGTCCATTGCGGTCCCCCCACGTATCAACCTCTGTTCAGGACATCTCTTTTCCTTGTGGTACGAACTCAGCGATCACGCTGCGAAACAGCGAGCGAACGCCAATCTAAGTGGCGAGAACCTGGAGCCGCGATGACCTGCGCAGGAGCTGCCTCAGAGCCGCTTCGCTGTTCGTCTTCTTGGCTGCTTGCATCCAGTCGCCGCAAACATCGGTATGCTTGCGGTGACCGCCGAACCCGGTCGATGCAAGGAGGCTCGCATGTCAGGTTTTATGTTCTGGGCAGCCTGCAGAGGAAGACTCATTCGGTCTCGTTTGTAGGACTTACCAACGAAGTCGGGTAGATAGACTTCAGGGGTCTCATGTGAGACCCGACACGCGGAATCCTCCGAAGCCGGTCAGGAGCGTATATGGGGGTCGTGGCGTCAACAGGCGGCCACACACGTTGGATGTCTGTAGTCTGACCGAAAAAGCATCAGCGCCGAGGCTGATGCTGTAACCACGATGAGGTATGGCAACGACGAGTTCGAGAAGGGGTGTCGCTGTTCAGGAGATTCCTGCAGCGGTTATGGAGCACGGAATGGCTCTTCGTGGCAGCCCCTGGATCGCAGTGGACGATGACTGTACCTTCGGTTCTCGCATGTGCGAAAATCAAGTCCACAATCGAGTCCATATCACCGGACTCGTTGTGTAGAAGGCGTCACTTATCAACAAGTTGGGTGGTCGGTGCTGTTCCCTTCACCCGCTCCATCTCATCCTCGGAGGTTGATATGGACGCATCCCATTGCGATGTCGCGTCTGGCAGAACTGGAACAGTATCAACTGGACCCATGTTCATCGGACGACACGGAGGTTGCAGACTCGCATAGCGAAGGCAGTAAGGAACGGTGATCGACGCGGCGCGAAACGCTTGCAGAGATTACTGGCCCACTCGACGAGCGGTAAGTTTCTGGCCGTTCGTCGCGTTACTGAAAATCATGGTCGCAAGACACCCGGAGTAGACCGCATCACGTGGCCGACTCCGGACAGCAAGTCACAGGCGGTAGGTACCTTGAGCAGCAAGGGCTATCGCGCACTTCCTCTAAGACGGGTCCACATTCCCAAGAACAACGGGGATGGCACTCGTCCGCTGGGAATACCGACGATGCGGGACCGGGCGATGCAGGCATTGCATCTGCTGACTCTGGAACCGATCTCGGAAAGCACGGCGGACGAGAACTCCTACGGGTTCCGTCCTTTCAGGTCCACAGCGGATGCCTTGGTCCAGTGCCGCAATGTGCTGGATCGCAAGCATTCGTCCAAGTGGGTCTTGGAAGGAGACATCAAAGGGTGCTTCGACAATATCAGTCACGACTGGCTGCTCGCGCATGTCCCCGTGGACAAGCGAATTCTCAAGCAGTGGTTGAAAGCTGGCTTTGTTGAATCGAACCGTCTTTTTCCAACCGAAGCCGGTACGCCGCAGGGCGGGATCATCTCTCCCGTGTTGGCGAATCTCACCTTGGACGGACTTGAGTCGCTGCTCAAACAGCGGTTCAAGAGTCGTAAGCACAAGGTGCACTTGGTGCGTTATGCGGATGACTTCATCGTCACCGGCAGCTCGAAAGAGCTACTGGAAAATGAAGTCAAACCAGTGATCGAAAGTTTTCTGGCTCAGCGTGGCCTCATGCTGTCGCCGACGAAGACTAAGATCACACACATCACAGAGGGCTTCGACTTCCTGGGTTGGAATCTGCGTTGGGTCCGTGGGGGCCTGCGCTCCGTTCCATCCAAGAAGAATCGACTCGCGTTCTACGACAAGCTACGGCAGACCATTCGGAAGCATCGAGCGGCTGCGCAAACGGAACTGATCGCGAGCCTGAACCCGCTGATTCGGGGTTGGGCTCAATATCACCGCTGCGTCGCCGTCAACGAGACCTTTCGTAAGATGGATCACCTGCTGTTCGGCGCGTTGTGGAGATGGTCTAAGCGACGACATCCAAACAAAGGCAAACGCTGGATCAAACGGCGTTACTTCCGCAGGGAAGGTGCTCGCGATTGGGTGTTCGCTGTCGAAGGTTTCCGAATCTTGAGGTTCTCGGATTTTTCCTATCGAGAGCATTTCAAGATCAAATCGGACGCCAATCCCTACGATCCGTCTTCGGAGCATTACTTTGCGAAGCGCCTCGCCAAGCAAATGATGCAAACGCTGATGGGTCGCAGGCGGCTACGTTGGTTGTGGAATCGACAGGAAGGTAAGTGTCCGTTCTGTCATCAGCCGGTGACGAAACAAACCGGTTGGGACGTTCATCATCGCGTGCGACGCACCGATGGTGGCTCGGATCACTGGACCAACTTGGAGGTCGTGCACCCGACGTGTCATCGACAGCATCACACTGTGCGCCCTAGCGGCACAGCACGAGTCGAGCCGGAGGAATCCGACTTGTCTTGATTTTGGTGTTACAGCCGGCCTTCCCTGATACGGAAGGCTCACTTGGCTGCTTGAGCCGTATGAGGGGAAACTCTCACGTACGGTTCTGAGGGGAGGGGGCAGCCGTGAGGCTGCCTCCTCACCCGACTACTAACGTGGGTTCGATTCCCATCACCCGCTCCACATCTGCGCCGCATCACTCCGCATGATTTCCGAGGGTGGTCGCTACGTCATGACATCACGCACCTTGTCCGTTCTTGTCTTTGCACTGCTCGCCGGCTGTGGCCAGGGCGCGTCCGACATTATCGCGCCATCCGCATCGGGAACTGTATCGGATACCGTCACGGCTTCCGCTGCCGTATCGAGCGCAGCGAGCGATCCTGTCGATCGCGCCAAGGCGGCCGCGCAGGCCTTCAGCGGGCAGCTGCGCGCCAGGTTGCAGGCGGCGATGCAAGAGGGTGGGCCGACGGCGGCGGTCGAGGTCTGCCACGCCGAGGCGCCGCGCATTGCCGAGACGGTGATGGCCGAGCATGGCGTGCGCCTGGGGCGTGTGGCGATGCCTGGACGCGATCGCAATGTCGCACAGGCTGCGCAGGGCTGGCAGCTCGCGACGCTGGAATCCTTCCAGCAAGCGGTGAGTGGCGGCGCAGCAGCTGCCGAGCAGGTGGCGGTCGTGCGCGAGGGTCTGCCCGAGGGCGTCGCGCTGCGCATGATGCGCGGCATCGCCACCGAGCCGGTGTGCGTCGCCTGTCACGGTACGGCCGTGTCACCGGCCGTCCGCGACATCATTGCTCGGCATTACCCAGGCGATGGTGCAACCGGCTTCGAGGTGGGCGACCTGCGCGGCGCACTGTGGGTCGAGGTGCCGATCGATTAGCGCCGCCGCGTCGATTGCAGGTAGCGGAAAAAGTCCGAGTTCGCATCGATCATCAGGGTCGTGTTCTCGCCGATCGCATCGTAGCTTTCGAGCGTGCGGAAGAACGCATAGAACTCCGGGTCCGCGCCGTAAGCACGGCCGTAGATGCGCGTCGCTTCCGCGTCTGCCTTACCGATGATTTCCTCGGCCTTTCGCGCCGCTTCCGATCGGATGCCGCGGAGCTGGCGCTCCATGTCGCCCAGGATCTCCTGGCTGCGACCTTCGCCTTCGGAACGAAAGCGCGCCGCGATGCTCTGCCGCTCGGCGATCATCCGATTCTCGACCTGCGCTCGAACCGAATCGATGTAGTTGATGCGCTTGAAGCGCACGTCCACGAGCTCGATCCCCAGTCCCGGCATCAGTCGCGAGGCCGCGGCGAGCATTTCCTGCTCCAGCTGACCGCGTCCCTTGTTCGGCCGGACGAGCTCGGTCTCCACGGCCGCGATCTCTTCTTCCGGCAGGTCGGAGACATCGACGTCCCAGTCGGCGGAGCGAACGATTTCCTCGAGCTCCGTGCCCGAGACGATGTCGCGCGCCACCGAGTCGATGATGTCGTCGAGGCGCGTGCGTGCGCCGGCTTCGTCGCGAACCGAGCGCAAGAACTGCAGAGCATCGACGATGCGCCAGCGCGCCGTAGTGTCGACGATGATGAACTCGCGGCCCAGCGTCGGGATCTGGCTCACGTCTCCGTTCCAGACCAGCAGGCGCTTGTCGAAGCGACGCACTTCCTGCACGAACGGGATGCGCCAATGCAGGCCGGGCTCGGTGACGACATCGCCGACCGGTTCGCCGAATTGCACGATGATGGCCTGCTCGGATTGATCGACAGTGTACGCCGAGCTGATCACCAGCACGACGAGAATCGCCACAGCGGCAATGATGGGCATGCTCATTTTGTTCATGATCATTCGCTCCGGTTCGAAACGGCAGGCGCAGGCGAGGGTGCGGGCATGGGCGCTCGCGCATCGCGCATGTTGAGCAGCGGCAACGGCTTCTGCCCATCCTGTACGACCAGGACGGAGCCGACCTTGGGCAGCGCGCCGTGCAGCGCTTCGAGATACATGCGCGAGCGCGTGACTTCCGGTGCCACGCGATACTCGGCGAGCACGGCGGTGAATCGGGCCGTTTCGCCGCGTGCGCGATTGACGCGCTCGGTGGCGTAGCCTTCGGCCTGCGCGATCTGGCGATTCGCCTCGCCTTCGGCGCGCGGAATCGCCTGGTTCGCCTGTTTCGTCGCCTCGTTGATCATGCGCTCGCGCTCCTGCCGCGCTTCGTTCACTTCATTGAAGGCCGGTTGCACGCGCGTCGGCGGTACGACGTCCTGCAGCTCGACGGTGATGATGTGAATGCCGTTGTCGTAACGCTGCATGCCCTCCTGTATTTCATCGCGCGCCGTCGCCGAGATGTCCACGCGGCCGGTGGTGAGCACTTCGCTGCCGATGCGATTGCCGACGATGCGCCGCATCACCGATTCCGAGACGTCGCGCAGCGTGCGTTCCGGCTCGCGCATCGCGTAGATGTATTTCATTGGATCGGAGATGCGGTACTGCACGACCCATTCCACGTCGATCATGTTGAGATCGCCGCTCAGCATCAGCGACTCCTGCGGATAATCTTCGCTCCTGTAGCGGGTGCGATCGTCTTGCTGGCGATCCTCCGTGCGGAAGCCGAATTCCTGCTTGAGCACGCGCTCCGTGGCGACTCGCTGCACCCTGTCGATGCCGAAGGGCAGCTTGAAATTCAGGCCCGGATCGCTGATGTGGATGACTTTGCCGAACCGCGTGACGACGGCCCGCTCTTCGGGTTGCACCGTGTAGAAGACGCTGAACAGTCCCCAGAGGATCAGCAGCACGATCACGCCGATTCCGATGAGCCTCGGGGGAAGCTCGGGCGGTCCGGAGCTCGCTCCCCTGCCAGTGCCTCCGCGCCCACCGCCGACCTCGCGTGCACGCTCATGCCATCCCTTACCCTTCATGGTTTTTTCGAGCCAGTCTAGCGATTGATTCATTGCGACCTCCCCTTGTCGAGCGCAGCGGAAACGGTTTGTCGAGCGCAGCGTAAAAACGGTGCGCGGCAGGATAACCGCGTATGAGCCGCGTGGGGGAAAAACCGACCAGGGCCGGGAGTCTCGAGTAGTCCCACCTATCGTGGCCGGCCGTAAATGTTCACCGGTTCACACTTCCGCCCGGCGGCGTTCGCCAAAATGCCGGCGCCGCGCCGCCTGGGGATTGAGCGCAGAACAACCGAACGAGATCCACATTGAGCGAACCCTCCATCACTGCACTTGCCCTGGAAGAATCGCTTCTGAAGGAATGGAGCGAGTTCCACACGCGCATCGAACAGCGGCCGACGGCCCCGGCGACGCGTGAGGACGCGGAGCAGTTCGCGGATTACTCGCGCAACGATGCCTTCGTCGATTCCGTCGTCGATGCTCTCAGCCTGTATCTCGCGGATCGCAATGAGTTCGACCCGAAATTCGGCAGCTATCTGCATCTGATGCTGATTCAGCGCGCGCACGACGAGGATCTGGCGCTGCTCAAGAAGCTCGCGGCGAAATACGCGGACGCTGGCGACATCATCAGCGTCATCGGCCTGATGCACCGTCTGCAGATGTATGCGGGTGATGTGCGGCTGCAGGACATCGTGGACGTCTGCGCCGCCGCGCTCGCGAAGGTGGAGGAGGTGACGGACATCGGCGCGTGGGCGCGCTCGGTCGGCATCGAGCCGCTCGCCGCTCCGTGGGCGTTCACCTTGAAGCTCGGCTCCGTTCCGCCGAGGTATTGGGCCGTCAGCAAGTACGATTTGCAGCCGCGCGACGTATCGCTCGATCTGCTGATCAACGAGTCGCAATGGCGCGTGCAGGTTGCGCGTGTCGACCGCAACTATTCGGCGCAATGGCGCGTCTCGGGCATCACGGTGGACACCGCCGAGACGAAGCTCAAGGCCCTTGCGTCCTGGCCCAAGCTTGCGACGCCGCAACTGTTCCCGTTGTTCGCCGGCACGCTCGCGCAATTCCTCCGCGTCCAATGGCGGCGCTCGGCGTGGGTGTCGTCCAGTGGAGTGACTCTGAACAAGCCGCGTCTGCTCGATTGGCTGCATACCGCGATCGATGAGATTCAACCTTGAGGATTTCTCTGACTCGCGGATTGCTCTGAAAGTGCCCGCAGGGTCGCACTGATGGCCAATCGCTGCGGGCGCAAGTAACATTCGCCCTTGCATTTTCATCATTAGCTAACGTCACGATGGGGCAAGATTTCTCGCGGGTTGTCATGGCCGGCTTCCTTCACGACGATTCGCGCTCGCTGCTGATCCGCACCCGCCGAGTGGGAGTGAGCCTGGGAGTGCTCGTGCTCGCCGCATGCGCCGCGACGCCCTCGAGCGAGCTCGACGTCGTTAGAGTCGATGCGAGAAAGATTTCCTTTCAGCACTCTTCTTTCAGCGCGCAGGTAGCCGGCGATGCCGGCAGCGTTACGCAGACGTTCGCTGCTTCGCTCGATCCCAAGCTCACGACGGTCACGCGTCTGGAGTCGAGCTTCACGCAGAGGCTCGACAGCGAAGGCCGCGAGCAGCTCCGCGTCGGCGATTCGGTCAGCAGCGTCGGCATGTGGGGCAGCTCGGTGCGCTTCGGTGGCATGCAATTCGGCACCCGTGCGAGCGGCGGCGCCGATGTCGTAACGTCCTCGGAGCTCGCGACGAGCGGCTTGGCCGTATTGCCCACGGTTGCGGATGCGCTGTTTGCGTCCCTCGATTCGCGCCAGGCGCCCCTCGCCTCGCGAAGGTTGTCGACCACTCGCTCGACCAAGGCATTCAACGGACACAGCATGGGCCTGCAGCTGCGCGATGCGCTCGGGCGTACGCAGTCGGTCGACGCGCCGATGATTTCGAGCGTGCGTCTGGTGGCAGAGGGATGCCAGGATTTCTCGGTCGGCTTCGGCAAAGTGCGACGCGACTACGCGATCGAGAGCAACGAATATGGCTCGACGTTTGCGAATACGACGGTCGCATGCGGAATGCCGCTCGGATTCACCGTGGAAGGTCATGGCGAATACCTGGACGATGAGGTGAAGGCGTTCGGCGTCGGCCTCGCGCGCCGCTTCGGGCCGCTGGGGACCGCATCGATCGCCGTCGCTTCCAGTCAAACCGATCTAGGCTCGGGATGGCTCGCGCGCGTCGGCTTCGATCATCGCAATTCCTGGTTCAATGTTGCGGTCCGCTCGCGTTTGCAAAGCCGGGAATTCCGCGAGATCAATACGCTCGAGCTGGCCGATCCGATCATGCAGCGCGATCTCGCGAGCATCGGCATCAATTTGAGCGACAGCGCGAGCCTGGCGCTGGCCTATGCGACGCAAACGACATGGGCGCGCGAGCGCGCGAATCTCCTCGCGCTACGCCAAAGCATGAGCATCGGTTCGGGTTCCTTGTCGTTCAGTGCCGGCCATTCCGTTGCCGAGCACATCGGCTCTTCCTTGTTCATCTCCTATCAACGGCCTCTCGGCTCGCCGCGTCGCGAGCGTTCGCCGATCGAAGAGTTCGATCTGGAATCGATGATGAGACCGCTGTCGCTATCGCAATGATTGCCCTGACCCCGCGGGGCGAGGCAGGGCAATCTGGATCGTGCTTAGAAATTGAAGCGACCGTAAATGCCGATCTGGCGCATGTCGTCGCCGATGTTGATGAAGCCGCCGGCGGACCACTGGCTGTTGAAGTGATAGCGGCCTTCGCCGACGAGAGTGATCTCGTCCTCGAAGCCGCCGACTTCCGCGGTCGTCAGATCGACACCGCCCTCGATCTCCACTCTCGGCGCGACCTGAGCGCGAATGCGGGCGCCCAGGAAGAATCCGATGTCGTCGTCATCGCCGCCGAAGCGTCCGTAGTCGACGTCGTAGCGAGCGATGCCGCCGCGCGCGACGAAGTCCATGTTCTGGTTGATCGGCCAGTGGCCGCCGGCGCCGATCAGCCACCGCGTGAAGTCGACGCCGTTGTCGATCTCGTAGTCGCCGATCTCGACGAAGGCGAAGTAGTTCTGATGGACGACCAGGGAGCCGCGTAGCTGAAAGCCATCGCCGTCGTCGTCGCCGCCCAGTCCATCGGCTTCGGCTTCCGGAACGATCGAAAAATCGACGAACGAATAACCGAAGTTCGCGGCCTGGCCGCTGAACGGCAGCAGCAGCGCCGCTGCAGCGAGTGCATTCAGAACTCGTGACTTCATTACAAATCTCCTGACGAAAAGAAAGCGTTGCAATTGACCCACTGCAGACGCGCTGACATCGTTTGCCCGCGGCGCGCATTTTAGGGGAACGCAGAGAGAACGCCACAAGCGTTGCGGGCGTGCTGCAAACGACTACAACGAACGATCGGAGCCCGCTATGTTTATTACTCGGACTGTCACTCTGAAGCGACATTTGCACCGTGCATGGGTGCTGTTCGTGCTGGCGATCGCAATCGTTGTTCCTGCGCACGCGAGCGTCGTCGTCACGCGCGAGTTCGATTCGACGGCGCTGGCGCGTAAATGGGCATACACCGTCTATTTGCCGCAGGGCTATGAAGCTTCCTCGCTGCGCTACCCCGTACTGTATCTCCTGCACGGCAACGGCCAGACGAAAAAAGATTGGGTCATCTCCGGCCGCATTCAGTCCACGACCGACGCATTAATCGCGAGCGGCAAGATACCTCCGACGATCATCGTCATGCCCGATGCCGGCACCACGTGGTATGTGGATCGCAAGGAGAGAATGGAGTCCGCCTTCATCGAAGATCTGATGCCGGATGTCGAGGCGAGCTTTCGTACGATCGCCGCGCGCAATGGCCGTGTCATCGGCGGTCTGTCGATGGGCGGTTACGGTTCGCTGCGCTTTGCGCTCAAGTATCCCGAGAAGTTCGCCGCGGCCGCGTTGCTGTCGCCGGCCATTTACGATCCCGAGCCGCCCGAGAATTCCAGTGCGCGGCGTGTCGATGTCTTCGGTGCGCCCGATTACGACGGTCGGATCTGGAGGCAATACAACTACCCGGCGCTGCTCGATGCGTACTTCGCGAAGCGGCAGCCGGTGCCGATGTACATCAATTCGGGCGACGACGACGAGTTCATGATCGAGGCCGACGCGACCAAGCTCTACAGCTTGTTGCGTCAACGACGTCACCCGGCCGAGCTGCGCATCGTGGATGGCTCGCACAGCTGGCCCGTGTGGGAGAGCACGATTGCCGACGCGATGATTTACCTCTATCGATACGTCGCCCGCCCGATGCTCGGTGATTGATGGTTGACGACGCGGGAGCACGCTGCTTTTCGCGTTGTCCATGGCCAATATCCCTTGTTCCGCTGGCTTCCTTGCTCAAGTTTTGGTACCTTGCGGTCGCAAGGTTGCTTTTCATTCAAATGAACCCTGAGAAATTCAGTGCGATCCGTAAAGGTCTCCTCGAGTACGTACTGCTCAAGGTCATCTCGTCGGACACGATGTACGTCGCCGACATGCTGAAGCGCCTCGAGGACACCGAGTTCGCGACCCAGGAAGGCACGTTGTATCCGTTATTGAGCCGATTGCGCCGCGAGAGCCTGGTGGATTACGAATGGCGTGAATCCGAATCCGGTCCGCCGCGTAAGTATTACGAGCTCACCCGCAAGGGTGTCGCGCAGCTCGTCGAGATGGACGATTACTGGAAGCGATTGACGGCCACGATCGGTCAGCTGGGGAAGTGAGCCATGCGACGAGTGATCACGGTGAACTTGGGCGGCAATGCCTATGCGCTGGACGAAGACGCCTACGAGCGCTTGCGTGCCTATCTGTCGATGGCGGAATCGCGCCTGGGGGCAAGTCCGGATCGCAGCGAGGTCGTTGCCGACCTCGAGCGTTCGGTTGCGGAGCACATCATCACGCGGCGCCCTGCGAACGGCGAAGCGGTCGTGAGCGACGCCACGATGGCGGACGTGCTGAGCGTGATCGGTGCGGTCGAGCGCGCCGAAGGTATCGATGCCGGCGGCGCATCTGCAACGTATGCCTACAGCGCGAGCGCGGCGAGGCCTTCGGCATCCCAGCCGTGGCGCGCTGAGAACGAAAGCGAGTTCACGCGCCTGCCGGTTTTCGTGCTGTGTTTCTTCCTGGGCTGGATCGGTGTGCATCGTTTCTATGTAGGCAAGATAGGCACCGGCATCCTGCAGCTCTTCACGATCGGCGGCCTCGGCCTGTGGATGCTGTACGACCTGATCGTGATCGTATTCGGCACGTTCACCGACGGCGAGGGCCGCAAGATCGTGCGTTGGTCTTGAAAGATTGCATTGCGTAGCGGGCGAAAGTCATGAAACGAGTGGTCACCGTCGAGCTCAACGGCATGAGCTACAACTTCGATGAAGACGCGTACGATGCACTGCGCGCGTATTTGCGGCGCGCCGAAGCACAGCTTGCGAACGATCCTGGCCGTGCCGAGGTGATTGCCGATCTGGAGCGCTCGATTGCCGAGAAATGCCAGCCTTTCCTGCATGCGCAAAAGAATGTCGTGAGCGCCGAGGAGCTGCGCAGCGTGCTGGCGCAGATCGGAATCGTCGAAGGCTTCGCCGACGAAGCCTCGGCGAGCGGCGCGCGCAGCGGCGATGCCGCGGACACGCGGCCGTTCGTGCAAGTCCGCGAGGGGGCGATAGTGAGCGGAGTCTGCAATGGGCTCGCGGCTCGCTTCGGGCTGGACGTGACGTTGATCCGCGTGATCTTCGTCGTACTCGCCATTGCGACCTCCGGCGCATTCGTCCTGGTTTATATCGTGCTCATGTTCTTGGTGCCGTACGACACGAACATCGAAAAGGTGAACGATCAAAGCCTTCCCGGCTTTATGTTCAAGCTCGTGACGCAGACGAAGCGGAAGCTGGCCGGCACGGGGTGATGTGGTAGAGAGAAGGTGATCAGGTGATCAGGTGATCCGGTGATCCAGTGATCCAGGTGAAGAATCGCCCCTCTTCTGACCGAGATCACCTGATCACCTGATCACTTGATCACCCCCTATAATCGCCGCCCCTTTCTACTCCCACTGGAACCCCCATGCGTCTGGATGCGATTGCGATCGGCAGGAACCCGCCCGAAGAAGTGAATGTCATCGTCGAAGTGCCGGTCGGCGGCGAACCGATCAAATATGAGATGGACAAGGCATCGGGAACGCTGGTGGTCGATCGCTTCCTGTATACGTCGATGCGTTATCCAGGCAACTACGGTTTCATTCCGCACACGTTGAGCGACGATGGCGACCCGTGCGATGTGCTGATCGCGAATCAGCGGGGCATCGTTCCCGGTGCGGTCGTCGCGGTGCGTCCGGTGGGCGTGCTGCGCATGCAGGATGAGGCAGGCGGTGACGAGAAGATCGTCGCGGTGCCGACCACACGGCTTACGCGCCGCTACGAGAAAGTGCACAACCACACCGATCTGCCCGAGATCACGATCAAGCAGATCGAGCATTTCTTCCAGCATTACAAGGATCTCGAAAGCTCGAAATGGGTGAAGGTGCTGGGCTGGGGCGATGCGCTCGAGGCAAAGCAGCTGATTCGCGATGCGATCGAGCGCGCCGCCGCGAACAAGTAGTCAGAGCCCTACACGACGAGCGATTGCGACCGGTGCGGATGTAACATCGCCGACCTTGCAAGCCGGGGGCGCATCGGCACCGCGCCGGAAGGATCGATGTGCCTCGCTCCACGGCGGGTGGCGTCGCCGAAAAGGATGGTTCGGATTTACAATGTCGTCCGCGCCGCAAAGGCGGATTCTAAGAACAACTCAACAGGGGGAATTGCATGGTCAGCACTACCGTGGATGCCGGGCGTACGGGCATCGACCGATCGCATCGACGCGTCATCTTCGCTTCGTCGCTCGGCACGGTATTCGAGTGGTATGACTTCTACTTGTACGGCTCGCTCTCGGCCATCATCTCCAAGCAGTTCTTTTCCGGCGTCAACGAAACCACCGGTTTCATTTTCGCGTTGCTCGCCTTTGCCGCCGGCTTCTTCGTCCGCCCCTTCGGCGCGCTGCTGTTCGGGCGGTTCGGCGACACCATCGGCCGCAAGCACACCTTCCTCATCACCATCGTTCTCATGGGCGCTTCGACGGCACTCGTCGGCTTATTGCCGAGCTACGAGGCCATCGGCGTTGCCGCGCCGATTGCGCTCGTCACGCTGCGCCTGTTGCAGGGACTCGCGCTCGGCGGCGAATACGGCGGCGCGGCCTGTTACGTCGCGGAACATGCTCCGGACGGCAAGCGCGGCCTGTATACGAGCTGGATCCAGACCACCGCGACGCTCGGCTTGTTCCTGTCGCTGCTCGTCATCCTCGGGTGCCGACTGGCGCTCGGCGATGAGTTCGAGGTGTGGGGCTGGCGCATTCCCTTTCTGATTTCGATCGTCCTGCTCGGAATATCCGTGTACATCCGCTTGCAGCTGCAGGAATCGCCCGTCTTTCTCGAGATCAAGCGCGAAGGCAAGCTGTCGAAGGCGCCGTTGTCGGAGGCATTCGGGCGTTGGGGCAATGCACGCATCGTATTGCTCGCCCTGATCGGCGCGACCGCGGGCCAGGCGGTCGTGTGGTACGGCGGCCAGTTCTATTCGCTGTTCTTTCTCGAGCGTGTGCTGCAGGTGGATGCGCAGGCGGCGAATCTGATCATCGCCGCGGCCTTGCTGATCGGCACGCCGTTCTTCATCTTCTTCGGCTGGTTGTCGGATTACGTCGGTCGCAAAAAGATCGTGATGCTCGGCTGCGTACTCGCGGCGCTGACGTATTTCCCCGTGTTCCAGGGGTTGACGCATTACGCCAATCCCGCGCTTGCCGGTGCGGTGGAGCGTGCGCCCATCACCGTGATCGCCGCGCCCGACGATTGCTCGTTCCAGTTCGATCCCGTCGGCCGCAAGACGTTCACGCAATCCTGCGACGTGGTGAAGACGGCGCTCGCTCGCGCGGGCGTGCCGTACGAGAACGAAGCTGCGCCCGCGGGCACGATCGCCCGCGTGCGCATCGGCAGCGGCGCCGAGGCGATCCATATCGAATCGTTCGACGGCACGGTGCTGGAGCCGGCGGCATTCAAGTCTGCCAACGATGGTTTTCAGACCGAGTTGAAATCGACGCTGCAGGTTGCCGGCTATCCAGCGAGTGCCGACATGCAGCGCTTGAACTATCCGATGGTGATCTTGCTGTGCACGTATCTGGTCGTGCTCGTGACGATGGTGTACGGGCCGATCGCGGCGTGGCTGGTCGAGCTATTCCCCACGCGCATCCGTTATACGTCGATGTCGCTGCCCTATCACATCGGCAACGGCTGGTTCGGCGGATTCCTGCCGGTCAC
>ERZ795041.451-NODE-451-length-15584-cov-5.624509_pt1 | contig 15584 bp, 15 predicted proteins | sample MGYA00375125_ERZ795041 | MGnify/ENA primary metagenome ERZ795041 (study PRJEB30170, sample SAMN03074214) | activated sludge metagenome | biome: Common Effluent Treatment Plant; feature: Wastewater; material: Activated sludge; isolation source: activated biomass in...
TCACCTTGCCCGGCGTGCCCTCGAATTCCGGCAACCCCGCACCGGGCGGCAGCGGCGGCGCCTCGTGGCCATCAGTCAGGAAGACGAGATCGGCGTTGAGATCCTCCGCGACGAGCATGGCGTGATAAAAGCCCTTCGCGACCATGCTGTCGCCTTCCCAGGCCATGCGCCAGTCGAGGCTGCGGATGGCGACCTCGAGCGGAGCGAAATTCTCGCAGACCTCGACGGGATTGAAGAGCAGGAACGATCGGCGCTCTGTGAAAACGCCGAGCCCGAGCCGGGACTGGCAGGGAAGATCGGACAGCAACTGCTCGAGCGCTGCTTTCGCTGCGTCAAGCCGGCTCGCAGGCTTGCCTTGAACCGTCATGTCGCGCGTATTCATGCTGCCCGTGATATCGAGCACGGCGATGAGATCGTAGACGTTCCGCGTGAGCGGGAGACGCGGGAAGACCATCGCGAGCACGGTCGAGACGGCCGCGGCGAGCAGCACCCAGAAGCGCATGTCCTCCAGCCGTTCGCGCATCAGGGCAACCCCTTGGGAACGCCGGGGAGGTCGGTCCACAGCTTGGTCGGCGCGTCGGGCGGAGGCTCCTCGCCTTCCGTCTCGTAGCCCGGGAAGTCGCGCACGATGCGCATGGCGACATCGAAATTGTACTTGATGTCCCACGCTGCGGGATCGAGCCGCAGGGCCAGGCGGTATTCATCCTTGGCGAGGCGCGTGATCGGGACGGCCGCGTCGGTGTTGCCCCGCTCGACGGCGGCGATGGCATCGCGGATGCGCGCGTTGGCGTGATTGTAGAGGAGGCGCGCACGCAGCTTGGGATCGGTCATGGCCGACGAGACATCGAGCAGCGCCTGCGCCTCGTCGCGCCTGTCGCGCGCGAGGAGAAAGGCCGAGCGGGCGATCAGCACCTCGTCGGAGGCCGCGCGCGGAGTGACGGCGATATCGTCGCCCGCCGCGAGCGCGGTGATGAGCGCGTTGTCGCTGTGAATGTCCCGGATGCGCCAGGTGAGGGTTGCGAGGGTCGCGAGGGAGGCGACGAGGGCGATGGCGAGCGCGGCGGTGCGCGCCTTGCGCCATAGCGTGGCCATCCCTTCGAAGAGCCGCCTGATCGGGCTTGGCGATGTTGCTTTCGTCATGCGCCCTCCGTTGCCGGAACGAGGCGAGCCTCGGCGAGCTTCGCGGCGAGAAGCACGAAGATGGCGGCGAGTGCGACGGCAAGAACGCGTCCCGTGAGGTCCTCATGGGGGACGCGCTCGAAATAGGTGATGGGGCTGCGCTCGAGCTTCCCGATCTCGGCGATGGCGTCGGCAACGGCTTCGGGGTTTTCGGCCTCGAAGGCGCGGTAGGCGATGCCGAGCGACTTGAAGAACTTGTCGAGATGACGTTCCGGCATCGCCTGCGGCGTATCCAACTCGCCGGGCGCCGGCACGGTGGAGATGCCGGGGGTGCCTGCTGTGCGAAGGAACAGCCAGTAGAGGTTGATGGGACGGCGCGCGAAGGCTGCGCGCAGCATTTCCTGCACCTTGCGGTCGATGACGGCCGCGCCGTCGGACACGAGCAGGATGACGCGTGCGGCCGGCGATGTATCCGCCTCCTGCATGTCGAGGGCGAGCGCGAGGCCGCGGCCGACGTTGGTGAATGCGAGGCCGGGACGGTCCATGGCATCGATCGCCGCCGTCACGGCGTCCTTGTGCTCGGTCATCGGCAGCACGTGGATCGGCGAGGTCGAGAATGCCGCTACCCCGACGAGGTCGTGCGCCCGGTGCAGGATGAAATCCTTCATCAGCCGGCGGGCGGCAGCGGACTTGCTCTCCTCTCCGCCTTCGGGTGCGCGCCCGGCGAACGTATTGTCCATGCTCGACGAGCGGTCGATGAGTAGGACGATGTGGGCGCCTTCCCCGGTCTTTTCGATGGTGCGGCCGAGCCGGTGCAGCCCGCCGATGGCGAGGATCAAGGCCGTGATGGCGATGGCGCCCGCGATGCGCCGCGCCCAGTCGACGGCCGCGGACAGCGGATCGCCGGGGATCTCCTCGGTCGAGGGATAGCCCTCAGCCCGTTGCGGAGACATGAGAAGCGGCAACAGCGCCAGCGGCAGCAGCAAGAGCGCCATCGGGGTCATGAGGGCAAGGTTCATCGCGCCGCCCTCTCCTGGCGCGCCAGGGCCATGGCCAGCTCCTTGAGCTCGGCCGGCGGCAGGCCGGTCTTTGCGTCGGGCTCGGATCTGCCGAAGAACGCCGCGCGAGACGCGCTGAAGAAGCGCTCGGCCGCCGTGCGCGCTTCTCCGTGCTCGGGATGGGTCGTGAGGAAATCGTCGAGATCGGCTGCGAGCACGCGGCGGCCGGCGGCCGCATCGAAGGCGCGATGCAGGGCGAGGAGTGCGGCCCTATAGCCATCCGCGCCGTCCTTGGCGAGGGTGCGCCCGATCTCGCGCGCGGCACGCGAAAATGGCCGCGCGGGTCGCCGGTGAAACGGCCACCAGGCAAGATCGCGCGCAAGCAGAACGAGGAACAGCAGCGAGGACGCGGCGGCGGCCAGCGTTGCCGTCCGCAGTCCGCCGGAGCGCCTGAGCTCCGGTGCAACATCCGGACGCAGGAAGGTCTCAGGCGTCTCGCCGCCCTTCTCCGGGAAGATCTCGCGCAACGGCGACATCACGAATGTGAAAGGCGGGATCGTCACACTCTCGCTGCCGCTCGGCCCGCGGATCGTGATCTCCGCCGCGGGGATCGTCTGCTTGCGCGGATCGATCGGCGCATAGAACGCCTGATAGGTGAGCTTCAGCACGTGGAGGCGCCTGTCGCCATGGCGCGCGGAGGCGTGCTCGATGGCGCTGAGCTCGAGCCAGTAGTTGGACGGGCCGGTGCGCGGAAGCGAGGCCGGAACGATCTCGTCATCGGCGTCGGTTTCGATCTCGACCGTGCGCTCGAGGATGTCACCGAGAAAGTAGCCGAAGCTGCGCGGCTCGACGGTGTATACGGAGCGCACGCCGGCTGCGGCGTGTCCCGAAAGCGCGCCGAGCATCAGCAACATGAGGCCGGCCCGCAGCATGTCTCACGCTCCCGCTGCCAAGTGAGCGCCGAGACGGTCCCACGGAATGGCATCAGTGATCTCGAACGGCTCGCGCCCGTACCGGGCCGCGAGCTGTCGAAAAAAAGACTGGCGAGCCTCGCTCCTCCTTTGCCACTCGACCTTGAGTTTGGGCCGCATGGCCACGATGCGTCGCCGGCCAGTCTCGAGATCCGTGAGCTCCAGGAGCCCCCATGAGGGGAGGCGTGCGCCCTCGCGCGAATCGGAGATCCGGATCGGGACCACGTCGTGTCCGGTGAGAGCGTCGAACAGCGCTTCGAGCTGTTTCTCCGGCAGCAGGAAATCGGAGACCACGACGACGAGGTTGCGCCGGCGCCCGACCCTGGTTGCTGCTTCGACAAGCCCCGCGGCACCTTTGTGCGCCGGCCTGAAAGCACGCAGCGCGGCGGCCATGTCGGCTTCACCGGCCCGCGAGCGGGTGGGCGGGACCGACAGCTCCTCGCGCACCGTCTCGTTGGCTGCATAGAGCGCGAACGTGTCGCCCGCTCTGCGAACGCCGGCGGCGAATACGTATGCGAGATCGGCGGCGATCGTCATCTTGCGCGCGGTGCCCTTAAATCCCATCGAGCCCGATACGTCGAGCAGCATGGTCACTCCGATCTCGCTCTTTTCCTCGAAGCGGCGCACGTAGAGCGTGCCGAACGGATCGCGTAGCGTCTGGCGCAGATCGATGCGGCGCGGATCGCGGTATTCGAGCAGGGTCGCGAGGTCGCGGAACAGCCCGCCGGCTCCGGATTGGGTGCTGCGGTGCATGCCCTGACGCAGCGCGCGGCTCAGCCATACGATCCGGTAGGGAAGATCGAGCGGAGGCGCCGCAGGAGTCGTGGCGTCCCCCGTCATGGCACGGGAACCGTCTCGAACAGGGCGTCGATCAGCTCGCGGGCGATCGTCTCGCGGCGCATCTCGTAAACGGGCTCGAAGAAGATCCTGTGCGCCATGGTCTCGAAGAACACCGCGCGCACGTCTTCCGGCACCATCATCGTGCGCCCGTCGAGCCACGCCGCAACGCGTGCCGCGCGCACGAGATAGGAGAGGCCGCGCGGGCTGACCCCGGCCGAGACGAGGCGCGAGGTGTCGACGCCCGGAATCTCGATGCCTGCTTCGCCAGGGTTGCGGACGGCGTGCCAGAGCGCCAGCACATAGCGCTCGAGGGCATCGCTCGTCCCGACCCCGCTCTGGATGGCGCGGGCCACGTCGTTCAGCCGCTCGTGGTCGAGAATGCCCTCCTTGAGCCCGCCGATCAGCCGGTCGCCGTCGTGAAAGCGAGGATCGAACGCGAGGGCGCGCCGCGTTTCGGGATCGCGCGGCGTCTCGATGGAGATCTCCATCAGAAAGCGGTCGCGCGCCGCGGCCGGGAGCTCGAACGTCTCCTCGCGCTCGACGCGGTTGCGGTCGGCGAAGACGACCAGGTGCGGAAAGCGGAACTCACGGTTGAAGGCCGAGATGCTGCGCTCGGCCATGAGCCGCAAAAGCAGCGAATGGACCTGCGGGCGCGCGCGGTTGATCTCGTTGAAGAAGAAGATCGCCAGATTTTCGCCGGCGCGAAGCACGGGGCCTTCCTCGACGCGCGGACGGCCGTCCTCGGCCAGATACGTGTGATAGACGAGATCGCCGGGCATCAGGTCGATGGTGCCCTCGATGCGCTCGTAGGCACCGCCCACGCAGCGGGCGGCCGCGCGCAACAGCGTCGTCTTGCCGACGCCGACATCGCCTTCGAGCAGCACATGGCCGCGTGCGAAGAGCGCAATGGTGAGGAGACGGATGACCCGCTCCTGGCCAATGACCGCCTTCGCAATCTCGGATTCGAAGCTCTGGGCCCGTGTGCGCCAGGTGGAGAGGTCGCTCCGCGCGGCGGCTTCACCGGCGTCGATCGTGTCGTGCGTCATCAGAACCTCGCGGACGCGCGGCGCCGAACCACGGCCTCGTTCAAAAGGGGGTGCGGCCGAAGCCGCACCCCAAGAAACCTCGGAGAGGAAGCAGGGCACCCTTGCAAGCGTGGCACTGCAGCCGAGGAATCCGTAAGGTCTCGCGCGACTAGAGCTTCGAGACGTCGTAGACCCACTTGCCGGTCTTCTTGAAGTGCGCGGCGCGCTTGGCGTTACGCGCGGCCTGATCGTCCAGAGCCTTCTGCTGCTTGGCGAGCTCCTTGGCGTCGTGCTTCGGATCGTACTTCGATCCGGCAACCTTGTCCGGGTAGCCGGGCTTCGCCTCCCAGCAGTCACCGGGGGCCTTGCACTTGGTCCCGTCGTAGGCTCCGGCAACGCCAGCGCCGACGGCGAGGATCACCGCGCTTGCGGCGAGCGTCACAAAAGACTTCATCATGGGTCAGTTCCTCCAATCACGTCTTCGACTTCGGGCGGTTTGCTCCGCCCTGACACCCACACGCTGCCGGATGCGCCTCGATCTCGCTGCGCCCGGCTAGTTTGCGGATACCTTGCACTCGCCCGCATCGGCCGGAGCCGCAGCCGTCTGCGTGCCTCCATCCCCATCGGACGCGTGTTCCGGAGCTTTGTAGGGCGTGAACGCCTTCTTCTGCTCGTCCGTCAGCCAATCGGCTTCATTGACGTCACCGGTGTAGAGATGGCGGATCCAGGCGATCAGCTTCAGCATCTCGTCGAGCTGAAGATCGCTGTGCGGGCCCATCATGCCCTGCGCGCCGCCGTAGATCGTCTCGAACAGTCCCTTGTCGGTTTTGTTCTTGGGATACGTCCAATAGGAGTCGTTGAGCCCAGGTCCGACCTTGCCCTCGGCCAGATGGCCATGGCAGCCCGAGCAGGACGTGAGATACACTTCCTCGCCCTTGGGGAGACAGGCTTTCACCTCCGTGTAGAGGTTGATGCCGGTCTCGAGGAACTTCCTGACCGCTTCCGTGTCCCGTCCTTCGGGGTTGGCCGTCTCCAGCACCCTCAGATCCTCGCCTGTGATCGTATTGCGGAATTCCTCGGCCGACGCGGCCGATCCTGCGATCACGCTTGCCATCATCAGGGCCGACGCCCCCACTGCCTTGCTTGTCTTCATCATTCTCGGGTCGCTTGCTCGTCTCATTGCGTTTCGAGGTTCCGGCGTTTCTCAGGATCGCGGCAGCCCGGCCACGATCGGAATGCCCTCGTCCTTGAGGATTTCCTCGATCTTCGGCTTCGCTTTCTCGAGCGCGAGGTCGAGTGCGGACAGGAGCGCGGCGTCGTCCTTGCGGACGCCCATCGACTGGTCGAAGTGGTGCGGCACCTTCTCGCCGTCACTGCGGACGTTGTTGTCGGGGATGACGGTCAGGAACACCTTGTCAGACGCCTTGACGTAACGGGCGACCTCGGGTGCGAAGTTCACGGCAACGTCGGCAGTGCCGTCCGCGACCTCATTGACCATGCGCTGCGGGGGGATGCGCGTGAACTTGTTGCGCCTGTCCTGGAAGTTGGTCAGCGAATGCATGTAGTTGAAGTGCTCGCGGAAGAGACCGAGCTTCTCGAGCATGACCTGGGCGGGCGAGCCGGGCGTAAAGCCGATCTTGGTCGCCTTGGCGAGGTCGGGGCTGGTCCAGTCCTGGATGTCGAGCTTGGTATCCTTGCGCTGGATGAACACGTACGGCGCGCGGTAGTAGGGTTTTGTGGTGGCGACACGTTCATCGCCCGTATCGATGCCCATCACGACATCGCACAGCTTCATCTCGAGCTGATCGCGAACGATGTAGATGCCCGGGCGCGAGAACCATACGAAGAGCGGCTCGCGGCCCATGGCATCTGCCACGGCCTCGGCAATCTTGTTCTCGAAGCCGGATCTGTCGCGGCTGGAGAGGGGAAGCTCATCGGCGGGGGCGCAGACGCGCAGGACATTCGCGTTGGACGCGGAGAGGGCATCGTCATCCGCCGCCTGGGCGGGGCTTGCGAGCGCACCCGCAAAAGCAAGCGGAGCAAGAAGGAATTTCAGGGACAGTCGTCGCGAGGCCGCACGCGCTGCGTTCGTCATCGGGGTTTCCTCTTGTCTGGCTGGCCTGCCGTCTCGTTGCCATGGCGCATCGTTCAAGCGCGATGCTGCGGCTTGCGGCCTGGATCGTTCCGGAGCGTTTGCCGCAGCGCCCGTGAGCGCTGCGGCACCTGTCGCGAGAGACCGGATCAGCCCTTATCGAACTCGCCGACGCTGATGTCCTCGGAGTAGGGGCTCTTGCCGTCGAGCGAGAACACCTGGAGGCCACCACCCATCTGCGTGTAGTTCTGCAGGTTCTTGAAGGCGCCGACGGCACCAAGGCCAGCGGTCGGATCCTGCAGGTCGAACACGAGGCCAACGCCCGGCCAGCCACCGACGCCGTACATGATGGCGACGTACTGGGTGCCCTTGTGCTCATACGTCATCGGGTGACCGATCACGCCCGAGGGAAGCTTGTACTTCCAGAGCAGCTCGCCGGTATCCGAGTTGCGGGCCTTGATGAAGCCGTCCAGCGTTCCGTAGAACACCAGGTTGCCTGCGGTCGCGAGCGTGCCGCCCCAGACCGAGAAGCGCTCCATCTTCTCCCACTTGTAGTCGCCGGAGATGGCGTTGTAGGCCTTGATCTGACCGAGGCCGAGGTAGTTCTGGCGATCGCCCTTCGGACCCGGATACATCCACAGGGTGGCGCCGACGAAGAACTGGCCGGCCCGGTAGGGCAGCATGAACGGCTCCCAATCCATGCAGATATGGTTGATGCCCATGAAGAACAGTTCCCTCGTGGGATCGTAGGAGTCGTGGCCCTGGTTGTGGTAGCCCATGGCCGACGGGCAGATTTCCTTGCCCTTGTGGTCCATGCGCGTGCCGAACTCGGGATCGCGAACCGGGAGACCCGTCTTGAGGTCGACCTGCTTCACCCAGTTGACCGTATCGTCGAGCTTGTTGGCCGAGACCAGATCGCCGTTCGTACGGTCGAGCGTGTAGACGATGCCGTTGCGATCGGGATGGGTCAGAAGCTTGCGCTCCTTGCCCTCTCTGTCCTTCTGCTCGGAGAGGATCATGACGTTGACGCCGGCATAATCCCATTCGTCGTGCGGCGTCTTCTGGTAGCCAAACTTGGCGAGGCCCGTGTCGGCATCGCGACCCCAGATCGTCATCGTCCACTTGTTATCGCCCGGACGCATGGTCTCGTTCCACGGCGCCGGGTTGCCCGAGCCATAGTGGAAGAGGTTCGTCTCGGGGTCATAGGCGTACCAGCCCCAGTTGGTGCCGCCGCCGATTTTCCAGGCGTCGCCTTCCCACGTGCTGGTGCCGAGGCCCTTCTGGCCGAAATGCGGGTTGGCGCTGTTGAAGTCGGCCGCGAGGCCGATATCCTCATCGGGGCCGGTTGCGTAGACGCGCCAGACCTGCTCGCCGGTCTTGACGTTGTAGGCGGTCGTATAGCCGCGCACGCCGAGCTCGGCGCCGGATGAGCCGACGAGAGCCAGATCCTTGATCACGTACGGCGCCTGGGTCAGCGTCTGGCCGACCTTGATGTCGCCGTTCTCGACCTTCCAGTATTCCTCGCCGGTCGCGGCATTGAGAGCGACGAGATGGCCGTCGAGCTGGGTCTTGATGATGAGCGCGGGCACCGTGCCGTCGCCCGGCCAGTAGGCGAGGCCGCGGTTGACGAGGTCGCAACAGGCCACAGAGCGGGCGGCCGGATCCTGCTTCGGCTTATGCTGCCACAGGATATGGCCGGGATCGTTGAGATCGAGTGCAAACGTGTGGTTCGGGAACGACGTATGGACGTACATGACGCCGTTCACGACGAGGGGCGTGCCTTCATGCCCGTGCAGCAGACCCGTCGAGAACGACCAGGCAGCGCGGAGCTGCTTCACGTTCTCGGTGTTGATTTGCGTATTGGGGCTATAGTTCTGCGAGCTGTAGTTCTTGCCAGGCATAACCCAGTTTTCGTTGCTCTTCGACAGCTCGACGAGCTTGTCGTTGGCGAACGAAGCCGATGCCATGGCGACTGTGAGCGCAACGCAGGACGCGCCCGCCAACAGCCCCTTACCCAGGTGCTTCATCATTCCCAAAACCTCGCGTTATCCATCCCAAGGCCGAGGCGGCTTTCCGAGCGAAATACCGCGCAAAAGCGCGGTCCGATCGCCAAGCCCGCCTCCACTGCTGCGATGGCGTCCGGTTAGGTCCGGGCGCCGTCGCGGCAACGGTTCCGATCGCTTGACCGCCAAAGGCTTGTTCCGCCCTGCTCGGTCATGCATCTCGATCCGCAAGGGCACGCTAGACGGCGATAAACGATGTGGTCTCTAGTCCGACTGGCAGAGATCGGCGGGACAAATTTGCAAACGGGCCGGGTTCGTCCGGGTTACGGGAAAAAACGTAACTATGTAACGTCATTGTGATCGCTCCGATAAGTCATCTTGTGGTGTCTCAGGTGTCATGCACGACGCGGAAATCATCTCGCGCCACGTTTGATCGCAAGGGAGACCCGAAAGACCGTGCTGCACGATCTTCCCATCGGTATGCGCTCCGTGTGCCTTGCACGATCGACGGCGTTTGCGCTCGGCTGCCTGATGAGCGTCGGTCTCGCGGGATGCGGAGACGATGCCCCGCGCTCCGGCGAGCGTCGGGACGCTGGGCATGACGGTGCGGGCGCGCATCGCGTCGACTGGCTCGATGTGTCGGCGCCGATCAGCCCTGCGCAATGGCTTGCGAGCCGTGGCGAGGACAAGCCGCGGTCCATCGGCGATCCCGAGGTGCAGCGTATCGCAGCCCGGCTTTCCGAGGCGCACGCGCGCTACCGCGAAAATGAGCGCATGATCGCAAATCGCTCCGTGCAGGTTTCCGAGATGCTCCGGCAGATCGGAATTTCCGAGACCGCCGTGCGCATTCTCGACGATCTGACCGGCATCGGCGCGAAGCTCGGGCAGACCGAAGGCTTCGGCGCCATCAGCCAGCACTATTTCAACCTCCGCGCCACGGGCGTCGCGCATTCGGAGGCTATCGCAACCCTCAAGGCCCGCTACGGGTCGAAGTCGTGATCACTTTCAAGGACGGACACCACCGATGGCACTTCCCATGACGCAAGGCACCGAACCGCTCCGCGTGCTCATCATCGACGATCACCCGTTCGTCTTGCAGGCCTGCGCGCGCATGCTCGAGGAAGCGGAGTTCGCGCGCGTGCTGCAAGCCAGCGGCCTGGCCGACGCCTACCGGCAGTATCGCGCACACCGCCCGCACGTCGTCGTCGTTGATCTTTCCATCAAGACGGCGGCGCTCGGCGGTCTCTCGTTCGTGCGCCGCCTCAGGCTTCACGACAAGAGGACGCCGATCCTCGTGCTCAGCATGCACAGCGATCCCATGATCATTCGCCGCGCGCTCGAGGCGGGCGCCACCGGCTACCTCCTCAAGGACGCCCCGTCCGAGGAGTTCCTGAGAGCCTTCAACACCGTGCGTTCCGGCAGGCCCTATCTCAGCCACGAGGTCGCATCCGAGATTGCGTTCAGCGAGACGCGCCTCAACGCGAGCCCGCTGCAGGCGTTGACGGTGCGCGAGCTGCAGACGCTCGCGTTGATCGCCGAGGGGAAGTCGTACGGCATGATCGCCGAGGAGCTGAACATCAGCTACAAGACGGTCGCCAACACGACATCGCAGATCAAGATGAAGCTCGGCGCGCGCAGCCTTCCGGAGCTGATGCGGATCGCGATCCACCACCTTCCTGGCCCGTCGGGCCGCCGTGGCATGGATTGAAGCGAGATCAGCCCGGCGCCTCGATGCGGAGATCGTCGGGCAGGCTGAAGGTGCCGTCGAACAGCCGCTTGTCCGAGCCGTCATCCTTTGTCACGACGTTGCGCACCGGCAGCCCTGAGACTTTGTCGATATAGAGGGTCTGTGTGCCGGCGGTCTCAGCCGGCTTGGCCCGATTGCCCTTGACGGCTTCCTCGGCGACGGGGGGCAGAACGGCCTTGTAGGCGAGATAGGGCTTTCCCTCGAACGTCGTCTCGCCCAGGCATTCGTAGGCGAGCTTGCTCTTCGACGGTTCGCCCACCGACTCTTTGAGCTGCTGGGAGATCGCCTCGGCGAAGTTGGCCGGCACTTCGGTCCAGCCCTGTCCCTGGTTCGACCAGACCTTGTTGCCGATGGCGATCGTTTCCATGGTCTGAGGAGAATCGCCGAGCGAGACCCGCTGATGCATGCGGTCGGGAAGCTGATAGTCGACCGTCATGTTCAGCGTGCCCTGCTGCTCGTTGACGATCTTGGTTTCGAGCCGGAAGCCCTTGCTTTCCCGCAGCTTCGAGAATGCCTGATCGACCTCGGCTTTGCAGTCGGCATAGGCCCCACTGCAGGGCGCGATGGCGATCAGGGCGGCGGCAACGAGACATCTCATGAGCGATCTCCGATCGATTTGGCACTGCTGGACGCTCATGGCGCGGCGGATGACGCGTTGTCATGGTAGAATTGCGTGCGACTTCTTCCCGAGGCTTTGCGGTTTAGATCCCAAACACCGACAGCGTGGCGGCGCACCCGCCGAGCCACCGGGCATTCCGCGGCTCGGCGCGTGGACCAGTGCTCAGCTGTACTGGATCTCGTTCGTCCAAGCGCCGGGATCCTCGTTGTGGAGCTTCCAGAAATGCTCGGCAACAGCGGCTGCGTGATCCGAGCCGGGCGAGACCCAGGCGGCGACCGTGACGGTGCCGACGTGAATGCCCTTGGCCTTGAAGTCATCGAACAGGCCGAGGGCGAGCGCGCGGATGCCAGCCTTGCCGATGCTGAGGGAGATGTAGTCGGCGGAGGGCGCAAGGGCAAAGCCGCCCCCCGTCAGCAGAAGGCTGCCCGATCCCTGCCCGGCCATCGCCTTCTCCGCCGCTTTCGCTGCAGCCTGCGCGCCGCCGATGTTGGTTGCCAAGTCCAATGCGAACGTGTCGGTCGGCTGGTCGCCGATTTTTTCCTGGCGCATTGAAGCCGCATTGTAGTGGACGACATCCACCGAACCGTGCCGCCGCTTCACGTCGGCGATCAGCGCCTCGACGCTTGCCGCATTCGATGTGTCAACCGTCGCGGCTTCTGCTTTCAATCCTTTGCCCGAGAGTTCTTCGGCAAGGTCCCGAACCTTCTCGGCATTGCGGGCGGCGAGAACGACCGCGTACCCTTCCTTGGCAAATCGCTCGGCGGTCGCGAAGCCCATACCGGGGCCGGTGCCGATAGAAACGAAAGTCTTCATGGGCGCGTCTCCTTTGCATCGCGTTGACGACGCCATGGATAAACCCTACGAAGCCTTTGATAATCGTCACTCAGGCCATTTAACCCGTGCAGAAAATGCAGGAATTGGATCGCGGCGGACTTGAGGAAATCGAGGCGTTCGTTGCCGTGGCCGAGCTTGGGGGCTTTGCGGCGGCAGCCAAGAGGATCGAGCGCGATGCATCGGTGATCTCGCGGCGCGTCAGCCAGTTGGAGGCGAGGCTGGGTGTGCGCTTGCTGGTCCGCACGACACGGCGCGTGGCGGTCACAGAGGCGGGAGAGAGCTATCTCAAGAGGGTGCAGGTCATCCTTGAAGAGCTGTCGGCAGCGAACATAGAGGTCACCGAAAAGGCGGCAGCGCCGCAGGGTCTGCTTCGCATATCTGCGCCGGTGACTTTCGGACGGCTGTGGCTGGCCCCCCTTATCGCGGGTTTTTTGAGACAGTATGAGCACATCCGCGTCGATCTCCGCTTCTCGGACCGGATCGTTGATCTGGTCGCCGAGGGCTTCGACGTCGCCGTCAGAGTGGGCGTTCTGCCGAGCAGCTCGCTACAATCCCGGCGCATAGGCGGCCACCGGATGTTGCTGGCTGCGTCTCCGAACTATCTGAGAACCGCCGGAACGCCGAAGCGGCCTGAGGACTTGCCTCGGTTCGCCTGTGTGGGCTTTACCGGCAACTCATCGTGGCCCGACTGGCGGTTGCAGTCTGGCGCAAAACGAAAGCTCGTCCGGCCAGTCTGCAGGTTCATCACCGACAACTCGGAAGCGGCGTTGGCGGCGGCGGTGGATGGGGCGGGGATCGTTCTTGCCCCCGATTGGCTGGTGGGGACGTCGCTGCATGAGGGCAAGCTGGTCGAGCTCCTCAGCGGCTGGACGGTCAAGGGTGATGGAGGGGTGTATACGGTGCTCCCGCCCGGTCGCCTCATCCCGAAAAAGAGCCGGGCCTTCATCGACTACCTGACGACGGAACTGAAACCGAGGGGGCAGTGGACGCGACGTCCGACGGGAGACAAAGGGGCGGGACGGCGGAAAAGATGACGCCCCGAACCATTCAATCTCATGATGAACAGGTGCCGTCAGAGACTGGAGACCATCGCCCCCGCCGGACACCTCACTGAACACGTCCTTCACGATCACCTCGGCTCGCTGTCGATGCGGTGCGCTCCTCTCACGGCATCAGCTGGGAGCTCATGCCGAAAGGTCAGGCACGGGGCGCGGTTCAGTGTGCTGTAAAGATTGGTGCCGTCTCGGCTCGCCGTATCCGCATCGCTTCGCAACGGGAGAGAAAATCAGGCTGCAGCATCAGTATCTTGATGCGTTGCCGTGGTGCCCAGAAGAGGACTCGAACCTCCACGCCTCGCGGCGCTAGTACCTGAAACTAGTGCGTCTACCAATTCCGCCATCTGGGCAAGCCGGCAAGCCTGCGGGCGCATTGAGTTACGGGGAGTGGCCCGTCTTGTCAATTGCGGTGCGAAAGGCAGGACGGCGCGAGACCGCGCGACGACATTGGGGCTGGCCGGGTTCGGGCCCTTGGGCTAGATCGTCAGGGGTGCGGAGCTCGCCGTTGATCGTACGCATGGTCAGACGGCGGCGCGTCATTATCTTCTACGGGGGCGTTCTCGTGTGCGGAACGCAGGGCGGGGAACGAGCGGCATGGCGGAGCAGCGCGGAAAAAACCAGATTGTGACGATCCTCGGCGGATCGGGCTTCATCGGCCGGTACGCGGTGCGGGCGCTGGCCAAGGACGGCTACCGGGTCCGGGCCGCGTGTCGCCGCCCCGATCTCGCCGGTTTCCTGCAGCCGATGGGCGATGTGGGCCAAGTCCAGCCGGTGCAGGCGAACCTGCGTTTCCCCGATTCGGTGCTGAGGGCTGTCGAGGGGGCTCACGTCGTCATCAATGCGGTTGGGGTGCTCACCAGCTCCGGACGCCAGACGTTTGAGGCCGTGCACGTGGATGGCGCGCGTGCGGTGGCCCGTGCGGCGCGGGAGGCGGGTGCGGAGCGCTTCATCCACATCTCGGCCATCGGAGCCTCGGAATCGTCGCCGGCGCGCTATGCGCAGACGAAAGCGCGCGGCGAGGCGGCCGTGCTTGAGGAATTCCCGGGAGCGGTGATCCTGCGCCCCTCGATCGTGTTCGGTCCGGAGGATGCGTTTTTCAACCGCTTCGCCGCCATGGCGCAGGTTTCGCCCGTGCTGCCGCTGATCGGCGGAGGGCGCACGCGGTTCCAGCCGGTGTTCGTCGGAGACGTCGGGGCTGCGGTTGCCGCGGCGGCGGGAGGTGCGGGCGCGCCGGGCGCTGTCTACGAACTCGGCGGACCGGACGTGCTGACGTTCCGCGAGCTTCTGGAGCGGACGCTCGCGTATGCGGGCCGCAAGCGCGGCTTCCTCTCGTTGACGTTCTTGCTCGCCAAACTGCAGGCGCTTCTGACCTGGCCGCTGCCGAACGCCTTGCGCCCGCTGACCGTCGATCAGGTCCGGCTGCTGCAGGCGGACAACGTCGTGAGCGCGGCGGCGCAGGCGGAGAGTCGGACGCTCACAGGGCTCGGCGTGGCTGTGCCGCAGTCGATCGGGGCCATCGTGCCGATGTACCTCGAGCGTTTCCGTCCGAAAGGGCAGTATTCGCACTACCGGGGTTAGCCCGGGTTCTGTCGCGTTTCTCGCCGGAGCCGGCATCCTCGGTTCCGGACGCTTACTGAACGATCGCAAGGGGAGCGTTGCATGAGCCGAGCTCGGGGGCCGTCCGTTACGCGCCTGCTCAAGATGAGGTCCATCGGTCTCGTGGGCATCATCGCCCTCCTTGGATTCTATGTCGCCTGGCCCATCCAGGCCAGCTACGCGATCCGGACCTCGCTCGATGCGCAGAACGTCGAGGGGCTTAATGCCAAGATCGATTTTCCGAGCGTGCGCGCCTCTCTCAAGCCGGCCGTCACGGCGAAGGTGGACCAGATCGTCACGGATGCCCTCCGCAAGGCGGGCCCCGCGGGCGGCGCACTCGCCGACTCGCTCAAGACGAGCGTCGAGCCGCACATCGTGGACGGCGTACTCTCGGCGTTCGTCACGCCCGAGATGCTGATCCGCATCCATGCGAGCGGAAAGAGCTTCAAGGAAGCGCTCGAGGGGGTGGTGCTCGAACGCGCTGCCGAGGCGCCGGGGCTCGCCACGTTCATGATCCGGCCCGAGGGCGGTGCGGGGAGCGGCTCACCGAGCGGGATCGAGCAGATCGCCGGCAAGCTCGGCATCGACACGCGCAAGGTTCTGGGCGGCGGCGCGACGGGGCCGGCGGCTCAGACGCCTGCGGCCGATCTTCTGCCTGCCAAGAGCGGCGCGAAACCGACCTACG
>ERZ795041.454-NODE-454-length-15531-cov-3.300142_pt1 | contig 15531 bp, 14 predicted proteins | sample MGYA00375125_ERZ795041 | MGnify/ENA primary metagenome ERZ795041 (study PRJEB30170, sample SAMN03074214) | activated sludge metagenome | biome: Common Effluent Treatment Plant; feature: Wastewater; material: Activated sludge; isolation source: activated biomass in...
GCCGCAGGAGGATCGAGTCTCCCTGGCCGACGTCGAGGAACCAGAGGTCGGGGGCGGTGTGGATCGGTCCAGCGGCGTGGCTGACCGTGCCGCCGACGAGCACGACCAGCAGCAGCCGGCGGGGCCTGAGCCTGCCCCGCACCCACAGAGCGACAGCAGCCGCGAACGCGAACCAGCACAGGTGGCCGAGCCAGCTGACCTCGCCCCACGGCAGGCCGGGTGCCCGGGCGCCCGCCTCCGCCAACCACGTGATGGGCGTTGCCGCGACGAGCGTGGCCCTGTTCACCAACCAGGCGAGGGGTTCGGCAACGAGACCGACGAGACCGGCGGCGAACCCGAGTGGCACGGCGACGGCGGCCAACGGCACGGCGACGATGTTGACGAGCGGCCCGACCAGCGGCACGGTACCGAACGTGCCCGCGACGAGCGAGAGGCTGGGCAGCTGCGCCGCCACGCTGACCACCGCCCCGCCCAGCACGGTGGTCCTCAGCCAAGCTCGAGCTCGCGGATCGCTCCCACCGCCTTCGGGCATGCCCAAACCGACGCTTCGCGACAGCGGGCCGACGAACAGCAACAGCCCCGCCACCGCCAGGTACGACAACTGGAGGGAGATGTCGAAGAGCATCTGAGGGGCAGCGACGAGGCCGAGGACGAGCGAGAGCATCAGCACCGGCCACGGCTCGAACCGACCGCCGCCCGTCGCAAGGCCGATGAGCGTCGCCACGGCCATCGACGCCGCGCGCAGAACGGTGGGTGACGTCCCGACGAGGGCGACGAAGCAGACCGTCAGGACCATGAGCACCCACAGGCGTGCCTGTCCGAGCCGCACCGTCAGCCGCGAGGCTGCGGCGAGGAGGACGCCGAAGTGGAGCCCCGACAGGGAGAGCAGGTGCGCCAACCCCGACGCCGTGAACGCGTCGCGGAGCGAACCGAGGTCGCCCCGCAGTCCGAGCGTCATGGCGACCATCAGCGCCGCGAGGTCGGGGGGCAGCCCTGCCGACACTCCCCGCCTGAGCCTCTCGCGGACGGTCGCGACGGGCGCTGTGCTCACGACCTCGTCGATGAACACCTGCCCGGCGATGCCTCGCCGCAGGAGATGACCGCGGTAGTCGAACCCTCCGGGGTTGCGCTTCCCAGGCGCGAGCTCGACCGTCGCGCTCACGACCAGCCGACCGACCGGCAGCGCTTCGAGCGAGACGAGTGAGAGGCGAACAGGCACGGGCTCATCGGCGAGGAACGTGACTCCGTCGTGGTAGCCGGTCCACGTCGTCGCCTCCCCGAGGTGCGGCGCGACGAGCGCGGCCTGAGCGCGCGTAGACGCGTGGTAGAGCTCGAAGCGGCCGGCGCCGATCACGACGGTTGCCAGCACCACCGGCCAGAAGAGAGCGGGAAGCGCAGGCAACGACGCCCCGAGCCCATGCGCGCCTCTCCCGAAGCTCGGTACGGCCGCCGGCGCCCGCGCCGCATGCCGAGCATGCCGAAGCCGCACCAGCGCGAGCACGAGGCCGAGGCCCACCGCGGAGCAGGCGATGACGAGCCCACCGTCGACGGCTGCGGCTCCCCAGATCCCGAGGACGGTGCCGGCAGCAGCAGGGAACGGCCATGGCACGAACACGCCCCGGTCGAGCCCGGTCACAGCGTCACCAGCGGCTTGAGCCGCTCGAGCGTGCGCGGGCCGATCCCGGGGACGCGCAACAGGTCGTCGACACTGCCGTACGGGCGGTGCTCGACGATGCGGGCAGCCATGACGGGGCCGATCCCCGGCAGGCTGTCGAGGGTCGTGGGCGGGTCGCTGTTGATGGACACCCTCGCAGCGCGCCCGTCAGCGGCCGCCAGCGCCGGCACGTGGACGGACTCGCCATCGGTGAGTGGGTCGGCGAGCGTCAGGAGCGAGACCGCGGCGGTCGGCAGCGCTCCGCCTGCCGCCTCGATCAGTTCGGCGACCCGCGCCCCGAACGCCAGCGAGTACACGCCGGGCACGAGCACCTCACCGCTCACGGAGACGGTGATGGGAGGCTGCAGCACGACGAGCGGGCTCGCCCTCGTGAGGAGCCGCGGAGCCATGACGAAGGCGCCGCCCGCGACGCACAGCACCAACAGAAGGCGCGTGTGGAAGCGCTCGCCGACGACCTGCATGGGCCGAAGCTACACGGCTGCGGCCGGTGGCGCACGATGCGCACCGGCCGCAGCCTAGGGTCGTTCGGTCAGGTCCCAGGGCAGCGTCGCCGCGCCGGGGTGGTTCAACCGCTCAGACTGGTCCCTGTCAGGAACGTGCAGCCGAGTAGTTCTTCGCGACGGCCGACCAGTCGACGACGCTCCAGAACGCCTTGACGTAGTCGGGGCGCCTGTTCTGGTAGTTGAGGTAGTAGGCGTGCTCCCACACGTCGAGCCCGAGCACGGGCGTGTCGCCCGTCATCAGCGGGGAGTCCTGGTTCGCGGTCGAGTAGAGCTTGAGCTCGCCGGAGCCGTCGACGACCAACCACGCCCAACCGGAGCCGAAGCGGCTGCCCGCCTCCGCGCCGAACTTCTCCTTGAAGGCATCGAAGCTGCCGAACTTCGCGTCGATGGCCTGAGCCAGCGCTCCCGACGGGGAGCCGCCACCGTTCGGGCCCATGACGGTCCAGAACAGGTTGTGGTTGAGGTACCCGCCAGCGTTGTTCTGCACGGCCTTGCGGATGTCCTCCGGAACGGACGCGAGGTCGGCCACCAGCTCCTCGGCGCTCTTGCTGCCGAGCTCGGGGTGCTTCTCGATGGCTGCGTTGAGGTTGTTGGTGTACGCAGCGTGGTGCTTGTCGTGGTGGATCTCCATGGTGCGGGCGTCGATGTGAGGCTCGAGCGCGTTGGTGGGGTAAGGCAGGTCGGGTAGCTTGAACGCCATGAGGGTGGTGCTCCTTCCGTACTGCCGCCTTCGGCGGCGCCCGCTCGAAGCGGCTCCGGTGCGTTGGTCGCGGCGTTCTCCGTGCCGCTCGCGATCGTCGACATCGAGTCTATCAAAGCCTTCATGAGAGTCCCGTCGTCAGTCGATACGTACCACGACGCGCCCCATGACGTTGCCTGCGAGGATCTCGCCGACCATGGCGTCGACACCGGCGAGCCCGACCTCCGTCACGTGCGCGGAGAGCGGCTCGAACGCCCCGTCGACCCATGCACGCGCGAGCTCGCCCCACAACCGCACCCTGTCGGCGAGCTCCACGTGCTGGCTGTCGACACCCAAGAGCGCGACGCCCCTGAGGATGAACGGGTAGATGTTGGCAGGGAGGTCCACCCCGCTGACGAGGCCGCAGGCAGCCACCGCCCCGCCAGGCACGGTGCTGTTGACGAGGTTGACGAGCGTCCTGCCACCGACCGAGTCGATCGCCCCGCCGTACACGGCTCGTTGCAGTTGCTTGTCGGAAGGGCGGCTCAGTTCCTCGCGCGCGATGACCTTCGCTGCGCCGAGGCGGGTGAGGAAGTCGTGGGCGTGGACCTTGCCCGTGCTCGCCACCACCGTGTAGCCGGCGCGGTGCAGCAGCGCCGTCGCGATGCTCCCCACGCCGCCGCTCGCACCGGTCACGGCGAACGGACCGAGGTCGGGGCCCGCGGACACGCTGTGCAGCCGCTCGACTGACAACGCGGCAGTGATGCCGGCCGTCCCGAGGATCATGGCCGACCGCGTCGTGAGACCGTCCGGCAAGGCAACGAGCCAGTCTGCTGGTACCCGGATGAGTTGCGCGAAGCCGCCGGCGACGCTCATGCCCAGTTCGAAACCGGTGCAGATGACGGGCGCTCCCGCTGCGAAGCGAGGGTCGGTCGACGTCAGCACCGTCCCCGCGGCGTCGATGCCGGGCGTGTGGGGGTACGTGCGCGTCACGCCGCGGTTGCCCGTCGCGGACAGCGCGTCCTTGTAGTTGAGCGCGGAGTACTCGACCCTGATGGTGACCTCGCCCACGGGGAGGGAGCTCGACGCCATGGTCTGCACGCTGCGCGTCACGCGCTCACCATCCACGGCGACCCGGAAGGCCGAGTACTCCGTCGGCACGACTGACGAGTCCATGCAGCCATGCTATGCCAGTGGCCCGCTCGCCACGTGGGGCGCACGGGCGCGGACGACGCGCCGGTTAGAATCCGTCACATGAAGAACACGCAAACCCTGACCATCGTCACGGTCGCCGTCGTCGCCGTGATCCTGCTCGCAGCCATCATCATCCCGCGACTAGGCGGCAACACGGCCCAGGCTGCGACAGGCGATTTCGACTACGACTCCCAGCCCGTCGCCGGCTCGCCCGACGCCCCCGTGAAGGTCGCCGTGTTCTTCGACTTCCTCTGCCCCCACTGCGCCGAGTTCGGGGAGACCGTCACGCCGATCCTCAAGCGCGAGTTCGTCGAGCCGGGCACGGCCGCGATCTACTTCTACAACTTCCCCGTCATCGACCCGGTCATCTCGCGCAGCATCGGCATGGTCGGCGAGTGCACGTACCAGCAGAGCAACGAGGCGTTCGTCACGCTCGAGCCCATCTTGCTGCGCTCGCAGTCCGACCTCGCCAGCCTCGGCACCAACGCAGCCATCACCGCGCGGGCTGTCAGCCTCGCGCTCGAGTACGGCCCGAACCTTGACGCAGCCGCGCTGAACGCGTGCGTGAGCGATTCGGCCACCGGTCCGGCCGTCGACGCGGACGCCGCGCTGGCCCGGTCGCTGCAGTTGGGTGGCACGCCGTCCGTCCTCGTCAACGGCGCCCTCGTCTCGAACCCGACGCTCGACAACATCAGGCGCGCCATCCAGTCAGCAGCCAACTGAACGTGAAGCTGCCGCTGCTGTACCCAGCCTGGATCCTCGCGATCGTGGCGACGGCAGGCAGTCTCTACTTCAGCGAGGTGCGCCACTTCGTGCCGTGCGTGATGTGCTGGTACCAGCGCATCCTCATGTACCCGCTCGTGCTCATCCTCGGCGTCGCGACGTACAGGCAGGACGGCAAGGCGTTCGCCTACAGCCTGCCTCTCTCGGTGCTCGGCATGCTGGTGGCGCTCTATCACGTGCTCCATCAGAAGATCCCCGGCTTCGGCAGCGCGGCTGTGTGCAGGGGCGGCGTCGCATGCGACGTTCAGTACATCGACTGGCTCGGGTTCATCAGCATCCCGGTGCTGTCGCTGACGGCGTTCACCGGCATCACGGTCCTGCTGCTCGTCAGCCGGGCACGGACAGTTCGTCAGGGGGCGTGAGACTGCTGCGGGCAGCGAACTCGTCGTCGCGCACCACCAGCCCCGCCGCCCACATGCTCCAGATCCAGAAGCCCTTCACGGGCCGGTAGAGCACCAGCACCGACACGATGCCCGTTCCGACCAGCACCCATTCGAGGCCCTGGTAGAGACCCCAGCGGATGATGGTCACGGCTGCAACGACGATCACCGCCAGCACTGCCAGGCTGTAGGCGACGACCATCGCTCCCAGCCACGCTCCGCTGTCACGCTCGAACCTGACGCCGCACGCCGGGCACGTCGCTCTCACCTTGTAGAGACCCTGGAACAGGGCGCCCTCGCCGCAGTTCGGGCAGCGACCCAAGGTCGACCTGACCATCGCCCTGCGGTCGGACAGACGTCCGTCGTAGTTGTTCTTCGCCTTGTTCCGCATCGTTCGCTACCTCACGGCTGCTGTGATGATCTGACGGTCGCCGGAGCGTCCGGCTCGCGGAAGCGCACGTCGAAGCGCTTCTTGAACTCGTCCCAGTTGTCGCGTGTCTTCTCGCGCCTGTCCGTCTCGCACCACATGAGGAACGGTACGAGGAACGAGCTCGCGTGCACGAACTCCTCGTAGAAGATCATCGCACTCAGGCCGGTCTCCTCGAGCATCCCCGACGACCTGATCCGCTCGAGGGCAGCCGCGCGATCGTACGGGACCCGCCTGAAATCGGGCACCCACTCCCCGCTCACGAGGGTCAGGATGAGGTAGTGCGCCCGGGCGTCCCCGTTGAACGGGCATCCGACCGCACCCGTGTTCATGACCGTGTACCTGCCCCAGCGCATGAGGTGCGGCCGGTGCGTGTGCGACCCGATGAGGACGTCGGCGGGGTACGACTCGGTGATCTCGGAGATGACCTCGGGCGTGAGGTCGACGCCGTAGCCCTCGCGGTAGTGCCGCGGGCTCCCATGGGAGAACAGCAGCGACGGGGCGCGAGGCTCCTCGACCTTGATGGTCATCGGCAGCCGTTCGATGTGGCCCGTCCCCTCCAGTTGCGCGGCGGACCAGGGGACGGTCCCCCAGAAGGGGTCGTCGAGCCACTGGGTGTCGGGCGGTCCCCTCCGGCGGGTGGCGATGAGCATGAGGTCGTCGTGGTTGCCGAGGGTCGCCCCGCCCAGGTGGTCAGCCAGCCGTTCGTAGACGGCGCCCGTGTCCGGACCGCGGTTGGCGAGGTCGCCGTTGACGACCAGCCTGTCGACGGCCTGCCTCTCGATGTCGTCCAGTACGGCTTCGAGTGCGGGCAGGTTGCCATGGACGTCGGCCACAACGGCGATTCGCACGTCGCGAGTCTACCAGCGTGCACCAGGGGCGGCGTCTGCTACGGCGCGTGCCAGCGCCTGCGTGCACGGTGCTACCCCAGCGCGTGCGTGCACGGTGCTACCCCAGCTCCGCCATCACGGCGCCGCGCATGACAGCGACGGGTGCGGCCCTGCCTGTCCACCGCCCGAAGGCGACCGCACCCTGGTGGACCAGCATCGGCAGGCCGTTGAGGTGCCTGACGCCAGCGGCGTCGGCCTCGCGCAGGAGCGGCGTGACTGCGGGCCTGTAGACGAGGTCCATCACGACCGCGTCGGGGCGCATCGCCGACAGCGGCCCCGGTGCAGGCGAGGCGGACGGGTCCGGTCCGCCGACCATCCCGACCGACGTCGCGTTGACGAGCAGGTCGCACGCCGTCAACGCCGCCAACGCAGCGGCCGGCTCGCACACGCGCAGCCTCCTCGCGTCGACACCCGCCGCCCGCCGCACGTCCTCGACGAGGGCCTCTGCCCTGTCGCGCGAACGGTTGAGGACCCGGACGGTCGCTCCGCGTCCCAGCAGCGCCCAGGCGACGGCCCGCGCCGACCCGCCTGCGCCGATCATCACCACGTCTTCTACGTTGCTCGACGTCAGCTCGTCCAGTGCCCCGAGGAAGCCCTCGGCGGCGGTGTTGCTGCCGACGAGGCTCCCGCCGGGCCCGCCGCTCCTCGCGACGGTGTTGACGGCGCCGATGGCGCGCGCCGTGTCGTCCACGTCGTCGAGGAGCTCGATGACGGCGCGTTTGTGCGGCACGGTCACGTTGGCGCCCAGGAAGTCGGGAGCGGTGCGGAACCCTGCCACGACGTCCGTGAGGTCCTCGGGGGCGACATCGAGCGCGACGTAGCGCGCGTCGATCCCCAGCGCGGCGAACGCGGCGTCGTGCATGGGCGGGCTCAAGGAGTGGCCGGCGGGGTGAGCGAGCAGGTAGGCGCGGCGCGCCTCCGAGCGCACGCTCAAGCAGCTCCCCCCGGCGCGCCGACCGCGGTCGGCGCGGAGCGTCGCTCGTGCACCGTGACCAGCGCGTCGATCGCCCTGTCCAAGCCATCGTCGTCGACCTGATGGTGCGTCACGGCCCTCACCGTCGAGGGCCCCATGGCGTTGAGGCGGACGCCTTCGCTCGCGCACGCCCGCACGAACCCGTGCGCGTCCTCGACCTGGAAGTAGACGATGTTCGTCTGTACGCTCTCGAGGTCAACCGTCACTCCGGACAGGCCGGCAAGCGCGCCCGCCAGCCGCCGCGCCCGCTCATGGTCGCGCGCGAGCAGGGCGGGCATGTCGGTGACCGCGACGATACCGGCGGCGGCGAGGATCCCGGCTTGGCGCATGCCGCCGCCGAGCATCTTCCTGTAACGGTGCGCCGTCCCGATGAACTCCCGCGAACCGAGGAGCACGCAGCCGACAGGGGCGCCCAGCCCCTTGCTGAGGCAGACGGACACGCTGTCGAACCCCCTGCAGACATCGGCGATGGTCACGCCCAGCGCGGCAGCGGCGTTGAACGCCCGCGCCCCGTCGAGGTGGACGGGCAGACCGTGCCTGCGAGCGACCTCTTGCACGGTTTGCTGCGTCGCCAGTGGCACGACGGTGCCGCCCGCCCTGTTGTGGGTGTTCTCGAGGGCGACGAGCCCGGTGGGCGTCTGGTGGATGGAGTCGTGGATGGCTGCCTCGACGTCGGCTGGAGCGGGTACGCCGCGGACGGTCGGGACGAGGCGCGGCAGCGCGGACGCGATCAGCGCCATCGAGCCGGGCTCGTACTCGTAGATGTGGGCGCCCTCCGTGCACACGACCTCGCTGCCAGGCCTGACGTGGACGGCGATGGCGATCTGGTTGCCCAGGGTGCCGCTGCTCACGAACAACCCCGCTTCGAAGCCGGTCATCTCGGCGACGAGCGCCTGGAGCCTGTTGACGGTCGGGTCCTCGGCGTACACGTCGTCGCCGACCTCCGCGTTCGCCATCGCCGCGCGCATCGCCGCCGTCGGGACGGTGACGGTGTCGCTCCTCAGGTCGACGACCTGGTGACCGGGAGCGCCTCTCGTCGCCGTACTCGCGCCACTGCCTGCCGCCGGTGTGCCGGTGGCTGCCGAGCCCCCCTCAGCCACCGACGAGCACCTCGTCACGAACGCCCGCGGCTTCGGCGGTGGAGGCAGCGTCGAGCTCGGCCAGCCAGGTTCGGAACGCGTCGAGCCCCCTGTCGTACATCGCCTCGCGGCGCTCCCGCTTGCCGACCCCCGCGCGCTTGGCGACGTCGGGGACGAGCCCCCAGTTGGCGTTCATCGGCTGGAAACCGTCGGGGTTGGCGCTCGACAGGTAGCGGACGAGGCCGCCGAGCATGCTCGTCTCCGGCGGCACGACCTGCGGCAGACCGAGGACCTGACGGGCGGCGTTCGTGCCTGCCAGCCAGCCGGTCGCCGACGACTCGAGGTAGCCCTCCGTGCCTGCAAGGACGCCAGCCGTGTAGAGGCGCGGGGTGGCCCTGAACGACATGGTCGCGTCGAGGAGGCGCGGGGCGTTGAGGTAGGTGTTGCGGTGCATGACCCCGTACCGGACGACCTCGGCGTTCTCGAGCCCGGGGATGAGCGCGACGATCTCCTTCTGGTCGCCCCACTTGAGCCCCGTCTGGAAGCCCACCAGCGACCACATCCGGCCGGCGGCGTCCTCCTGCCTGAGCTGCACGACGGCGTACGGCCGCCGTCCCGTGCGCGGGTCGTCGAGCCCGACGGGCTTCAGTGGGCCGAACCGTGGCGTGTCGCGCCCCCTGCGTGCCAGCTCCTCGATCGGCATGCACCCCTCGAAGAACTCGAGCTTCTCCCACTCGTGAGGGGTGTGGTTCCTCGCCTGGGTGATGGCCTCGTAGAAGCGGTCGTACTGCGCCTCCGTGAACGGCAGGTTGAGGTAGTCGGCCGCCTGGTCGTAGCGACCGGCACGGAACGCGACGTCCATGTCGATGCTGTCGTAGGTGACGATCGGCGCCGCTGCGTCGTAGAAACCGAGGAACTCCTCGCCGACGAGCGAGCGTATGGAGCTCGCGAGGTCGTCGCTCGTCAGGGGTCCCGTCGCGAGGACCACGACGCCGTCTGGCACCGTCGTCCGTTCGCCCTGGTGGACCGTGATGAGAGGGTGTGCCCTGACCTCATGGGTGACCGCTGCGCTGAACGCCTCGCGGTCGACTGCCAGCGCGCCGCCGGCGGGAACGCGGTGCCGGAGAGCCTCGGTCATGATCACCCCGGTCGCTGCCGTCATCTCGGCCTGCAACAGGCCCTTGGCATTGCTCCTGCCTTCGCCGCCGAAGCTGTTCGAGCACACCAGCTCCGCGAAGTCACCACTCGTGTGGGCGGGCGTCAGCTTCTTCGGGCGCATCTCGTGGAGGTCGACCCCGCCCCCGAGCCTCGCGGCAGCCAGCGCAGCCTCGCTGCCCGCCATCCCCGCACCGATCACCGTCACGCGCCGTGCCTCGTTCGTCATGGCGCCAAGCCTAGCACCGGCCGACGGGCACGCAAGAGTTCGCGAAGCCTCACGTAGGCGAGTGTCCCGCACGCGAGGCACTCGCACGCGGGGCACACGCACGCGAAGCACTCGCACGGCAGGCTCCTGCGCGAACCATCGCTCTCCGACCCACGCTCTACACTGGCACCATGAGCCGGTTGGGGACCTCGTACGCGTTCACGCTCGCACTCGTCGTGCTGGCCTCCACGCTGCCACGCGCGTTCGGACAGGCCGACGTCGCCTCTTCTCGCACCGTCTACCTCGGCAGCGTCCTCAACACGACGGTCGCACCCTCCTCCGCTGGGCCGACGCCCGTGCGCGAGTCGGTCATCCTCGACCTGACGCTGTTCGACGACGGCTTCGCGCATGGCAAGCTGATCCTCCCGCGCCGTGGGCTGGTCATCTCGGGCGGGGGCTCGCTGCGCAACGACTCGGACCTGCGCCTCGTGTTCAGGCCCGACGCGCCCGGTGTGTACGCGGGCTGGGCGGCCCGGTTCGCGCATGAGCCGACGGACGGAGCGGCGACGGCGCCCCAGCCGGGCGTCGTCGCCAGCTTCTCGGGGTATCGCGACTTCGCGTTCGGCGCGGAAGGCACGCTCATCACGGGGGCGCTCGCGTTCTCGGCGGACCCGACGAGGGTGCTCAACCTCGAGCTGCACCGGCGCGCGGAGTACGCGACGTGGGAGCTGGTGCAGGGCCGCATCCGCTCCAGCTTCACGTCGCCGCACTGGCTCGAGGCCGGCTCACCTGTCAGCGAGTTCCTCGAGGCAGGCGGCAGGACGAGGCTCGACGACTTCGTACGCGAGGGGCGCAGGTTCAGCGCCGACGGCATGCTCGGCTGGGGTTGGGAGATGCACGAGTACGTCACGCTCGAGGGGGCTGCCAGGTCCTACCTCAGCCTCCTGAACCACGCCTACGTCTACACGGGCGGAGCACATCCCAACACCTTCTTCGCCTCGTACCTGCTGGAGGTCAGGCCCTCTGGAGTGACCGTCCTTGGTGTCGAGGACTTGTTCAGGGCGGACTCGACGTGGCTCAGGCGCCTCACGCCGCTGATCCTCCAGGACCTCGCTCGGCAGGGGGCCGAGTGGGTCACGCAGGGGGACGTGACCGAGCTGACGGTCAACGACCTCGCCTCGTTCACCCTCTCGGCGGACGGCCTGACGTTCTACTTCGCGCCGTACGCCATGGGTCCGTACGTGCAGGGCTCGTTCGAGGTGACGCTGCCCTTCGAAGCCCTGCTGGGACTGGCACCAGCGGGCGGTCCGCTGGAGGCGTTCGGGACCGCGACACCGCCCCGGTGACGTTCGGGGAGCGCCCGCCCGGCGCCGACAGACAGCGCCCCGCGACTAGAACGACCGACGCCGCGGCCTGACGCCGCGGAGCAGCCACATGACGAGCGCCAGCGCGACGAGGGCTCCTCCGAAGATGAGCACGGCGAAGTGGTTCGTCCTGCCGAGGCTGATCATGTCGGTCGGCAGCACCGTCGCGGCGTAGCTGACGAGGCCGGCCAGAGCGGCGAACACCCCCTGGACCTGCGCGCCTGCAGGCAGGGCGACCTCGGCAGGGAGGTTGCGGTGGGCGACCTCGAAGAGGATGGCACCGCTGGCGGCGCCGAGCGCGATGCCGATACCCGGGTTCGATACGCGGGTCAGCCCCCGCGAGAACCCCGCGACGAGCATGAGGAACACGAGGGCCAGGACCCCGCTGGCGACCGTCCACGTGCGGTACCGGGTCTGGGCGGCAGCCGAGTAGCCGTCGATGAGCGGAGCGCCGCCTCGCACCCGGGCCGCCTGCTCCGGCCGGGTCATCTGCGCGGTCGAGGACGGCCTCGTTGGCCTGCTCGGGGCTGAGCCCCGCCAGTTGCGACGCAGGCAGCAGGCCCGTGAGGGCGCCATCGTCCGCCTGCTCACCTGCCAGCACCGCGTTCGCTTCCGCCAACCGGGCTCCCATCTCGTCCGATCGACCCGTCAGGACGGCGACGAGGAGCTGGTGGATGGTCGCGCGCGCGTCGACGCTGGCCCCGTCCTGGAGGCGCGCCTGCAGGTTGGCGTTGGTGACGAGAGCCATGGCGGCGTCGAGGCCCTCCGCCATGACCGTGTCGCTCAGCTGCCCGATGACGCTGACGCCGATGGCGCGTAGGCCCATCGTCGCCAACCGGTTGGGTGACTCGTAGACGAACACGCCGACGATCGGCTGGACGAGCGAGCCGGGGTTGGCGGCAGCCTGAGCCGGCCAGTCGGCGAGGCGCGACCCGTCGTCGAGCCCGGAGGGCAGCATCTCGGACTCGAGGGCCGAGCGCATCATGGCGGCGATGGGGCCGTCGAGCGCGGTGCGGAGCTGCTCGGAGAGCACCGGATCGGTGACGGCAGCCAGCATCGAGGGGCCGCCGCCGTCGACGAGGCGGCCGGCGAGGACCCCGGCCGTCCTGTTGACGGCAGCCTCGGCCGTGAAGCCGGGGATCTCGGTCGCGTCGGCGTAGACGTCGACGCCCGGGAGCAGCATCAGCGGCTGGCCAGCCTGGTACGAGGAGCCGGCGCGCACGCCCAGTCCGGCGTTCGCTTCGCCGCCCGGCTGCAGCGTCAGCTCGAGCACGCCTCTGATGATGGGAGTGCCGCGGTCGGGGGACGCCAGCTGCATCTGCGTGAACAGCAAGACGCCGACCAGCACGGTCAGAGCCAACAGCACCCCGCTCGCCCACGTGATGTCGCGCTGCCATGCCGGTTGTCGCTCGGTTCGGTACATCTGAGACGATCCTCCCACCGCCGGTGCCGACACGGGCACGCTGTTGGCGCGCCGTCAGATTACCCCGCCACGTAGCATAGGCGAATGGCGAGCCTCGCATCCGTCGCGATCCTGCCGCTCGTTGGCCCGTTCCACACGCGCTGGCCGCGCTACACGGTGGTCCATGTCAGGGAGATGCTCGCGTCGTTTCGACCGGACGTCGTTGCCCTCGCGCCGCTCGCCGCCGCCTCGCTGCGGACGCCGGCCTGGCAGGACACGGACGAGGTCGCCCTCCCCCTCACCGTCGTGCCGTGGGCGAGGCGCACGGGCGCGCGTCTCGTCGAGGTCGGCCTTGCGCAGGACGACCCGCTCGACCCAGGCGACGCGACGGCAGCCGAGGACCTCGAGCGCTACCTCGACCAGTACGAGGCGGGTCAGCGGCGCCTCGCGCAGGTGCGCGCGGCAGAGGCGCCCGTCCGCCAGCTGCTGGCGGGCGCCCTCGACCTCGGCCGGATCCGTGGCGAGCTACTGCCAGCCATCGCGTCCCACCAGGCCGTACGCGAGTCCGTGCTCGGGAAGGGGCCCGGCACGCACTGGCACGAGGAGAGGGCCGCGCTCATGGCCAGCCGGACGTTGGCCAGCGGCGGACGTCGCATCGCGCTGCTGGCGGGCGTCGATCTCGTACCCGTCCTGTCGGCCGTGCTCGAGGGTCATGCGGAGCTCGCCCTCCTCGCCGACGTCGACGCGGGCGAGGAGGGCGCACGACGCGCGCTGCTCGACGTCGCGATGCGCGCGGAGGCAAGCGACACCAGCGCACTGCTGCGCAGGCTCGGCGAGCTCGACGTGCCGGAGGCGCGCTACCACGAGGCCAACCTGCTGGTGGCAGACTCGCGGCCCGAGGAGGCCCTCGACACGCTTCGTCACCTCCTCACGCTCGACTTCCAGGAGCCGTACTACCTGCCCGGCTTCGCCCTGGCGAGGATCGGGCAGCTTTACGACCTCGCGCAGCGCCGGGACGAGGCCGTCAGGAGCTACCGCGGGGTGCTGGCGCTCTCGTGGGCTCCTGCCGCCGCCGTGGCTGCCGCGACGGCGGGAGTCGCGTCACCGTTCGGCCTCTACGACGTCCCAGACGAGTGAGAGCTTGCCCTCGCCCGCGCAGGGGACCGGGCTATCATCCGAGGCATCGTGAGCCGCACCACCATCATCCTCAGCGCCGTCGTCTGCGCGTTGCTCGTGGTGGCGATCGCCCCGGTCGCCGTCGTTCGCGTCGGCCTCCCGGCCGCAGCCACCCTCGTCGCCGTCGTCTTGCTCCTGCACAGGCCGCGCACGCTGCCCTGGCGGCTCGCGACGGCCGCGTCGCTGCTGTGGGCCTTCGAGGAGGTCCTGTGGGCGCTGCGTCGGGCGGGTGGCCTCGAGACGGCTTCACAGCTGACCGACGTCACGTACTACGGCGGCGCCATCCTCTGGGCCGCCGCGCTCCTGCTGCTCCACGGCAGACGTATCACAAGGACGTTGTGGTTGCCGATGCTGCCCGCGCTGGGGCTCCTGCTCGTGCTCATGCTCAGGGAGGCCCCGCGGATCCTCGAGCTGCAGTTCCCCGTCGTCGACGCCGTTCTCGTGCTCGTCGCCATCCCGGCACTGCAGCCTGCCACGACGGGGAGGGCGTCGGAGGGGCGCATGCTCCTCGTGCTCGCTTTCTTCCTCAAGGCCATCGGTACCGTCGTTCTCAGCTGGCTCTACGCGGCGGAGGGCGTCCAGGGCGCTCTCGCCGTCTTGTGGGTCCTCACGTTCTGCCTCCTGGCGCTGGCAGCACAGGTGGAGCTCGCGGAGGAGAACGCCGAGATCTTCTCGACGGGGGCCGCCATCCTGGGCTTGAACCTCGCGATCGCAGCGCTGGCGGTGGCCTTCTACGCCAACGGGGTGCTGGCCGACCAGTTCGCGCTCGGCATCTTCGTCCTCCTGGCGTACTGCCAGCTCGTCGCCGTCATGTTGATCCTGGCATCGTACCGACAGCGGCGTATGGTGGCTGAGGGCGAGCTGCGCACGTGGGGCGCCCTGCTCGAGGATGTCCAGCGCTACGCGAGCGACATGACGGATCCCCCGCGCGCGTTGGCGCAACTGCTCAAGGAGCTCCAGAAGCGGTTCCCGCTCCTCAACGGCATCGAACTGCACCAGGACACGAGCTTCAGGGCAGGCGCCCAGGCCCCGTACCGGTACCCGATCGTCGCTGCTGGCACCGAGATCGGTCGCCTCCACTTCTCCGGCACGCCCCGGCACGTCAACCTCCTCGACGCCATCGCCCCGTTGCTGGCCAGCCAGCTCAACGGCGCCTTGGAGCAGACCCGCTGGCTCAACAGGGCCATCACGGACCCGTTGACGGGGATCTTGAACCGTCGCGGGCTCGAGCTGAGGTCCGCCGCGCTCGTCGAGTCGGCCATCGCACGTGGGGTCCCCGTCAGCGTCGTGCTGCTCGACCTCGATCACTTCAAGCGGGTCAACGACTACCATGGGCACGACGTCGGGGACAGGGCGCTCAAGGCGACGGCCGAGATCCTCAGCTCGCACATGCGAACGGAGGACCTCGTCGTCCGGTGGGGTGGGGAGGAGTTCGTCGCCGTCCTCGTGGATGCCGACGTCACGGCAGCGATCGAGATCGTGAAGCGGGTCAAGACCGAGCTGCGCGACAAGCGTCTGCCGCCCATCGCCTGGAGCCTCACGCTGTCTGCTGGTGTCGCCGGTGGCACGACGCCGACCGAGACGGGCTCGATCTCGGCCTGGGTGTTCGAGGCGGACATCGCTCTGAAGCGGGCGAAGGAGTC
>ERZ795041.455-NODE-455-length-15498-cov-4.669624_pt1 | contig 15498 bp, 8 predicted proteins | sample MGYA00375125_ERZ795041 | MGnify/ENA primary metagenome ERZ795041 (study PRJEB30170, sample SAMN03074214) | activated sludge metagenome | biome: Common Effluent Treatment Plant; feature: Wastewater; material: Activated sludge; isolation source: activated biomass in a...
CATCTCAAGCATCTGAAGATCCAGAAGTTGCTTCCAGGCTCCTCTAAGAATCGAATCGATATCGTTACGACCCGATGCGGACTGTGGGTCAATGCTGAGCCCGCGCGCCAATAGCCGTACAAGTCGGCTCTGCCGCTCGATCACTGCACATTGCGGCCAGCGCTTGTATCGATTCGTCTGGGCTTGCTGAGTATCTGGGGGCATCAACTGCTTGGCCGAAAGCCGGTTCCCGCCCCATTTCCTCCATGCCTCTGGAAGGTCGATGAAAGTGTTCTCCCGGATATGAAAATCCAGCGCAATCTTCAGGAAATCCTTCCAGTCACTTAACGTGATCGCCGGCACTGCACCGACGAAGTCTGGCAAACGGGTAATGGTCTCGAGTTTCGGGTACACCGTTCGCACCAAACCCATGGTCTCGAGTGAGTTGACGCGCTTCGGACGGCGACCGAACTCCCTGGTTAGCAGGATTCTGGCAAGCCGCTCCCGGCCATTATTCGTTCCGAACTCATCCGGGTCTTGGTCGCGGTAGTAGCCGTACATCCAGTCCTTGACGTCACTGACAGCCGAACTCAACCACTGCACCATCTCCGCAAATGTCACCGGGCGGAATCCAGACTGAGCAAGCAACTGACGCTTTAGCCCGTCGACTGTGTCTTGCAGTACGGGATTGGGCACTAACGTTAGAACCCTGCTCAGTTCGTCAATCTGCTCTTGGAGCTTAGCCCTATCGGCATCCCCGCCCGCGCTCCCCGACGTCAGTACCTTCTTGAACACCAGGCCGCGAATACGATTGCGCTCTGAGTCCTGCTGCAGTCGGGCTGCGATGCGAGCCGTACCCTGCCGGCTGTCCGTGAAGGAGATCATTCGACGACCACGATAAGGCCGCTCCAGGGGCTTCGCCTCCGAACTATCGATGTCCGGACAGAACTCGAGGAGCGTCGGGACGATCTCGCCAAGCAGGAACGGTGCGCCAAGGATTGCCTTGCGGAAAAGCCCCAACCCACTTGAAGCATCATGGGCCCCGCACTCGGGGCACACCATTGCAATCGTCCCTTCGTCATCGATGACCGATTCGTCTCGCCCTCTGAGACGTACTGCCCCATCCACCTCCAATGGATCGAGGGCAAGGGTATCGGCATCGACAAGAATCTCTTCCGTCGCGCCCTTATGTGCGTTCGCAATCAAGACAGGGGAATACCCGGGTCTCACTTTGGCCTGCTGCTCATCCTCCTCGGAGCGCTCCGTATCCAGCGAGAACTCATCGACATCCTCTTCGGTCGTCTGGAGCAGACGGTACTTGCCATCCTCCCCAGGCCCATATCGACGCGCCCACAGGTAGGTGGTGTTGCACTCGTTACAAGATCGAAGCTCGTACACGGGCGAGCCGCACTCGCAGTGTTTCCGCGGCTCGGTGTAGACCAACCCGAATGACCAGTCCGGTGAATCCAGCTCCGTACCGGCCTTGCACCTGCACCCTGGGTCCGCGCATGCCCAAAGCCCATCAAGCACGTTATGGAAAAGATGTGCGCGTAGCGGCAGATACGATTTGGCTGGCTTCCCCTTCGGACGCGACTGCGCCAAAGTCAGCAAGTCGAGCCAACGCAGCGCCTTTGCCTTGTCTGACGCTTCGGGCGCGACATGACCGCACAGGCTCCCCGCAAGTGAGGACAGCGACCGAACTCGATCGTTGGGCGGAGTGAAGCTCGCTCGGATGGAACGCGCCGTTTTATTAGCGCACAAGGCCGCGTAGAGGCGCTCGGGATCCTCCGCGATCGACTCCAAGGCCTCGAGTGAGGCATCAGCGTAAGCGGGCTCGCCTGCATCGAGGTCCGGCACAACTCTGTGACCCGAAACGACGTGAACGCGATCGAGGCTCAAACCCGCAACGCGCGCAAGGAACTCCCGCAATTGCGCCTCGGCCTCGCCGGCCCCGATCGTCGCGGAGGTTGCGACAAAGCGAACCTGTTCGGGTGTGACACCAAAGGCGTGAAGCACGCGACGCAGCAGCAGCGCAAGTTCCGCAGCCTGGGAGCCGATGTAGGTATGAGCCTCATCGAGCACGATCCACTTGAGCGCGCCTTGCGACTGTTCGAGGATGGGGGCGTCCTGCGCGCGCACGAGCATGTACTCGAGCATGGTCGCGTTAGTCACCAAAAGCGGCGGAGGTGCAGCGCGAAGGGACTCACGATCGAGCACCTCATTTCGCAGCTGATCGCGCAAGCCTTGCGGCTGCTTCTGTGGGGTCAGTCCGTTGTAGAGGCAGAACCGTAGCCCGTCGCCGAAGGATGACGTCCAGGCGTTCAGGCGCTCTCGCTGACTCTGGATTAGGGCGTTCAACGGGTAGAGGAACAACGCCTGAACCCCAATCAGCTTCGACCCGCGCTGAGCATGCGCACGCGCAAGCTGATCCAGAATCGGCACCATGAAGCATTCGGTCTTGCCCGATCCCGTGCCGCTGGTCACGACCACCGACTGGGGCTTATCTTGCCCCAGAATCCGCCACGCCTCGAGCTGGTGGCGGTAAGGGCGAGCCTCGCGAGGGAAACGGTAACTGCTTTTTGCATCCCCGCCTGGCCGATCGAGGGCTGACACTAGAGCTGGCGTCAGCAGCTCGGGGCTGAGTTCGGCCAGGCTATGCTCCGCCTCCTCCCAGCCAAAAGTGGCTTCGAACACCGGGTCGCCGACAAAGCAACCTTTTGCGCCGTAGGAGGCAGAAAAGGTGCGCTCCAGATAAGCACGGAGCGAGGCATTCGAGAACCCCAAACGACTCAGGGTCGCGCGCGAAGCACGGGTAGCAAGCTCAGGTAGAAGCTGCGAGAAGTAGTGCTTTTTCAATTTGTTTTCTCTTTGATGCGCTGAACCGTGCCAGCAGGCACTCGATGAACTCGCGGACCGCCTTCGATGAGAGGTGCAGCCCTGCTAAGTCGCGCAGGTGCGGGCTCGATCAACCCCAAGCCAATTGACGCCGCAAATGCGTGCCGATAGGCCGCCTCGAACCACTGTGGATCGAAGGCGCGAAGACGCTGCATTGCGAGTCGGCTACCCGCATCACGCCACCAATCGAGTGGGAGATCGAGCGCACACCACAAGGCGCACAGCACGGGCACGTTCGCCACGGAGAGCTTGAAGTCTCCGTTCTCAAGCCAGAAGAAACTCTGGAGAAGCTTCATTTGGCTCTTCATGCTGGGTACAGCGAGCACAGCCTCGACGAAGGTGCGTATGGCCTTATCAGTAAAAAACCGCGGCTCAGGCCAGGCGACATCGTCCGCGTGAACACGCAGCAATAATCGCTGCAGCAAACTGTCCTCACCCTGCCAAAGCCGCGTGAGGTGGACACCTCGATTCGCCGCAATGTCCTTCTGCAACTGCAGGACAGCCGGGGGGTATTCGTTCAAGCATTCGAACTGCAACCACTCCATATTCAGTTGCAGTGCCGGCAGCTCATCGACAACAGCCTTCAAACGATCCTTCAGAAGAATCGGCACACTCAGCTTGGCCAGGTCGTCGCCCAACCTCTTGGTCCAAGCGTGTGAGAACTTCTCAATTGCGCGACGCCAGACCGTGATCCCAACGAGTTCAAGCGTCATACCAAGTTGCCGCTTCAACTCCCTGACATGGCCGCCCAGTTGCGCAGCCGGGAGCTCGCTTCGAAACAGCATCGCAACAACGACCTCGGGCCGCGTCGCCAGGACCTTGAACGTATCAATGCTGCACAGGGGTAATCGACCGAATGCCGACCACAGCCCGTCGAGCATCGACCAGGAGTCATGGTCAAAATCGTCGCCCATGGCCACCAACACGGCATCAATTGCGGCGAGACGCGCTGCAGCGTCTGGCAACCGAATGGCCATAGCCAACGCACAAGCGGGCAGCGGGTCGGCGGTAGCTGCGTCGTCTTCACTGGCAAAACCACCACCGATACACAAAGGCCTGAACTCCAGCGCAGAGCCTGACGCAGGATAGACAAGCCACGGCGCAAACTCCGGCCTCAGCCCCTCGATACTCCACACGCCGGATGGCGCTCCTTCGGACATCGATTGGGACAGTACTCGCGGCGCTTCGGCCGGGCGCAGTATGGGCGAGGCCAAAACCTCGCAGCCTTGCACCTGTTCCAACTGAACCCGCCTCAAGTCTTCATCTTCCAGCGCGACAGCCATCACCTTCGGCCGCAGTGCCACGTCGTAGCGCGACACGCTCATGCTGAAGTTCCGCTTGCCGCCGACCATCAGACGCAGTTCAACCCGCGCATCGAGCTCGCTGGACAGGCTCAGTAGCGCTTCGATCTCGCCATAAAGATCAAGCAGGCGCACTTCTGCAAAGCCTTTGACGATAGGAACCATCCGGCGCGAGAGCGACGAATCCGAACGCCCCAACACAGGGTCGCCCCTCAGCTCGAGTTCGACCTCATACTTTTTCGGCTGGTTGGGGTTCTGATCGAATACGAGGATGCGCACGCCTGCGGCATGCCGCAGGGACATGACACTCCCACTAACGACGGGCGTCCCCTCGACATCAAACGCCCGTCCGCCACTCGCCGGGAATGGCACCCAAACCCGCAACTCATGAGGAGATTCAGGCCAGCGCAGATGGACCAGAACGTCTTTGGGCGGCGTTGACAAGACCTGGAGGGTGACGGCATGACCTTGAGCGGTCTTCCGAAATGCTCCTATCTCGGCTCGGCCCGACTCGACGGCCAAATCCGCGAAACCCCAGCCAGTGAACTCGACACTCGCATCCTCGGCCGACGTACCCGACAAGAAGCGCTCACTTGAGTGTGCTGAAACCAAGATAAAGCGGAAGCGACCTATGCGCTCATCGTCATCGAAGACTTGCAGCTCGACCGGGCCGCAGTAACGCGCCGTATCGATCTGACTCCTGCTCCCCGCCGCGAACCAATGGAGGCCCTTGCTCAGGACCACGCGCGCACCCTCATCGTCATAGCGCACGACATGGGGCTTACCGCGAAAAACTGGCCAAGGTCTGGATGCGTATGCAGCACGCCTCCCCTCGAGCACCAGGCTGCCGGACAGCTTACGAGTCTGCCCAAGCCGCACCTTCCATGAGTCATTCGTGTCCGAAATCTGAACACTCCCGGACACACGCCACAGCACAAGTGTCTTTCCGGAATCGACATGGAGTTGCCCCAGCAGCTCACTACCCGAAGCACTCTCCTCGAGCGACTCCAAGATGCTGCCCTCGGCCACTGCGACAAGTGCTTCGGCGTCAGGCAGCCTAAGGTCACCCGCGCCAGCAAGCCGATAACGCTCGCCCTCGGCAACAAACACCCATGGCCCATCGATGTCGGCCAAACTCTCGCCACCAGGCAGGGCGACGCCACCTTCGACGACATCATTCCCAGCGGTACGCAGATGGAGAATGTGCTCATCGCAGGCCACTCGACCCGACCAACGCCGACGCTGTATTCCAAACGTCACAGTCGCCCTATCACTGCCCAGCAGAAGCCTGCCGCTGGTGAGCGCCCCGCGTTCACCAACAGTCACGTCAACTTCGAAGTAGCGAGGAAGCGCCGATGCAGTTCCGAGCCCGAACTGCTGCGCCAGCGCATCCGCAGAGGCGACTGCGGGATGGACCACACGAGACTCGAGCCGCCACTCTCTCAAATCGGAGTAGGAAAGCGAACGAACCACCTGGAAAACTGCAACGGCACCCTGTTCGGTCGAGGCCTGACTGGCCACCTTCACCATCGAAGTCAGTAGCTGAACTGCTGCCGAATCGTCGATCTGCAGCGGATACTCTTCCCGCCAGTCTGGGTCCGCATTGTCCAGCCGCTCGATCGGATCCAAAACTCCGCCGAGCTGATGCCGCGCCTTGAGATCCAGCGTAGTGAGGACCATCGACGCCAGAAGGCGGAACACCTCGTCACGGCGCAAGCTTTCAGGCATTGCCGGCGCATGATCCGCGACAGCATCGACGACTTGGCTTTCACCCCAGCCATAACGCGCAGCCTGACGCAGTACCGTTCCCATGACGGTGCTCAAGCGGCTGCCGCCATGCCCGATCAGTTTGAGTGGCAAACCGCCATGAGCCACGACGGTACCGAAGTAACGCTTCCCCTCACGCGCAGGAGTAAGCCCCCAGAAGGCGAAACCGGATAGCACCACACCGGAGCGCTCATTCGGCAAAAGCTCGTCCTTTCGGATCTGAAGCGACTCAAAGATCGGGTCCCATTTCCAAGGCCCACCATCGTACTCACGACGCCACCACTCCGCGGCGTAAAGCACAAACAAGGCTGCAAAGTGATGGTTCCGACGAGCGAGAACCTGCACCGGTGTTGCCCGAACCGCTCCTGTCAGCAGTTGGTGCAATGCTTGGTACTCCTGCGTCTTAAGACGGTATGCGTAAAGCCACCGCCCGTCGGGTCCCGACAACGCTCGACTGCCAAGCAACTCCCGAACCCAGCTAGATAGCACCATCTCCACACCTCTTCTCATCAGCACGACCACCGATGGCTCCAATTGATCAGCGATGTATCAGACTAGCGGCTGAGACTAGCATCTACGCCCGTCCCATCCAGTGATATTTGTCATATTCACGAACGCCGGACGTCATTGAAAGCGACTAGATGTTGAGTGATAGACGCGATGGCGACGCTTGCTCGGGCGAATCTTGCGCAGCTCGTGGTTGCGATAAGCAGTCACGACCGAGCCATCGGGGGGCGACCAGTACATGCACGCCATCGGCCTCGGAGACATCGATCCCGAGTTCGGCACAACGGGCGACCTCCTTGTGCCCGATCACGCGGTAGGCCGTTCCACGCGCATGCACGGTGCGACCGTAGCGCAGCACCATGGCCACATACCTTTCAGAGATTCCGCGCTGCCCCATGCGCATCTGTGCATGGTCAGTGAGGGGAAGGTCGCTCGAAGACTGTCTGTAATCCACTGGGCTTTGCATGGCTTCATCTCCTTGTCGCTTACAGCCCATACTTAGCGAAAGGCGTGCCAGTTGCTCTTCAAGTGAATCTCTAATGCATGCAACAGGTTACGATCCTCGAAAGCGTCAACGGTCGCACAGAAATATAAATCTCAGTGCCTAGAAGAAATTTTCTTCCATGAATCGCCGCATCTTGCGTGAAGGGAGGCGGCGGGAACCAACCGTCGCATCAGACCGCGAACACTATTCGGAATACAGGCTTGAGGGAGAGCTTCGGAGCCACCTTTGCGAGTATGCAGGGTCCATCCCGATGCAATGCTCCGCACGCCCCTCCGCATCCACCCTAGGGGGAGCAACCTACTTCTCGTATCCATGCGTACCCCGCGCTGGAAGACGGGAATCACATACTGCCGAGCTGAGAAGAAAACTGCGCAGCGAAGGTCTTCGATGGCTGCATGGAAAAACTTATTTAGGCGCTCGATCACGCCTTACATGTAGGTAACTCGGCAGCGAAATGGCTTGGAGGCAAGAAGCGGGCTCATGACGCACTTCCGCTTCTGAGTATGCTTACTCGATCAGCTTCGCCGCTGTGACGGTCTGAGCCACTTCCATAGGCCAGCATGTCGGTCGTACAACCCACCCGCGCACACCACAACGACCTAGCTTCTTTTAGCCCACTCCGCCACAAGGTCCCCGCCTGCATAACGAGCCCAAAAGTTCTTCCGCACGTCCTCACCGAGCAGCACGATGTGATCCTCCTCAACCTTTCCAGGAAGATACTCATCGAGGCCGGTTCCAAAAGTGACACCCCCAAGGTCCGTTAGGAGATACCGGTTGTGCATTTCATCCTTCGGCCATGTGTACATCCGAACCGACACTCGCTCCGGTAAGACCTTGGGTAGATGACGCTCTGCCCTCCGCTTTAACTCATCACGCGAGACGTCATCATTTCGATGAATATCAATTGCGGCGTTACCGACCTTCGATAGAAAGGCCAAGAAAGTCTTGGCGAAACGGGGCTTTTGGAAATCGAAATAAGGATCGATTATCTTTATGTGACGAGCGGTCCTAAGCAGCAGAGCACAGGCATCCGCCATCTCGGCAGCCTCGCGTCTTATCACGCGATCACGCGAATACTCCAGAGACGGATGGCCATCCTCGAACTCATCCAAGGAAACACAAGGGCAGTCCTCGATTAAAGGCGTCGCAAGAATGTAGTCAAACGGTTGGCGCCTGTGCTCTGTTGAAGCAAGCTCACGCCAGTCAACAGAACCGTCACCACCCGGCCGACCAAGGGGAACCAACACATTCTTGGGAATACGCTTCAGCTTCTCCTCAATCCGCGCGCACTCAACTTTTCCAACATGCAACTGTTTTGCTGTTTGATAAGCTGCTCGTAACCAACCGCTCGGAAACTGCGATATCACTCTACCTTCAGGAAAGCCGAACTTCTCAATCACATACTTCAGGTCAGCGTAGCTTCGAACCACTAACCTCGGATCAACCGCGAACTCCTTGATCATGCGAACAATTCCTCTCCGCGTTCATCGAAAAAGCCATGAGGCCAAGGAGTATCGAACTCGCCATCGCGGCCAATACTAATTTCAGTTGCTCGGACGCCTAAAGGCCCCCGATCGAAGCAAACCACACCGATATGCTCAGGCCTCAACGCCGCCCCATCCGTCTCGTCCGCTTCACGTAGGCGGCGTAGCAAGCGGAGGATGAGGTGTTCACTATGTGTTTCGATAACGAACGACAGCCCTCGATTTATCGCCCCCTCTAGGAAGAGATCACCGAGCCCCACCTGAACGGCTGGGTGTATGTGTAGTTCAGGCTGCTCAATTGATACAAGGCTCGCGCTTTCAACCAAGGCTGCACCAACCACCGGGAGCCCCTGTGAGATACCCACGCCAACATCCAGAGGTTGATGAGAAAAACCTGCCTCATCTACTAGATCGATTCTCTTTCGAATTGGGCCAAGATCGTCTTCGGCGTCAGCGTTGACATCTACTTCGCGATATTCCCGCCGCTTTACGCCGTAGCCCGTGCCTAGCCGCTCGGGGAGCTGAAGCCAATCACTACAGTCTCCGACAAGTGTCTGAGACCCCCGCAACAGTGCCTCCCAGGCAGCAGTACCGTCCGCCCATGCCGATGCCATTTCAGATAGTCGCGGCTCGCATTGCCTCTGCGGTATCGTTCGGAGGGGACCGAGGTAGCGCATACTCTGCAGCTGCTCACGTAGGAGCACTGCAGGGCCAATGACCATCGCTGAGATGAAGCGGGTAAATTCACGAGCGACGTATATGTCCTGCGCACTGGAGGCGCCGGGCGTCGGAATGTTCAGCATGCGATCGAGTCGCGGTAAGGCACCGCGAAACCCGTCCAACCACGCACGAAGACCCGCCCCGGGCTTCTCCATCCCCGAAGCGCTCACTTGCTCAAGAATCCGCGGCAAGACTGAATAGGAACGAGGCAGTGACTTTTCCCGTTCCGGCTCATGAGCCACAACGTCCGCGGGAGCAATCTCCTCAAGCTCAGCCCATTGGTCCAACTCCAGAAGGTCAGCGATACCCTCCAGCTCATCCTCCGAATATGGTTCCAGAAATATTGGGTTCTCCCGGTTTATGCTCATCCTTGCGTCTCGCCCGTCATTCGACGCAACGATCCTGCAAAACCAGCTGCCGTTTATATTCACGGCATATCGGGTCACCACAGCCGAAGACCGTAGCTCACTCCAACCAATGGCGATCCGCACGGAGACAGAATCTACCTTCCGCCGTATCTCACCGAGTTGCGCGTAAAACTCAAAAACTGTGGGGTCCACGTCTACGAAATCGTCGAACGCCTCAGGGGTCATATCGGGAAGAGATACATCGCCCAGGCGAATCGCGACTTCTAACTCGACCTCCCTCTTCAGATCACGAGCATGCACAAGATTCTTGAACCCGCCCAGATCCACTGTTAAGCCACCCAACGACGTACGGTCAGGGTTTGTGTTACCTCGCTCAAGTATCTCAAGCAGATACTGAAGCGCCTGAATAAAGGTACTTTTCCCTATGCTGTTTGGGCCAAAAAGTAGCGTTATGGGACGAATGTTAACCCTAATCTCATCAGAAAAACCCTTGAAATTCTGAATAGAGACAGACTGAAGAAGTGACGTCATTTCATACTCATCTCAAGCATGCCATTACTATGAAACAACAAATTGAATCAACCGAAAAACCGGCAAGACAAGCTCGCATTGATAGACTCTAGCTCTCCAAGCGACGAAGTAAGTCGCTGCTCGAGCTTTCGCGTACGACCAACTATTTCCGCATATCGGTCTTGCACAGATCGAGGCGGAATCATGATCCGAATGCTTTGTAGCTCTTGGGCATTTATGTTCGCCATGCCTATAATCGACTTGCACATCGACTTCAATAACTGCTTCCCGTAGACCGAGTTTAGAAATCCAGAAAGATAGTGCGGATTTGCGTCGTCATTAGTTCGAACTCGCACTAAGTAGCCGGCTATCGCCATAGGTTCGTCGGACTCATATACAGCCGTTTTCCCAACCAGATCTTTGCTGTTTGTTCGATTAAAGAGCACGTCCCCTCTTCTGGCGAGATACTTCGGCTCCTCCAGCGGATCGAGGTCAACATATTTGAGAGAAGCCATGTCTATCTGGCCGCTGTAGGTAAGGTTGTTCATCCGTAGAACCGGATATTTCCCTTTTCCTTCATTAGCCTTCTTCGACGTGCCGTAGCTGACACTGGAAACGAGGTCCCGGATGGTTACCACGGGCCAACCTTTTGGATTCTTCGCTGGGTCGCCAAAAATTTCCAGGAACGATGATCGCAAAAATTCGTTGGATAACAAAAATGCTTGCTCGCGCTTGCGCCAAATGCTCTGTGCTTTATCGAGGATCGTTGCGATACGTTTCTGCTCCGTTATAGAAGGAAGATCGACCTCAAAATCCCGGACGAACGCCGCCGGCAGCCGCTTCTGCCCGGCTGAGCCAGTCATTCTCTGCTGTCCCTTTGATCGAAATATCGGGTTCCAGACGAGGTGAAACAGATAACGAGCGTCGATTTCCTCACTAGGACGTAGAACGTGAAATTCGGTCGACCCGAATCCCATATGACTAAAAAGCCCTTTAACAAGTGCAGCCTTTCCGTTTTCAAAGCATGGGCTGATCTTTGCAAGAAGAACGTCACCGTTCCGGAAGGCAGTGTAGCCCTTGACAACATCGGCAATAGGACGGCGCTGAACGTTCAGGACCGAACCATCGTCCCCGACGTCCGCCATCGCTAGAAAGGCCACGCTCTCATGCGACTTAAGACCACCCATTTCAGGTTTCGGACTTAGCTGAACCACCTCGCCAAGCCTGACGCGCCGTTGTTTCATTTCAGCAGCGCCTCCAGCTTGTCCAGGTCGCGCAATATCTCAGCTTCCAGGGCCCTCATCCGAACGAAGATCAGCTTGGGATCCTCGTATTCGGGGTTCTCATAGCGCTGCTCCTTATAGCGGTTGATTGACAGATCGTAGCCCTGTCCGCGGATAGCATCGGCGGGCACAGCGAACGCCTTCTGCGTGCGGTCTGAGAAATCCCCCTTGCAGCCGCACCATGCGCGCCACTTGTCGAGCACATCCGGAAGGTCGTTCTCAGCCACCGGTTGGCGCTTGTCGTCCAGTGAGTAGCCGTCGGCGGTGACGTCATAGAAGAACACCTGATCGGTGGCCCCGCCCTTGCTGAACACGATGATCGCCGTCGATACGCCGGCATAGGGCTTGAACACACCGCTCGGGAGGCTGATTATCGCTTCAACCTGGTTGTCATCGACCAGATGCTTACGCAGTTGCACATGTGCCTTGCTGGAACCGAACAGGACACCATCGGGCACGATGGTGGCACTGCGCCCACCTACCTTGAGCATGCGGAGAATGAGGGCGATGAATAGGAGTTCGGTCTTCTTGGTACGCACGACACGCAGCAGGTCCGCAGCCACATCGTGCTCGTCCAGGCTGCCCTTGAAGGGCGGGTTGGCGAGCACCAGATCGAAGGCGTTCTGCGCGGTGTCCCCATGCCGTTCCGTGAAGGTCTGGCTTAGCGTGTCCTGGTAGTGCACATCTGGCTCGGCCACCCCATGCATCACCAGGTTCATGGTGGCGATGCGCAGCATGGTGGCGTCGAAGTCGAAGGCATGGAACATGTCGGTGTCGACATGGTAGCGGTGCTCGGCGAGGAGGTCGCCACTGTAGATGACCTGCTCTTCCGGCTCACCCTTTTCGTTGAGCACGGTCTCGCGGTGGGTGCCAGCCTCCGAGCTGTAGTTTCTCAGCAGGTAATCGTAGGTCTCGACGAGGAAGCCCGCCGTACCGCAGGAGGGGTCGCAGATCCGGTCGGAAGGCTGGGGTTCCATCAGCTCGACCATCATGCGGATGATGTGCCGCGGCGTGCGGAACTGGCCATTGATGCCTGCGGTGGTGAGCTTTCCGAGCAGGTACTCGTATAGATCGCCCTTCGTGTCGCCGCGGTCAAGCGGAAGATCCTGCACGGCGTTGACCGCCTTCACCAGCAGCGAAGGCTTTTGGATCATCAGTTGGGCGTCTTTCATGAACGCGGCGAACTGACTTCCATCGCCCGAGGTGCGCTCCGCCAGTCGGCGGAAGTGTGGGAAGACCTTATCCCGCACGTGCGGGAGCATCAGCTCCGCCCCATAGTGGCGCCAGCTCTCCCATCGGCAATCCTGCTCGTCAGCGAGAAAGCGTCGCGCAAAGGGACGGCCGCTGAGGCTTGCACGCTTCTCGTCGCGCCGCTCGTTCATGTCGAGCAGACGGCTGTACATGAGGAAGGTGATCTGCTCGATGACGGTGAGCGGATTGGTAATGCCGCCGGTCCAGAAGTCGGTCCAGAGTGCGTCGATACGACTCTTGAGTTCGCCTGTGATCATGCGTTTTGCTCAACCCAGGTATTCGAGCTTGTACTGACGGTCGGCGACACGATGCAGCCGTGCCTTGGCGCCATCGTGCGCCCTCACGGATGCCAACCAGCGCTTGAAAGACGCGCGTGGCGAGATTCGAACGCTACTGCTGAGGCGAATATCGGTGTCGAAGCACTCGTCGTCGGCGTCGATGCTGATCTGCCCCATTGCCCTCTCACTCGCCCCCCTTCCGCCGATCACGTCCGACGGGAAGAAAGATTTGTGCGCCTGATCAAAGTAAATCCGGCCGTTGTCGATACTGGACTGGATGATGGTGAACTCGATGTGCTGCATGTATTCCTCTTCGTTGCCACCGTTGGAGCGGGTGGCCTTTTTCTATGTCTGGACTCAGGTAACGGAGCCCGCCGCTCCTTTTCGAGCGGGCGGCGTTCCAAAGCTCTTGATAATCCCAAGCAGCTCGTCGAACTGCCTTTCATCGCTGAAGATGCCGAGCACGCCTTCCGTATGAACGCTGGTAAACGGCGCAGCGAAAAGATCGTCGGTCGTGATGGCCCCATGCTGGCGGATATGCTCCTTGAGAAGGGCAAGAAACCGAAGCTGCTGGCTTCCCAGCGGATGTTTCTGGGCGAACGCAGTGAAGCGCGCCTCGACGACCTCGTGCTCCAAGCCCACGATGCTCCGCAGAATCTGCGCGAGCGGCACGGCAGTATCGGGGAAGAAGGTACGTAGCGTCGCCAAATCCACATCCGGGTTGCGCGTGTGGACGAGGCTGTTTAGCCGGTCGATGTCGGCAACACTCACAGGCTCGCCCCTTCTGATCTTGCGGAGCACCGGTTCGCTTTCGAACAAGGGCTCGAGCGCGGCCTGGACCGCGCGACGATACACGGTGTAGTCGACCGATCGGATGTTGGTCGGACGAAGGTAAGCCTCCACATCCTCGAGCCTCTCGGAAACGTCGATCACCTTGGGAGGCGGTGGTGGTGGCAGCAAGGGAGGTTCGGCAAGATCTATGATGTCGCGTAGTGCGACGCGCATTTGCTCGAGGTGGCCGAAGTCCGCCCCCGCCCAGAACACATCGCTCCGGATCGTCTTGAGCTCGGGCGCCTTCGCGCGCACCGGATTGAGGTGGCTGGGGAGCCGATCCAGCCATTCGATGATTTCTGCTCTCTTGGGATTCGGTTGACCGGGCCCCGCGATCGCATGTGCCTGCGCTTCGCCCAGCAACAGATCCCAGCGCAGCGCAGGGCCTTGGCCCCGCACGTCGAGTACCGCCATCAGGGGCGCGACAGACTCGACCAACAGCTGGCGCAAAGTCGGAGCGAATGCGTGCAGAAGCGCTGCATCCCTCGCTTGCTGAACAGCCTGCCAGTTCTCGCGCACGGCGATCGTGCGGTCATCGAGTGCATCGGCATCCGCCTTGAGCTGATCGCGCAACACTGCAAACGCTTCGAGTTCCGAATGTTTGAGCGCGAGCTCCGCGAGCGCGATACGTGCTTCGTAGCGGAGCTGACTGAGCGCTTTTGGGGTCTTGCGCTCGACTTCTTCGGGATCGAGGTCATGGTAGGCGAAGTTGTTCCAGTGATCGAAGATCAGGAACTCTGTCTTGTCTTTGCGGTGCCCGAAGAGGTCTTTGCACAAGCGCGTACCCCGGCCAATCATCTGCCAGAACTTGACCTTGGATTTCACGGGCTTGGCGAAGACGAGGTTCACAACCTCGGGCACGTCGATACCGGTATCGAGCATGTCCACGGAAATGGCAATGCGCAGCTGATCATTCTTTGCGTTTTCCGCACCCTTGAAATCATCGATCAGCTGCTCGGCCCGCGGCTCCTTCGAGTGAATGACTTGGCAGAACTTGCCCGCGAATTGCGGATACATCTCGTCGAACAGCTCGGCCAGAAGACGCGCGTGATCGATGCTGCGCGCAAAAACGATGCTCTTGCCGGGCAACTGGCCGTCCGCGTCGCGGATGCCGTTCTCCATGAGATTACGCAGGATGATGCGGTTGGTATCGCGGTTGAATACCGCGTCGTCGATCTCCTGAGCGTCGAAATCCAGGGTGTTCGGATCGATCCCTTGGTCTTCCAGCTCGGCAATCTGCTCGTCGCTGAGATGGGCCGACTTGATCCCCTCGCGCAGAAAAGCTGTAGTGTGAGCCACCACGCGGAAGGGCACCAGGTTGCCGTCTGCGATCGCCTGCTCGAGTGGATAGTTGGCGGTCGGGAGTTTGTAATCGCAGCCGAACAGACGACACGTGCTGCGCGACACCATCTCGACGGGCGTTGCGGTAAGGCCCACCTGCAGGGCGTCAAAGTACTTGAAGAGATCGCCGTACTGGTTGTAGATCGAGCGGTGCGACTCATCGGCAATGATGAGATCGAAGAAACCCGTATCGAAACGCTCGTAGATGTTCAGCATGCCCGGGTAGATGCCGATGGGCGCCTCGAAAAACCTCCGTCCCGCCCGCCCTTGCTAAAATTACGACGTCCTGAACCCAGCAACCTGCACCGATGAAACCGCGTAGCGCTATCAAGACTGACCTGTTCGCTGACGAACACCACCGCAAGAAGCTCGACTCGCTGGGCGACCCGCTGGTCGAGATCGAGTCGCACATCGACTTTGCGGCGTTGGCGGCCGAGGTGGATGAGGTTGCGCCGCGCCCGGTGAGCGCGCAGGGCGG
>ERZ795041.456-NODE-456-length-15493-cov-8.015999_pt1 | contig 15493 bp, 10 predicted proteins | sample MGYA00375125_ERZ795041 | MGnify/ENA primary metagenome ERZ795041 (study PRJEB30170, sample SAMN03074214) | activated sludge metagenome | biome: Common Effluent Treatment Plant; feature: Wastewater; material: Activated sludge; isolation source: activated biomass in...
TTTGTCCACTTGGACTCAACGTCTCAAAAAGACCATTCGTTTTGTCCATTACTCCTTTAATTCAGCGGGATGGAATTAAAGATTGCTTCGCTCGGGGACTCGCTCGCAATGACGGTGGGCCCGATACGGGCTCTCAGTGGTGGCCGCCGAACTGGCAACGAACTACTGACAACTACGCCCTAAGCCCTACTAACCAAGAACCCCGCACGCTCCAGATCTTCCCAAAACCCCGGATAGGATTTATTCACTACCTCCGGATCCAGGATGGTGACGGCACCACAGATCAGCGCGAGCGGTGCCAGTGCCATGGCCATGCGATGATCACCTTGGGGATTGAACGGAGGCGGGTGCCGGTTGGTGATCGGGCCTGAAAGGTGAAAGGTGCCGGCTTCATGATCCGCCTTGCAGCCCAACACCTGCACGGCATCGGCCACGGCTTTCAACCGGTCCGTTTCCTTCAATGGCAGGTTGTGCAGACCGGTGAACGTGGCGCTGCGGCCAAATGCGGCCATGGTGAAGGCCAACGGCTGGAAGAGGTCCGGCGTGCGGACCAGGTCTGCGGCGAAGGGATGTGCCGGTATTTCAGTTTTACCGCGCAGCGCTATTCCTGCGGATGTTGCCTCGCTGGAAACGGATCCATCAAGCAGGATTCCGATCGCTTCATCGCCCTGCAAGCCGTCCGCCTTCAATCCGCGCAAGCTGACTTCGGATCCCGGTGCCGTTGCGGCGATCTGGTACCAGAACGAGGCTGCGCTCCAATCCGCCGGAACGTGGAAGGGGGCCGCATGCAATGTTCCGGGGGCTACGTGCAGACCATGGGCATCTTCATGCAAAGTGGAGCCGAATTGCTTCAGCAGGGCGATGGTCATGCGCACGTAGGGTTCGCTGAGGCGCAGGCCGGTCCATTGCAGTTGCAGGCCTTGGTTGAGGCAGGGCGCGATGAGCAGCAAGGCACTGATGAACTGGCTGCTTTCCGGGGAATGGAGCGTAATGCATCCGCCCTTCATCTTCCGCCCGTGCACGATCAATCCCACCGCTGATTCCGTGATATCGGCGCCCAACACGCGCAACGCCTGCACCAGCGGGCCGTGCGGGCGTTGCAACAGGCGTTCACTTCCGGTGATCAAGTGTTCTTCACCCTCCTGCACACAGGCCCAAGCCAGCAGAAAGCGGAAGGTGGTGCCGCCATCGCCGCAGTGCATGTCGCGGGGCCTTTCCATCAGCGATCGCCGCAGGATGCGCGTGTCATCCGCTTGGCCGAAACCTTCCACGCTTCCGGGATCACCCGCCAGCGAGGCGAGCATCAAGGCCCGGTTGGCCACGCTTTTGGAGGGAGGCAGTGCAACGGCGGCGCGCAATGGCGCTTCAGGCCTGCGGATGGTGACGGAGGTGGACATCGGGAAGCAGCAGCCGGTAATGTTCCAGCGCCTCCGCCACCTGCACTGCGTTGATCGGCACATCCACTTGGGCGGACCCGATCCCGGTGAGCAGGGTGAAGCGGAACTCGCCGCCGCTGATTTTCTTGTCGTTGCGCATCAGCTCAAGGATGCGATGGTGGTCTGAAGCCTCGAACCCGAATGCCGGGAACAGGCCCATGAGGTGCTCTTCCACGGCGTTCATCCGGTCGCGGTCCAACGAGCCGGTGCGCCAGCTAAGCCAGGTGGCGCACACCATGCCGATGGCCACGGCCTCGCCGTGCAGCAGGGTGCGTTGCGGGCTTTCCAGGGCGAAGGCCTCCAAAGCGTGGCCGATGGTGTGGCCGAAGTTGAGCAGTTTGCGCAGGCCTTGGTCACGGGGGTCAGTGCCCACCACCTGCGCCTTGATGGAAGCCGACCGCTCGATCAACGGGGCAAGCACTTGCAGGTCGTGCAGCGGTGCCCTGCGCACCTGGTTCCAGTGGTCGGCGTCAAGCACCAGGCCGTGCTTGATCATTTCGGCAATGCCATTGAGCACTTCGCGCTTGCCGAGGGTACGCAGGAACGGCGGATGAATGCAGGTGGCCACCGGATCGGCGAAACTGCCCACGAGGTTTTTCACCCCGCCCAGGTCGATGGCTGCCTTACCGCCGATGGCCGCATCCACCATGCCCATTACCGTGGTGGGTACATGGATGAAGCGAATGCCGCGTTTGTAGGTGGCCGCCACAAATCCGCCCAGGTCGGTGATCACGCCTCCACCGAGGTTCACCAGTACAGCTTGCCGGTCGGCATGTTGTTCGGCAAGGTGCAGCCAAATGGCGCGGCACACCTCTAAGTCCTTGCTGCGTTCACCGGCGCGTACTTGGATGTTGCCCGCGCCCCGCAACGACGGCACCCGTGCCAAGAGCTCGGGCAGGCACTGCGCCAAGGTGTTTTCGTCGCCCAGGATGTACAATTGGTGCGCCCCGGCATGTTTGGCCATCCATTGCTCCAAGGCATGCAGCGCATGTTCCCCCATCCACACCGGGGGGCGATCTGTGATCATTTGCGGTGGCTGCGGGCGAACGGGTGCCATGGCTACTTTTGGCGGCCCGTCCACGGCATGGTACCGCCGGGTGGAAGGGCGCCCAAAGGAACGAACTTCAAGCACGCGGCGCCACATGCAGCAAACGGACGTGTCCCGGCCTGCCGGGACCACCCCACTGCCCGACCTGGGCAACACGGCCACGGCCTTCGCCCACAAGAGCAACAAGGAACTCTGGCAGGCCTACTGGCTGTTCCGCATCATCGGAACCCCTTGGCTGACCAACTTGGGCAGCACGCTGACCAAGGCGGCCCTGGCGATGCACCTGCCGGTGAAAGGCATCGTGAAAGCCACGGTGTTCAAGCAATTTTGCGGCGGGGAGAACATCGGGGAATCATTGATCACGGCGCACAAGCTGGCGGAAAGCAAGGTGGGCACCATCCTGGACTACAGCGTGGAGGGCGAAGGCGACCAGGCCGCCATGGACGGAACGGCGGAAGAAATCTTGCGCACCATTGCCGCCGCCAAGGGCAATGCGGACATTCCGTTCTCCGTGTTCAAGCCCTCTGGCCTGATCCGGGTGGATGTGCTGGAGAAGGTTTCCGCCGGCACCACCCTCAGCCCTGATGAGGCCACCGCCTGGCAACAGGCCCGAGGCCGCGTGGAGCGCATCTGCCAAGCCGCCCACGACGCTGGTGTTCCCCTGCTGATCGATGCCGAGGAAAGCTGGACGCAGCCAGCCGTGGATGCGCTGGTGACCGAAATGATGGAGCGCTTCAACAAGGAGCGGGCGCTGATCTATGGCACAGCCCAGATGTACCGGCACGACCGGCTCGCATTCCTGGAACGCGAACTGGAACTGGCCGAGGCCAAAGGCTACCATGTGGGCATGAAGCTGGTGCGGGGGGCGTACATGGAGAAAGAGCGTGAACGGGCCGCGGAGAAGGGCTACCCCTCCCCCATCGGTGCCAACAAGGCCGCAGTGGACGCGGATTACAATGCGGCACTGCGTTTCTGCATGAAACACATCGGCCGCATGGCCGTGCTCAACGGCACGCACAATGAAGAAAGCACATTGCTGCTGGCGCGATTGATGCAGGAGGCGGGCATCGCGAAGAACGACCCGCGCATCCACTTCGGCCAGCTGCTGGGCATGAGCGACAACATCAGCTTCAACATGGCCGCGGCAGGTTACAACGTGGTGAAGTACGTGCCCTATGGCCCGGTGCGCAAAGTGCTGCCTTACCTGATCCGCCGCGCGGAGGAGAACACCAGCGCCAAGGGCCAGAGCGGCCGAGAGCTGTCGATGATCGAGGCCGAGCGCCGGCGCAGGGCCACGGCGTGATCGCGGCTAGCGCGCGATCATCAACCGCGCCGTACGCACCCTGCCGTCCCGAACTTCCAATACATACAGCCCTTCGGCCAAGGCATCCACTTCCAATGTTGCCGTGCCGGCGGGCCATGCGCGTTCCAACACCTTGCGGCCACGCCCGTCCAATAGACGCACCGTTGCCGGGGCCTGAAGGTCCACGCGGACCACGCTGGAGGCAGGTTGCGGCCAGGGCAGCAACGGGGTGCTGGTGGCAGCCACCTCCTCCAGTCCCGTGGCATTCGTGCAGGCAAGGGGTTGGCCGCAGGCCACATTGGCCATGAACTGCACCATGAACGCCAATGCGTTCACGGGATCGTAGTTGAGGTAGCCCACATGGTCGTTGCCCGGGTATTCCTTGTAGCAATGCGCCAGGCCGATGTGGTCCATCCGCACACTGATGTCGTGATCGCCGGACACCACGATGCCCGTGGGGAACCCCAAGGCATAGGCTTCCTGCGTGTAGCAAGGCACCACGGCATCGCCCGTTTCATGGATGCCGGCAAAGGGCTGATCACCGGGGTGCACCCAGGAGGTGTCCATCAGGGCTCCGCTGAAGCTGAAGCACGCCATGGGCACGCTCGAATAGCCCAAGGGGCCGCTGGTTCCCTCCATGCCCCCCAACGTGGCGCTGTCGGCCACCAAGGCGGGCGGCAGTTCGGACGGTTCGTTCATGTAGGTGAGGTGCAGTGCGCCGATGGCGCCGGCGCTCACCCCGCCCACGATGATCCTGTTCGGATTGATGTTGTACGGATTGCCTTCCGCAGCGGATTTGCGCAAAAAGCGGATGGCTCCCTTGAGGTCGTGCACGCACCGCTGCACGGCATGCATGGTGGTGCTGGTGTTGGGGATGAAGAGGCCCACGCGGTAGTCCGGTGCCACGGCCACGTAGCCCATGCGCGCCAAGTCGGCGCAAACCGGCCCCACATCAGCGCGTGAACCGGTGATGAATGAACCGCCAAAGGCCAGTACCACCACGGGCCGGGCCTCCAAAGGGTCGTTCGCCGGGGCGTAGATGTCCATCCGCAGGGCTTGCGGGGATCCGTCCACACCGGTGTTGGTGCCGAACTGTACGGCCGGGATGCTGTCGATCGCGGGAAAGTAGTTGGGCACCACGTAGCGTCCCGTGCCGCACTCCTGCGCTTGAAGCAGGAAAGGCACCAACGCACAGGCGGCGGGAAACAGGAATCTCTTCATCGGTTGATGTGTGAACGGCGCGCAATTTATCCGCTTCGCGTGAATACCCCTGCCCTTCCGCTCCCGCAACGTGGCCGAAGCGGCTTGGGCTTTTGGCGGCGGCAAATGACGTTCCGTCCCCGTTCGCCCATGGTACCGTTTTCAACTTCGATGGCGGGCCGGTCGCCTCCTTTCGGATCATACCCGCTGAAACCATTGCCCCGCAAGTACCGTTACAGCGCTCCGGCAAATTGGGCAAGAAGTAGCTGAAAGGCTACGGGAAGCACCGTAAAATGAACTGGTTGCAACCGATCTTGCCCCAACTCGCCTGAAGTTTGCACCAATCACCACAAACCAAAAAGCAAAAGACATGAACAGGATCATTCTGGCTGGCACCATTTTGTTGACCGGGTTGGCAACCACCAGCACCCAGGCCCAATACCGTCCTGCGGGCGGCGAGAAAAACCTGGAACTGATGGTAGCCCCCTTGGGCGGCAGCCCGATCACCATGGCGGGCATCAAGTACCGCAGCTTCAGCTCGGCCAACAAGGCCATGCGCGTTGGCTTGTTCCTGGGCTTTGACAACAAGACCACCGTTACGCAGGACGAGGACAGCCAATCGAAGGCCCTGGAACTGAAGAAGAAGGAAAGCTCGATCACCATCGGCATCCAGCCCGGCATCGAGAAGCACCTGGCCGGCACCGAGCGCCTGTCGCCCTACTTCGGTGGCTACGTGGACCTGAACTACACCACCAAGTCCAAGAAAGATGAAACCGACCTGGTGCTGACCAACGGCACCCACCAGCTGGGTTACGACAAGACCACCAGCGGCAGCTTGGGCATCGGCGTGAACGCGGTGGCAGGCTTCGATTACTACATCGCCAAGTCCCTTTACCTCGGCACGGAGCTCGGTTTCGGCATCGCCACCACCATGCCCATGAAGAGCAAAAGCGAAACCGTGAAGTTGAACGATGACGGGACCGGCACAGCCACCGTCAGCGGCGACGGCAAGAAGGACAACGTGAGCAAGTTCCAGGTGGGCCCCAACGTGGTGGGCCAACTGCGGTTGGGCTGGTTGTTCTAAGCACCGCTTTGAAAAAACACGACAGAGGCAATGAACCAAGCAACACAGGCTTTTCACCAGCTAACGAAGTACGCCTTGCCGCTGGCCGTGGCATCCTTCCTGTTCTCCTCGTGCAGCAAGGAACCGGTGGCCGGTCCGCTCGCCAACACCTCTTCGGTCTCCCAAACCGAGCGGCAGCACATCCAGGAACTGGCCGGCAAGTTGCCCGCCGTGGGCATCTACAACCGGACCATGGACAAAATCCTGGTGTTCAAGCGCCAACCGGGGAATTCACGTGAATTCTCCTTCACCACCGCACCGGCGAACGGCATGAACTTCGCCAGCAGCAATGGTGGTGAATGGGTATGGACCGCTGACGGCGGCATGGCGGTGATCACCGAGCCTTCCGCAGGGCTGGGTGCCGGCGGCGGCACCGTGGCCGCAGGAAGCACCGTGCTGGACATCAACATCGCCGTATGCTTCGCCGTGGGCGATGACGCCATGGGCGAGGGCCTCTTCGGGCCCGACATGGGAGAGGTGGCCGGTGTGATCGGCATTTCCGGGGATATCGAAGCCCTGGTAAATGGTGATTTCTCCGACGGGGAGAGCGATCCGTTCCAATACTTCCACGGCTTCGCCTACTATTTCGTGTATGCCGATGAACTCAGCAACGCGAATTACGAGGTGCTCAACTGGGTGGAAGACCTCGATCAACCCGAGGACGAGCTGCAGGATTTCAGCTTCGCCTTTGTGATCAGCTTCCAGAACGAGGGCGGCATCTACCTGAGCAAGGACGGCCACATCTCCGTGAACGGCGGCACCATGAACTTCAACGGCAATTACTATGCGGTGGAAGGCGTGGGCTTCTTCGACGAAGAGGGAGAAGGGGATCCGGAGGTAACGGTGGTGTCCGGGTACGGTGCCATGGGTTGCCAGTGATCCTTGACCAATGCATTGAAAGGGGCCGCCGGCGTGGTGGCCCCTTTTTCATTCAGGATTTCCCCGTTGGGGCCGCATCGCCGTTGCAATTCCCGGTATGGCCTGGGATGAGGCGGGCCAAAAGGCCTGCCCATGTTCACCAGCACCTGCCGATGCATGGCAATGGAACGGGAATGCAATCCTCCTTCCGAGGGATCGATGCCGCAAGCCGTAAATCCCCATAAACGACCGGCCCGATGTGCAAAACACAGGCACCGGACAATTGCGTTCCTCCGTCATAGCTGCATATTTTGCCGGGAATTGAAAAACCAACCATGGCCAATGCCGAATAGGCGCATCTTGGGCCTGCCCCTTGCGGCGCTGGTGCTGCTGTTCTGCATGGGCACATCCGTCCGTGCCCAATTGGTGGCACATGCCGGCCCCGATGCCTCCATCTGTGCAGGTGGCCCCGTAACGCTGGGCGGAGCTGCGGCATCCGGCGGCACCGCACCGTACACTTACCAATGGGCGCCAGCTGCGGGCCTCAACAACCCGGGCATCCTGCATCCGGTGTGCACGGCCACTTCCTCGCAGACCTATACCCTTACGGTAACCGATGCTGGCGGGAACACCGCCACGGACCAAGTGGTGGTAACGGTGAAACCCACGCCCAACGTGGTGTTGAACTGCACCAATGCCACCACCTCCACCTACGGCGGGGTGCTCACCTTCAGCGTTTGCGGCTTAGGCGCCAACCCGTATGCTTTCGACTTTACCGACGCCTCTTCGGCCCAACCGGGCGCCACGTATTCCATCACTTGGGGCAACGGGCAGACCGGATCATACGGCACCAGCGGATGGAGCGCCACCCAGCAATTTCCCTTCGGGCTCAGCAGCGGCACCTACACGGTGCAGAACCCCGCGCCAAGCAACTGTACCGTCACCGTCCCCTTCAATGTCTTTGTGGGCGAAGTGCCGCTGGGCGGCCTGAGCGTGGTGTCCAATTCATCCATTTGCACCGGCGACGCCATCAGCTTCGAGTGGGCCAACTTCGCCAGCAACCCGCCGGGCACGCTCTACATCGTGGATTACGGGGACGGGGTGATCGACACCTTGATGCAGCCGCCACAAGCGGCGTTCACGCACATCTACACGCAATCATCCTGTGCGGTGGGCGGCGAATACACGATCAATTGGCGCATCACCAACCCGTGCGATACGCGCACGGGCAGCATTGGCCAGATCCGTGTGTCGGGGTCGCCGGTGGCGGCTTTCACCCTGTCGCCCAACGACACGGTGTGCGTGAACACCACGGTAACCCTGCTCGATAACAGCCAGGGGACGCAAGCGCCCACCTGCACCGGCCCCAAGCACATCTGGTCCATTACCCCAGCCACCGGCTGGACCACGGGTGGCACCATGGGCAGCACCAACGGGCAGCCCACCCTGCCCAACATTTGGACCAGCGGCGCCGTCAACCTCGGAGTGGTCTTCAACACCCCGGGCACCTACACGATCATGGATGTGGTGGGCAACCTCTGCGCGATCGACACGCTCACCCGGGAGATCTGCGTGGAAGCTCCCCCGCAACCCACCTTCACCCTGTCGCCAGCCACGGGCTGCTCCCCGCTCACCAGCACCACGGTGAACAACAGCACCAGTCCCAACAGTTGCCTCACCCGGTACAACTGGGCCACCGCAGTAAACAGCGCGAGCTGCAACAGTGGAGCTTCCGCAACGTTCAGCGGCGGTACCAATGCCTCCAGTTTCCAGCCGCAGTTCACCTTCACCGGGGCGGGCACCTATACGGTCACCTTGCAGGCCGTCAACTCGTGCGGCACCTTCCCGGTGAACCAAGCCGTGTCCGTGGGCGCACCGCCTGAAGTGGCCATCAACCCCCTAAGCGGCGTGTGCACGGGGCAGACCGCACATCCCACGGCTGTCTTCACCGCGTGCGGAACACCGATCACCGGCTACACGTGGAGCTTTGCCGGTGGCGCCCCATCATCCGCCACCACGCAGGACCCGGGCATCATCACCTTGCCCACGCCCATGCCCGTATTGATCACCGCCACCGCCAACTCCGCCTGCGGGGCCGGTACGGACAACACCGTGCTGCAAGTCACTGCATTGCCTGCTGCACCCGTGGTGGGCGGGCCGGTCACCCTGTGTGTGGGCGAAGACCTCCAGCTTTCGGCAACCCCGGTGCCGGGCACCACCTTCCAATGGACGGGCCCCAACGGGTTCAGTTCCACCCTGCCCAACCCGACCATCGCGAACGTGACCGGCGCGGCACAAGGCGTGTATACGGTGAGCGCCAGCGCGGGCGGATGCAGCGGCCCTTCCAGCACGGTCACTGTCACCGTAAACCCGGCACCGGTGCTGGGCATTTCACCCACGGCTCCATCGGTGTGCGCCGGCTCGGCCATCACGCTGACGGCCACCGGGGGAAGCAACTACCAGTGGGACGTGGGCGGGTCGCCCGCCGGCAATGGCAGTCCCTTCACCTTCACGCCCACCGCCACGGCCGTGGTGGTTCTGCACGGAGATGCCAATGGCTGCACGGGTGTCGCCAGCACCCTGCTGACGGTACATCCAATTCCCGCAGTGGATGCCGGTCCCGACCAAACATTCTGTGAAGGCACCCAGCAGCAGCCGTTGTCGTTTTCCCCTGCCGGGGGAACGTGGAGCGGAAGTTCCCTGGTGGATGCCAACGGCAACTTCACCCCTTCGGCCCAAGGTGTTCATACGCTTACCTATTCGGTGGTCAGCCCGCAAGGGTGCCCCAACAGCGACCAGGTGGAAATAACGGTGGCCCCGCCCGCCCTGCCCGCCAATGCGGGTCCGGACACGTCCGTATGCACCGGCACTGCCCCCGTGCAACTGACGGCCACCCCTGGCGGAGGCACCTGGACCGGGGCTGTTTCAGGCAGTGGCGTATTCACTCCCAGCTCGGCGGGTAGCTTCACGGCGACCTACACGTATGGAAACGGCAGCTGCACGGTGAGCGACCAGGCCACCATCACGGTGCTGCCCTTACCGGTGGTCGACCCGGGCCCCGGCCAATCCGTGTGCATCGATGAGCCGCCGTTTGCCTTGGGTGCCATCCCTGCCGGGGGCACATGGAGCGGGGCGGGGATCAACGGCACCAGTTTCGACCCGCAGGCAGCGGGCGCAGGCCAGCACGTGCTCACATACGCCTACACGGATGGCGCCGGGTGCAGCAACAGCGGCACGCGTGCCATCACCGTCAACCCGCTGCCGGTGGTGCAGGCCGGCAACGACACCACGTTCTGCGACCAGCCCATTGCGCAAACGCTGGCGGGCCACTCCCCTGCCGGGGGTACGTGGAGCGGGCCTAACGTCGATCCCATGGGGAGCTTCATGCCCAATGGACCGGGCAGCTTTCCGCTCACATACACCTACACTGACGGCAACGGCTGCACGAGCAGCGGCCAGATGACCGTAACGGTGATCACCATCTCCAACCCGGCCTCTGCCGGCAACGACACCGCCGTGTGCATCAACAGTGCCGCGCTCCAACTGCTTGGCGCCCCAAGCGGCGGCACCTGGAGCGGAACAGGGGTGGACGGGGCGGGCCTCTTCCCTCCCGCTTCGGCCGGTATCTTCACCCTAACGTATGGCGTGGGCACAGGGTCTTGCGTCACCCAGGACCAAGTGCAGGTCACCGTGCACGCCCTGCCGGTGATCATCCTTGACGCGCTGCCTGAAGCCTGCGTGGACGCACCGCCCTTAGGCTTTACGGCCACACCGGCCGGAGGAAGCTGGAGCGGCACGGGCATCACCGATGCCGCATTGGGCACCTTCGACCCCGTGCTTGCCGGCACCGGCACCCATGTCATCACCTATGCTTATACCGATGCCAATGGGTGCAGCAGCAGCCAAACGGCGGATGCCAGCGTGATGCCGTTGCCCGTGGCAGCCTTCAGCCATGCGCCGATCGCATGCACCAATGTGCCGTTCCCGTTCACCAATGAAAGCACCGGCGCCACGGCGTGGGCGTGGGATTTTGGCGACGGCAACAGCTCGACGGACCCATCGCCATCCCACAACTTCCTTGCGGAGGGAACCTATACCGTGACCCTGACCGCAATCACAGGCGCAGGCTGCCAGCACACCACCACGGGCATGGTAACCGTATGGGCGGGCCCCTCGGTATCCTTCGGCCTGGACGTGGCTGACGGGTGCGGACCTTTGGTGGTGAACGCCACCAACAACAGTTCCGGTGACGGCCTCAGCTATGCATGGGATTTCGGCGACGGCAGCACCTTCCCCGGTGAACAACCCGCCCCGCTCACGTATAACGCCAGCCTATACGGCGATACCACGTACCTCATCACACTCTCCGCCACCAATTTGTGCGGCACGGTGGATTCTGTCCGCGCCGTTACCGTGCACCCCGCCCCCACCGCGCTTTTCGGCCCCGACTTCAACTCCGGCTGCTCCCCTTGGCCCGCCACCTTCAGCAACGTCACCATCGGCCAGGCCGACAGCTACTGGTGGGATTTCGGCGACGGCACCACCAGCACCACCAACGACAGCTTGGTGCAGCACACCTTTTACGCCAACACCACCGACAGCGTGTACACCATTACCCTGGCCGCCACCAATGCGTGCGGAAGCGATACCGCCACGTACAGCATCACCGCGCTGCCCAACACCGTGACGGCCTTCTTCAACACGGACACCACCAGTGGCTGTGCTCCGCTCACCGTGGGCTTTACCAACTACAGCATCGGAGTGAACAATTGGCACTGGGATCTCGGCGACGGCAACGTATCCACCGCCGGGGCGCTCAGCCACACCTATGCCGACCCCGGAACGTACACCGTCACCTTCTTCGGCGACAATGGCTGCAGCTTCGACACGGTGAGCGTCGACATTACGGTATTCCCGACGACACCGGCGTACTTCACCGTGGCCCCGGGGCTGTTCTGCGCGGGCACGGGGATACAGTTCACCAACAACAGCCCGGCACCGGCGGGGCTGCAATGGGACTTCGGCGACGGCTCCACTTCCACACTCTCCGCCCCCACGCACAGCTACGCGGCGGCCGGGACCTACACCGTGACGCTAAGTGTGACCTCCATTGGCACGCCCTGCCCCGCCATGGCTTCACAAACCGTGGTGGTGCAACCCACGCCGGAAGCATCCATCACGGCCGCACCGCTCTCGGGCTGCATCCCGTTGGAGGTGCAATTCACCAATACCAGCACCAACGGCAACTTCCAGCAATGGGATTTCGGTGACGGCAACACCAACGGAGGCCCCAACCCGACACACACCTACGCCACGGCTGGCACCTACACGGCGCTGATCGTGGCCGAGCACCTGAGCGGGTGCACCGATACCGCCGAGGTGGTGATCACCGCGTTCCCACTGCCGCACAGCGCCTTTACCATGGCCGAAGACCATAGCTGCCATTCACCGGCCACCGTGCAGCTCACCTCCCAAGCTATCGGGGCCGTTAGCCATGCCTGGGACTTTGGCAACGGCACCTCTTCCGCCCTGAACAACCCGGCAGCCGTGTTCAGCGGGCCCGGCACCTACACCATCACCCTTACGGTAACCAACCAGTACGGATGTACTGATTCGGCCACGAACACCTACACCGTGCACCCCACGCCGGTGGCCGCCTTCCTGGCGGAGCCACAACCGGCATGCGCCGGCTATCCCGTGCACTTCCAGAACCAGTCGCTGGAATCCACCTCCTTCCAGTGGGGCTTTGGCGATGGAGGCACATCGCTGGAAGCCGCCCCTGTGCATACCTATCCCGCCGGCGACTACACCGTCACCTTGATCGCCACCGGTGCCGGCGGTTGCACCGATACCCTCGTTGTGCCTGGCGCTGTGCATGTGAACCCCACACCCATCGCGGCATTCAGCTACGTCCCGATGCAGAGCACCATCTATGCGCTCCAGTTCCACAACCAGAGCATGGGCGCCACCAGCTGGACATGGGATTTCGGCGATGGGGAACAGTCGGTGGAATTCGAACCCTTGCACCTGTTTCCCGCAGGGCCGGGTGACCTTTATCCCTTCTGCCTGATCGCGGTGAACGACTTCGGCTGCCCCGATACGTTGTGCCAGCCCGTGGCAGCCGTGAGCGACCCGAACCTATTCGCGCCCAACGCCTTCACACCGGACCAGGACGGCCTGAACGAAACCTTCCGGCCCATCCTGAACGGGTTTGATAAATGGAGCTACGACTTCTACGTGTTCGACCGTTGGGGGGAGATGATCCACCACAACCGCGACCGGTATGCCGCTTGGGACGGCACGTACAAGGGCAAGCCGGTGAAGACCGATGTATATGTATGGAAAGTGGTACTGAACCGGGAAGGCGATGAGCGCGTCTATTATGGGCATGTATCGGTGATCAGGGGAACGAATTGACGGCAAGGCCGGATAACTTGCCGCCCCACCGGGGTGCCATGGACGAACGCAAGATCTTCACCCTTTCACAGGTCAGCCTCGCGGTACAGCACAAGATCTCGGAGGCCACCGGCGGGCAGGCGTATTGGATCAAGGCGGAGATCGCGGGGTTCAAAGTGAAGACCCACGCCTATTTGGATCTGGTGGAACACAAGAACGGGGAGCGTGCGGCGGTGATGCGGGCCAACATCTGGGGCTCCAACCTGCTGCGGATCCGGCAGGAACTGGGTGCGGAGGCGGACAACATCCTGAAGGACGGCGTGGAGGTACTGCTCCTGGGCCGGGTGACCTACCACTTGGTGTACGGGTTGAGCATCCACATCGAGGCCCTGGACCTGGCGTTCAACATCGGGGAGATGGAACGGCGCAAGTTGGCTGCGATCAAAGCGCTGAAGGAGGAGGGATTGTACGATCGGAACCGTTTTGTGCCCTTGCCCATGGTGCTGCAACGCATCGCACTGATAGCTTCCACGGGATCGGCGGCCTATGCGGACTTTATGCGGCACTTGGAGGAAAATGAGCACGGCTACCGGTTCCATGTTGAGGTGTTTGACTCCGCCGTGCAGGGCGGCATGGCCGCTGGCGAGCTGCGCAAGGCGGTGTCGATCGTGGATGCCACGCGTTTCGATGCCCTGGTCGTGATCCGCGGCGGCGGTTCCAAACTGGACCTGGAACCGTTCAACGACCTGGAACTGGCCCGCATGGTGGCCGCATTCCCCCGGCCGGTGCTCACCGGCATCGGGCACGATGTGGACGTGTCCGTGCTGGACCTGATCGCCAAGGGACCGCACAAAACGCCCACGGCGGTGGCGGATTTCCTGGTGGACCGGTCGCATTCCTTCGAGATCGCCCTGACCGGCATGCTGGACAAGGTGCACAGCCTGGTGCTCGAGGACTTTTCCGCACGGCGGGAGGTCTTGGGCACCTACGCGGAGATGCTCCGCATACGGCCGCTGAACCTGTGCCAATTGCAGCGGGGCCAGCTGCACAACGCTGCCAGCCAATTGGCCAACCGGGTGCAGCAGAAACTGAAGGCCGACGGCCAGTTGATGGAGCATTACAGGATGCGCCTGGCCACTGAGCCCTCAAGGTGGTTGCGCCAAGTGCAGCGCGCAGGCCTGGACCAGCTTTCGGCCAACGTGATGATGCTGGCGCAAAGCCGCATGCAACTGGTGGCCATGAAGTTGAAAGGTTTGCAGGACGCGGTGGCGCTGCTCGGCCCGGAGGCCACCTTGGCACGTGGCTTCAGCATCACCCGGTGCGATGGCAGCGCTGTGCTGGATGCGGCTAACTTGCGGCCCGGCGACCGGCTGTCCACCACCCTGTCCAAAGGCACCGTGCATTCCACGGTTGGATCCATCGAACCCCATGGCTGACAAGCCCCTTACCTACGACAAGGCTTACGCCGAACTGGAGCAGATCATGAACGATCTGCAAGCGGACAAGATCGGCGTGGATGAACTGACGGTGAAGGTGAAGCGCGCGGTGGAGCTGATCACCTTCTGCTCACAGATGCTGCGCAGCACCGAGGATGAGGTGGGCAAGCTGGTGAAGAAGCTGGGGCTGGCGTGAGATCATTGCCCGGCCGCGTACGGGAGGTGTGCTATTTCAACCCTGCGTGGATGGCCGTAAGCGTGGCGGTGCTATCCGTGCGAAAATCACGCAGTGTGGCCGCCATGTAGTGTACTTGCTGGCCACGCACGGTGCCATGCACGAAGTAGACTAAGCTGTCCTTGCTGCGGATGCTCTTGCTGAAGTTCACGTCGCAGCTGTCGATCACCGCTTGGCGCAGGTCGGCCAGTGTCAGGTGCAGGGGTGCCAACTGTGCCTCACCCTGCGGGGTGGCCTGGATGAGCGTGCTTTGCAGGCGCAGCTTCACCCGGTGGTTGGGCATCCAATCGGTGTTCTCCAGGCGGTTTCCGTAGATGCCCCACGCCAGCAGGCAGCCCAGGCCGAGGCCGATGCCGAAGAGGGAGAGGCGGCGGGTGAAGGTCATGGGGAATGGAAAATGTAAAACTTGGAAATGTAAGAGGGCAAATAGGAGAGCCTGGTGCGGGGTTGTTCGTTGT
>ERZ795041.459-NODE-459-length-15438-cov-4.104206_pt1 | contig 15438 bp, 15 predicted proteins | sample MGYA00375125_ERZ795041 | MGnify/ENA primary metagenome ERZ795041 (study PRJEB30170, sample SAMN03074214) | activated sludge metagenome | biome: Common Effluent Treatment Plant; feature: Wastewater; material: Activated sludge; isolation source: activated biomass in...
CCCGCACTCGGGGCACATGCCGGTGACGGTGAGCCCCTTGAGGTTGTACTTGCAGCGGACGCAGGGAAGGGGGCCGGTGAGCTCGTCGAGGACGAGGGGCCTGGGCGATGGTGTGTTGCCCGGGCTTCGAGTCGGGCGCGGCGACGGCTCGGTCAGGGGGTGCTCGCGGGCGTCGGCGTCGGATGGATTGTTCGGCGCGGGTTGGCGGCCCTCCGATTCGGACATGTGAGCGACCTCTCTCGATGGGCGCGGAGGGCACGGGACACGGACGGTCCCTGGGTGTGGGCGCCGAAGGGTGGAACAATAGAAGGGCTGGACGCCGAATCGGGGGACGTGGGGCCTTCTGCTATACTGCCATCCTCGTCGGCGAGGGGTGGTGGCGCGGGGGCGGGATCGCGGGGTGCCGGCGTTGGTTTTCTGGCTGTTTTTCCGCACGTTTCGGGTTGGGGCCTGTCCATGCACGAGCGCATCTCGCGGCTGCGAGAGAACATCCGGCGTGTGTATCTGGGGGATTCCAAGAGCGTGGATCACCTCATCCGCTGCGTGCTCGCCCGCGGGCACCTGCTCATCGAGGACGTGCCCGGCGTCGGCAAGACCGTCCTCGCGACGGCCCTGGCGCGATCCATCGACTGCTCCTTCTCGCGGATCCAGCTGACGCCCGACATGCTCCCCTCGGACGTGCTGGGCGTGAGCGTCTACGACCGCAATCCGGCGACCGGGGCCGGGGCGTTCACGTTCAAGCCCGGGCCGATCTTCGCGCAGGTGGTGCTGGCCGACGAGATCAACCGCACGCCGCCGCGCACGCAGGCGGCGCTCCTCGAGGCGATGGGCGAGGGGACGGTGACGACGGAGGGGAAGACGATCGCGCTCCCGACGCCGTTCCTCCTGATCGCGACGCAGAACCCGGCGGAGTTCGAGGGGACGTATCCCCTCCCCGAGAACCAGCTCGACCGCTTCCTGATGCGCATCGCCCTGGGGTATCCCGATCCGGCGGACGAGCGGCGGATCCTGGACCTTCGGCCCTCGGGGGTGCGGCTGCACGAGCTCCAGCCGGTCCTCTCGGCGACGGAACTGATCGAGTTGCAATCGCGCGTCGACGGCGTGAGACTCGCGCCGGCGCTGGCGGACTACATCGTGGCGCTCGCGGGGGCGAGCCGTCGGAGCGGGGCGCTGGCCTTGGGGCTCTCGCCGCGCGGCGGGCTGGCGCTGGCGCAGGTGGCCCGGGCGACGGCGCTCATGGATGGGCGCGACTACGTCATCCCGCCGGACATCACGGACAATCTCGGGGTGGTGGTGCCGCACCGCGTGATCGCGCGGGGGGCGGTGGGGGCGGCGTCGGCGGCGGTGGAGGACGCGCTGGCGGAGATTTTGCGTCAGGTCCCGGCCCCGGCGTGAGTACGTCGCGTGCTCTCCCGCCGGGCCCGCGCCGCCGTCTGGCCGTTCTCCCCTCGTGGCCCGGGCGTCCCGCCGGGGCCTCCCCCTTCTCCTGGTTCTTCCATGAACGGATCCGCACGCACGCACGCGAGGAGGCCCCCGATGGGCAAGGCCAAGGCAGATTCAAAGGGCACTCCCGCGAACGCGGGCGCGGCCACTCGTTCCAAACCCGCGTCGCGGACCTTCACGGCCACGATCGTCGAGGACGACGACACGAGCATGGGCGCGATCGAGGTGCCCTTCGATCCCAGAGAGGTATTCGGCAAGGTCCGGGCTCCCGTGCGCGTCTCCATCAAGGGGCACGAGTACCGCAGCACGATCTGCTCGATGGGCGGGTGCTGGTGGGTGCCATTGCGCAGGTCGAACCGCGAGGTGGCGGGGGTGAGGGCGGGGTACACGGTCCGGGTGACGCTCGCCTCCTACGTGTCGCCGCGCGTGGTTAAGACGCCGCGCGATCTCGCGGTGGCGCTCTGGGCCGCGGGGGCCGGGGCGGCGTGGCACGCGATGAGTTACACGCACCAGAAAGAGCACGTCGAGGCGATCCACGCCGCGAAGAAGCCCGAGACCCGCGCGCGGCGCGTCGAGAACGCCGTGAGCATGGTGCTCGAGTGGCAGGAGAAGCGCGGCGAGGCGGCGGGGACGCTCACGAAAGCCTCGGCCTTGAGCGCGAAAACCGGTGCAACGACGGCGGGCGGCGCGGGCGCTTCGGCGCGGGCGTCGCGCCGGGCGGAGTGACCCGCGCGTCCGCGTACGGGGCGGAAGCAATGGGAGGATTCGCATGACCCAGTCGGAGTTGGAGGTGAGGTTCCGCGGCGAGGAGGCGTGCGCGTTCGACCCCAGCGCGATGGTGGCGCGGATGGCGCGGTTCCCCGCGATCCTGCTCGCTTGCGTCGAGGGGCTTCCCGAGAAGGACCTTCGGCGGCGGGCCCCCAAGGCGGGGGGCGGAGGGTGGTCGGTGGGGGAGATCCTCTGCCATCTTGTCGATGAGGAGATGGAGGACTTCCGGCCTCGCCTGCGCTCGACGCTGGAGGACCCGACGCGCCCCTGGCCCCGGACCGACCCGGAGGGGCTGGCGATCGAGCGGAAATACGCCGAGCAGGATCCGCTCGAGGCGCTCGCGCGCTTCCAGCGGGCACGGGAGGAGTCGATCGCGTGGCTGCGCGAGGTTCTTACAACGACGCCGCCCGACGACCCGCGCTGGCGGAACGAATATCACCACCCCAGCGGGCGCGTGATCCGCGCGGGGGACCTGCTCACGGCGTGGGGCGCCCACGACATGCTGCACCTGCGGCAGATCGCCAAGCGGATGTTCGAGTGGTCGTGGCGGGATGGCGGGAGCGGGGAGGGGGCGTATTCGGCGGAGTACGCCGGGCCGTGGGGGGCGTGAGGGAGCGGGCGCGGCGCGGGTGGACGCGGAAGGGAAGTGGGTTTGTGCGGGATGGCGGCGAGGCCGTGTTGCTGGCGTCGTCCCCGGTTTGTCAGGATCTGTTCACGGGTTCAATGACCGCTTCGATGGCGATGCCGTAGAGTTTCGCTATGAGGTCGCTTCCGAGGCTGCGAAGAGTCGTGTAGTGGGGTGGGCCGGCGCTCGCGGTCTTGCTGGCGATTGTCTGGGTGTGGTCGGGATTCCGATACATGTACATTGATTCGTCATGTGGGGCGGACGTCTCGGTGTCATCGGGTCGACTGGGCATTCGCTATATCCGCGTGAACCCAGGCGACATGTTGTCGAACACGATCACCTTTGGGGCGCACAAAGACGGATTCGAGTTGTGGTTTGACAGGTTCATCCAGCCCGGCGCGTGGATGATCTCTATCCCTCTGTGGTTTCCCGCGGTGCTCTTCATCGTCATCGGCGGCGTTGGATGGTTCGCCGAGTCGAGAGCAAGACGTCGTGCGCTTCTGAAGCCATGCAACGAGTGCGGTTATTCCCGAGTCGGCCTTGACGGTGACGCCCCGTGTCCCGAGTGCGGCATGTCGCCCGGGAGCGCCGCGCCTCCACCGCCGTAGAGTGTCGTCATGGAGTCGCACCCGTGGCTGCGGAGAGTCGTGTTGTGGGCGGGGCCTGTGCTCGCGATCGCGACGCTGGTGGACTATTTCTGGTTCGTCCGCTCCTTCGCCTCCATCGCGACGGGGCTCGGGGTGGGTGTTGGGGTCGGCGGGGGCGCGGTCTTCGTCGGCGGCGGGCCCGAGTTCACGAGCGATCCCTCGTGGATGACCGCCAGGGTCGGCACATTCAATGGCGACTACCCCCTCTGGTTCGACTGGGGCTCTGAGCCCGAGCACTGGTGGATCGCGATACCTCTGTGGTTCGTGGCGCTCGTTGCGTGCGCCCTGAGCCTTCACGTGTGGCGCGCCGACGCGCGGGCGAGACGGAAGGCGCTCACTGACGCGTGCGTGGCCTGCGGCTACTCCCGCGCGGGGCTCGCCGGTGACGCCCCGTGTCCCGAGTGTGGCAGGGCGGTGACACGCGGCGCGTCCTCGACGCCGTAGAGTTTCACTATGAGGCCGCATCCGAGGCTGCGCAAGACGGTGAAGTGGGGCGGGGCGGCGGTGGGTGTGCTCATGCTCGCCGCGTGGGCCGCGAGCGAGCGGTGGTACCTGCACCACTACGCGTGGCCGTGGCTCTACGGCGCGCAGCGCGGCGGGGCGTACCTCGTGCACGACCCCGGCGCGATGTACCGCATGCCCCCGGGGGTGTACACGGGCCGCGTGGATCCGACCGTCCCCAAAGTCTGGTGGGCGGAGGCCTCGATCTCCGGCGGCCGCACGTATGTCGGATTCCCGTTCTGGCTCCCCGCAGTGGTGGCGGGAATGTGCAGCGCGATCGCGTGGCGGTTCGACGTCATCGCCCGCCGCCGCGCCCGCGCCGGCGCGTGCCCGAGGTGCTTCTATTCGCGCGCGGGGCTTGCCGGTGACGCCCCGTGTCCCGAGTGCGGCGAGCCCTCACCATGTGGATAGAACCAAAGGAAGAGATAACGGTCACCACGCGGAGCGTGGTGGTACCCCGGACTCGGAAAAGTCATCGCTTCGCGATGAGCCAGTCGTGGAGTTTCTTCTGGGGCCAGGTGTTGAGGCACAGAGATTTGGGGCACCAGCCGCGGCGGGCGGTCATGACGCCGAAGCGGAGGTTGTCGTAATCCTCGGCGGCGTGGACATCACAATCGATCGCGATCGTGCACCCGGCCTCGACAGCGAGGCGGACGTGGGCGTCGCGGAGGTCGAGACGCATCCAGTGGGCGTTGATCTCGAGGGCCGTGTGGTGCGTCTTCGCGGCGGCGATGAGTTTCATCATGTCGGGCACGAGGCCCTTGCGCTTGCCGACGAGGCGGCCCGTGGGGTGGCCGAGGATGTGGACGAGCGGGTGCGAGGCGGCCTTCACGAGGCGCTTCGTGCAGGTCTCGGGGTCCTGCGAGAGGGCGGCGTGGGGCGAGGCGACGACGACGTCCAGTTGCCTGAGGACCTTGTCGTCGTAGTCGAGCGTGCCGTCGGCGAGGATGTCGACCTCGCTGCCGGTCAGGAGGGCGAGTCCCTTCTTCTTCCATTTCGATTTCGCGCTGTTGATGGTCTCGACCTGCGTGAGGAGGCGCTCGATGGAGAGGCCGCTCGCCTGGACGGAACTCTTGGAGTGGTCGGTAACGGCGAGGGTGTGGAAGCCGCGTTTGAGGGCGAGTTCGGCGAGTTCGTCGAGGGAGAGCAGGCCATCGCTCGCGGTGGTGTGGGCGTGGAGTTCGGCCTGGATGTCGGCGAGTTCGACGAGTTTCGGGATGGACGCAAGGTCGCACTCGCCGCGGTCCTCGCGCATCTCGGGGGGGATCCAGGGGAGGTTGAGTCTCGCGTAGATCTCCTCCTCAGTGGCGCCGGCGACAGGTGTGACGCCGCGGAGGTGGGGGGCGGTCTTTTCTTCGTCGATGGGGAAGAGGCCCCAGTCGTTGAGGGTGAAGCCGAGATCGAGGGCCCGCCCGCGGAGGCGGATGTTGTGCTCCTTGCTGCCAGTGAAGTACATGAGGCCGCTGCCCCACGACGAGAGCGGGAGGACGCGCAGGTCGATCTGGACGGCACCATCGCCGTCGTTGTCGATCTTCCATCGTCCGGTGTCGTCGGAGGTTTTGAAGCGGACGGAGGCCTTGCTCTCTCCCGAGGCCAGTGTCTGGGTGACGCCCGGCGTGGTGGTGAAGAGATCCATGACGCGCTGGGCGTGTTTCTCATGGCCCTTCTTCAGGGCGACGAGGATGTCGATGTCGCCGATGGATTCCTTGCCGCGGCGGAGGGAGCCCGCGGCCTCGGCGCGGATGACATCCGGGGATTCTCGCAGGCGTTCGAGGAAGACCTGGGCGATGGACCACGCGGGGCCGAGGGAGAGGCGCTTGCCCGAGGTCTTGACGAAGGCGAGGGACTGGGCGATCTTCTCGACGGTCTTGGCGCCCATGCGCGGGAGTTTCTGGAGGCTGCCGTCGGTGATGGCGCGTTCGAGGGCGGGGATGTCCTCGATGTGCCCCTGTTTCCACATGACGCTCGCGGTCTTGGGGCCGATGCCGGGGACTTCCATCAGGGCGAGGACGCCAGCGGGGACTTTGGCGCGGAGTTCCTCGTACTCCTTGATGTCGCCGGTGGTGCAGAACTCGACGATCTTGTCGGCGAGTTTCATGCCGATCCCCTCGAGGGCGAGGATCTCGTCCTTGGACATCGAGCCGACGTCGGTGGGCAGGGCCTCGATGGCACGGGCGGCGCGGGTGTGGGCGATGGACTTGAAGGAGTCCTCGCCGAGGACGTCGAGCATCCGGGCGATGGACTCGAGGACGGCGGCGAGATCCGCGTTTCTGGACATGAAGCAACTGTATGGAGAAGCGCACGCGTGTCCGCGCGGCGAGCATTCGACCCGTCAGCGCGCCTTGCGGGTCGATCGTGTCGATCGCGAAGAGGTGGGCCGCGTCTGGTACGTCGTTTCGGTGTGCTCGGTGTAGCCGTCGTGCTGAACGGGCGGCGAGACGACGTGGAACTCAACGGATCCGTCCGTGTCGGCCGTGGCCTCGTGCGAGGCGTAGAGCGTGGCGATCCGCTGCTCGATGGCCTCGACGGCGGCCATGCGCTCGTCGCGCGGGATGCTGAGGAGGGCGGCGAGCCAGCGCCGCGCGAGGTCAGGTCCCGTGGGCTGGAGGAGTTCCACCAGCATCCGGACGTGGTCCGCCGGGGAGAGCGTCGGAGAGGAGCGTGGCGCGTCGGTGGGTCGCGGCGTCGCGCGGCTTGGCTTCGACGGTCGTCGCGGGGGTTGGCTGGCCTTGGCCATGATCGTGATCACCAGACGTTGCGGCGCGGGCGTCGTGCCCGGGGACGGGTGACGTCGGCGACCATGCCGCCCGGACGCGAGTCTCGAGTGTATTCAGGAAGAGTTCGAGGCGTTCGACGCGGGCGATGAGGTCCTCGATGGTGTTGGCCATCGCGGTCAGGAGTTCGGAGGCGTTGGCCTCCCCGAGCGTGTGGGCCTTGACGTCCGCGGCCTTCATCGGCCCGCGCCCGGTCAGGAGCCAGTCGATGTTGAGGCCCATGGCGTGGGCGAAGGCGGCGACGAACTCGACGGCGGGGGCCTGGCCTTGCATATACCGGCGGACGGTCTCGGGGTGGGTGCCCGTGAGCTCGCCGATGTGCCGGTAACTCTTGCTGCCGCCGGCCTCACGCAGACGATCGTGCAACCCGTTGGACATGGCGATCACTATACCCGTTGGTGTGCGAGAAGACGTTGACGCGGCGGACGGATGGATCGGCTCAGGGAGCGTGTGTTCGTGATGGGGACACGGGGATGTGTGAAACTGGGAAGTTGGGGCACGGAGTTGTGCCTAACCGACGTCGGCGAGACCGAGCCACTCGCCGTGGGTCTTGAGGAGTCGACGGCGGAGCAGGGCCTCGTCGGGGTTGCGGAGGCGCGGCGAGGCGGCGATCCGGGCGGCGGCATCTCGGCGCGCCATGCCGAGGAGATCGACGTCGCGCGCGAGGTCGGCGACCTTGAAGGGCATAAGCCCGGACTGGCGCGTGCCGAAGAGTTCGCCGGGGCCGCGGAGTTCGAAGTCCTTCTCGGCGATGACGAAGCCATCGTTGGAGGTTTCGAGGACCTGGAGTCTCGCCTGGGCGTCGTCGCCTTTCACGTCGGCGATGAGGACGCAGAGTGAGGGCTTGTCACCCCGGCCCACACGGCCGCGGAGTTGGTGGAGTTGGGCGAGGCCGAAGCGGTCGGCGTTCTCGACGATCATGATGGTGGCGTTGGGGATGTCGACGCCGACCTCGATGACGGTGGTGGCGACAAGGGCGTGGATCTGACCGAGGCGGAAGCGCTCCATGATGGCGTCGCGTGTCTCGCGGGAGAGATCGCCATGCATCGCGGCAAGACGCATGCCCGGCAAGTGCGGCTCGAGTTCCTTCACCAGTTCGAGGACGGCCTTGGTGCCGCTCGCGGGCTTGCCGTCGATCGCGGGGGCGACGATGAAGGCCTGCTCGCCCTGAGTGAGTCGGCGGAGGACCTCGGCATAGACAACGGTTCGCTGCGAGGTCGTCGCCACGCGGGTCTTCACGGGCTTCCGCCCCGGGGGAAGACCGGAGATCGTGGAGACATCGAGATCGCCGAAGAGCGTGATGGCGAGCGTGCGCGGGATGGGCGTCGCGGTCATGACTATGACGTGGGGGACGACGCCGGTCACATTGCCCTTGGCGCGGAGCGTGGCGCGTTGCGAGACGCCGAAGCGGTGCTGCTCATCGACGATCGCGACCGCGAGGGACTTGTACTCGACGCCCTGGGTGAGGAGGGCATGGGTGCCGATGAGGATGTCGATCTCGCCCGCGGCGAGTCGCGCGAGGAGGGACTCGCGGTCGGCACGCGTCGGCGTGCTGCCGGTCAGCAGCGCGACACGGACGCGCGAGCCATGGAGAAGTTGAGAGATCGTCGCGAAGTGCTGCTCGGCGAGGATCTCCGTCGGTGCCATGAGCGAGGCCTGGTGCCCGTCGGCGACGGCCATGAGCATGGCATAGACGGCGACGGCGGTCTTGCCGGAACCCACGTCGCCCTGGATCAGTCGATTCGTCGGCGTCTCGCCCGTGAGATCGCGGACGAGATCGGCGACGACGCTGTCCTGCGCCGATGTGAGCCTGAAGGGCAAACGATCGCGGATGTGCCGGTCGATCGCGGCGTTGTGCGTGAGGGCCGGGGCCTTCATCGTGACACGCAGGTGCGAGCGCTTCATGGCGACGCCGAGTTGCAGGAGGAACAACTCGTCGTACGCCAGTCGCCGTCGTGCGACGAGCGTCTCGTCCATCGACGCCGGACGATGGAGCATGCGGTACGCGTCGCGGAGCCGCGGCAGTGACCTCTCGGTGCGATACCCCTCGTCGAAGTGATCGTCGATGAGGGGAAGCGCGTGGTCGAGGACGCGAGAGATGGCTCTCGCGATGCGGGCGGAGGAGAGCCCCTCGGTCGCGGGGTAGACGGGGCGGAGATGACCGGCGTTGCCGGACTCGCCGGCACCGTCGGCATCGTCGTGCGGAGCGTCTTCCCCGCGTGGACCCGACGCCTCCACGCGTGGATTGACCATCTGCAGGCCCGGGCCCCGGCGTTGGAGTTTGCCCTCGACCCTGACCCACTCCCCCGGCTTCAGACGATCGGCGAGGTAGAGCATCCCGAAGAAGACGAGATCGAGGCGGCCCGTGCCGTCGTCGAGGATCACCTCGAGCCGCGGCTTGCGTCCGGTGCGCACCGGACGCGTCGCGATGACCTCGGCGCGCACGGTGACGATCTGCCCGACGCGGCTCCCACCCTCGTCGCCCTCGGTCGTGGCGGATGGGCACACATGAGATGGAGTTGGGTCGGTGCCCGGGGCGTGCCACGCGTGGACAGGCGGGCGTGGCCCCTCGAGTTGGGCGATCGTCGCCTCCGCCCCGACGAACTCATGGCGAAGAGGAATATGGGCGACGAGCGTCCCGACGTTGTGCAGGCCCATGCCCTTGAGCGCCCGGGCCACGGCGGGCGTGATGCCGCGGACGGAGGCGACGCTCGTGGTCAGGGTGATGGGGGCGTCGGCGATCTCGTGCGGCCCGTGACGATCGGCCTCGCGCGGGCGTGTGGCCTTGCGAGTCATGGCCGCCCTTCCGGATCGATCTCGCGCAGGTACCGCCACGAGTAGATCCCCGTCGAGTGCCCGTCGCTGAAGGTGATGCGGATCGCGTAGTTCCCCACGAGTTCCGCGTCGGTCGCGACCACCCCCCTCCCGCCTCCATCTCCTCCTCCGCCCGCCCGGCTCGACGGCAGGATCACCAGCGGGTTCTTCTCGATCTCGTCGCGGAGGTGCTTCGCGTCGGCCGAGGGCGACATCCGCCGGAGATAGCCGATCTCATAGCGCGAGACGCGCCCGTCGCTCCAGCGAATCGTGAGGGCCTCGTCCTTCTTCAGGTCGATCGAGATGGGTGCGTCGGTCGGCGGCATGCCCGTGCTATCTTTCGCGTGATGGCGGCCCGGCGAAGGGCGCCCACGCCGTTTCGGGGCGCGGATGGGTTCTTCACCTCGGTTCCACCTCGGTTCACGTCGGGATACGAACCATGACTCCCTTTGCGGAACTCTTGTGTGCGGCGATCGAGCGTGCCGGCTCGCCGGTGTGCGTCGGGCTCGATCCCGTGCACGAGATGCTCCCCGACGCCGTGCGCTCGGCCCACCACGAGCCACTGGAAGCCATCCGCCACTTCGGCCGCGGCGTGATCGATGCCGTGGCCGGTGTCGTCCCGGCGATCAAACTCCAGTCCGCGTGCTACGAGCGCTGGGGCGGGCGCGGGCTTGATGTTCTCTCCGAGCACGCCGAGCACGCGAGCGGCCTGGGCCTGGTCGTCATCCTGGACGCCAAGCGCGGCGACATCGGCGTCTCCAGCCGCCACTACGCCCACGCCGCCAAACGCCAGCACGCCCACGCGGTCACGGTGAACGGCTACCTCGGCCTTGGCGCGCTCGATCCCTTCCTCGAGGCGGGGCTGGGCGTCTTCGTGCTGGTGCGGACGAGCAATCCTGATGGTGATGCCGTGCAGGGCGCGCGATTGGAGGACGGGCGCACCGTCGCCGAGATGATGGCCGACCAGGTCGCCGCATACGGCGCGACGCGTGTGGGCGCGAGTGGGGGCGAATCGGGAGAGGGGGCTTCGCACGGACTGTCGAGCGTGGGGGCCGTCGTCGGAGCGACCAAGCACACAGAGGCCAGGGCGCTGCGGGCGCGGATGCCCGACCAGGTCTTCCTGATCCCCGGCTACGGCGCCCAGGGCGGCACGGCCGAGGACATCCGCGCCATGCTGCGGCCACGGGCGATGGTGAGACCCGCGAGCCATGCACCAAGGGGCGGCGCGCCGCGATCACGCGCGGCCGAGTCCGGCGTGCTGGTGACGGCGAGCCGCTCGGTGATCTATGCGACGGGAATAAGTGGTGGGTTGACCGATCACGTCCGTGCCGCGGCGGAGCGACTGGCGGGGGAGATCAGGGACGTTCTAGTAGTTGATGGTGAAGGTGGTGGCGGTGGTGGTCAGGGTGTGTGATGGCGTGTGGGTTGTGCCTGCCAGAGGAAGGGTCCCGCGGACGGCGGTGTGACCCATCCTCCGGCACCTCGATCCCTCCTTCTACACATTTGATTTCGACGGTGCTTGATTTCTCTGCTTTGCTGATGCCATTGGAGCGGTTTCGACGGCCTCCGTCATCATGGATTTGTGATTCTCGATATCCGTGTGGAATGCCCGTATCGCCGCCCGCTCCGAGTCAACCGCGGCTTTACCATCGGTTCCGCCTTTCAAAGCGGCGTTGGTCTCCGATTCACTCCCTCGAACCAGCCTCAACGACGCTTTGATCGTTGCTCGATTGGTCTGTGTCCAGATCGAGTCATTCCCGGTCCACGAGGAACGATTTCCCGTCCACAGAGAACAGTTCCACGTCCACGAGAAATCACCGCTCGTCCACGGGAAGCCGTCTTTGGTCCACGTGAAACGATTTCTCGTCCACGGGAAGTGGTTTCACGTCCACGAGACATGGTTTCTGGTCCACGGGAAGTGGTTTCACGTCCACGAGAAATGGTTTCTCGTCCACGAGAAATCACGTCTCGTCCACGAAAAATCGTGCGAGAAGGGTGATGTTTCTGGGTGATGTTTGGGGCTTGGGAATATGAGGGCGGTTTGGGGCCGGATAAGCGGGGCGGACGTTGGGAGTGAAGGTGGAGAAGTAAGGAGAGGCAGTCGGGACGCTCCCTTGCCCGTGCCACGAGATTGGGTAGGAGTGTGAGACACGGCACTGGAGAGTGGTGCCACAACGCAGAGAGGCACCCGTGGCCGCTCTGCCGTTGCATATTCCCGATTCCCTCGTGCCTGGTGCCTTGTGCCCAATGACTCACGGCCAGGGCCTCACGCCCCGGTGAAGCCGTGGTCGCTGTGGGCGCGGGGGTCGGTGCGCTGGATGATGTCGCTGACGCCCTGCTGGTTGAAGCCCTTGTAGCCGTCGTTGCGTTCGAGGTTCTCGAGGTGGCTGCCGATGGCGCCGTCGCGGCGGAAGGCGTCGGCCTGGCCCTTGGTGATGTACCCCTTGGCGAGGAGCGCCTCGATGCGGCGCGGCTCGACGCTCCAGCGCTCGCCCTCGGTGAAGGCCTGCCGGAGGAAGGGGAAGGTCGTGAAGGGGTCCATCGTCTTCACGTTCGCCGCCTCGAGTTGGGCGACGAGGGCGTGGAAGTCGAACTGGCACTCGAGGTGGTGCATCCCCGCGTCGAGGAGCGACTCGCCGTGGAGGCGGACCCACAGGCCGACGGTGCCGACCTCCTCTTTCGCCTCGGGGAGTCCCTCGTGGGCGAAATCGCCGAGGATCTCCTCGGGGGTCAGGTCGACGTCGTTGAAGGTGGTGATCTGCGTGACGGGCTGCTCCATGACCTGCGCCCCCCAGCCGGCCTCGGCCCCGGCGTAGAAGGCCTCGCGCGCGACGAACCCGAGTTTCTCCCAGATGGCGATGACGCGATGGAAGTTGTGGCGCGTGCAGCGGTAGGTGTGGTGGTCGTGGTTGGCCCAGCCCAGGCCGAGCTTGTTCTGCCGGGCGTGCTGGATGCGGGCGGCGGTGTTGCGGCGCATCCAGTAGCGGCGCTCGGCCTCGAAGAACAGATCGCAGGCCCAGTCGGAACCGAGATCCAAGACGGCGGCGTCGACGAGGCGATCGAGGAACTTGAGGGCCACGTGGTCGTCGGCGATGTCGCGCGGTCGCCGGCAGAAGGCCTCCAGGTGACGCATGGCGGCGATGGACTTCGCCGGGTCGGAGGGGCGGATCTCGTGCGAGCGCGTGCCGTGACGCTCGACGGCCCAGAGTTCGGCGGTCCCGGCGCGATAGGCGGCGGCCATCCGGAGTTGCGAGAGCGGATCGCCCAGGACCTCGCTCGTGAGCCCGTGGGCGGCCAGAAAGTCGGCGACGGAATCGACCTTGATGGCGACGCGGAGCGTGGAGTTCTTGCTGTCGAGGACGATCGCGGGAAGGATCGCGCCGGGATGGGTGAAGTTGCCGGGCGCGCCGGGGACGGGCGTCGAGACATACCCGACGCTCGAGAGGCGCTGGCGCATCTCGGGCGAATCGCCCAGGTGGATGTGGTCGATCCAGTCCTTGAGGCGCGTCGCGGTCTCGAGGTTCATGCGCCGCGCGAGGTTCTGGGCCTCGGGGCAGAGGGCGAGGAAGCCCTGGAGCAGATCGTCCACGAGTTTCTGGGCCGCGGGCTGCGGCTCCCAGTGGAACTTCTTCAGATGGTCCTGCGACGGCTTGACCTCGGCGATCGACGGGCTCCCCTTCATGCTCTGTTCAACTCCCCCGGCACGCTGCGGCAAACGGTGGTGAACGCCGGAACGATCTCGCCACCTTTTGGCGAACTCACTCGGCGAAAGCGTGAAGCGTAGTGCGGCATGTTCGCGTGCGTGGGGTGAGGGTGGTGAGAGAGAGGCGCGTCGTGGAACTGGGGAGAGTTCTGGCCTCTTGGCAGCTCTCGGCATTTGCCCAGATTCCCAGAATGCTCTCGCGGGGGACGACCGAAAACCCGGTCCATACCCTCACGTTCCGCGTTCGACGCCGACTCGCGACTCTTTGGACAGGATCCTCCGCCGTGCCCACGACCATCTCCGCCGACCGTCTCGCCCACCTCCGCGCCCTCGCCTCGCAGTTCCGCACCGCCGAGGACGCGATCACCGAGGCCGCGGGCCTGCGCGCCAGCCTCTCGCTCCCCTCGACGACGGTGCACGTCATCTCCGACGTCCACGGCGAGGACGCGAAACTCCGCCACGTCCTCAACAACACCTCGGGTGCCCTGCGCATCCTCGTCGATCAGGTGCTGGGCGACCGCCTGAAGCCCGACGAGAAGCAGATCTTCATGGTCGTGCTCTATTACCCGCGCGAGGCGATCAACAAGTACTCGCGCGAGATCGTCGAATCGGGGCGGCGCCTGGCGTGGGTGCAGGAGACGCTCACACGCCAGTTCGAGATCGTCCGCGTGCTCCGCGCGCGGTACCGGCGCGTGCACTTCGAGCGGTTGCTCCCCACGTGGTACCGCGAACTCTTCGTGGAACTGGGGAGCGCCCAGCGCCCCGAGTACATCAAGCAGATGATCGCCGGGCTGGCCGTGCACGATCGCGACTGGGGCGCCGTGCGCGCGGCGGCACGACTCATTCGGAATCTCGCCATCGGCGAGCTCATCGTCGCGGGGGATCTCGGCGACCGCGGCCCACGCATCGACCGCGTCATCGACACGCTCATGCGACAGCCGAAGGTCTCGCTCCTATGGGGGAACCACGACATGATCTGGCTGGGGGCGTACCTGGGGCACGAGCCGTGCCTGCTCACGACGCTGCGCTTCTCGGCGCGCTACCGCCGGGCCGCCCAGTTGGAAGAGGGGTACGGCATCCTCACCACGCCCCTCGAGCGCCTCGTGCGCGATGTCTATGCCGACGACCCGGCCGAGCGCTTCACGCCCAAGGGCGAGGGGCACCGCGACCCCCTCATGGTCGCGCGGATGCAGAAGGCCATCGCCATCATGCAGTTCAAGAGCGAGGGGCAGATGCTCGAGCGCCGCCCCGAGTGGAACCTCGCGCACCGGCGACTGCTCCATCGGATTCGGTTCGAGGGGACAGGAAAGAGCCGCAAGGCCGTCGCGATCGAACTCGAGACGCCCGCCGGGACGAAGTCCTACGCCCTCCTCGACCAGAACCTCCCCACGATCGACCCCGAAAACCCGTACGCCTACTCGCCCGACGAGCAACTCTGCCTCGATCGCCTGAAATCCTCGTTCACACGCTCCATGCGCCTGCGCGAGCACATGGACTGGCTCGTCCGCCGCGGGAGCATGTGGACCCGGCGGGACGACGTCCTGCTCTTCCACGGCTGCGTCCCCGTCGATGAGGCCGGCCACCCCCTCTCGCTCATGGTCGATGGCAAGGAGCGGAGCGGGCGCGAACTCATGGACGCCCTCGGCTCGGTCGTGCGGCGGGCCTTCCGCAAGCGATGGTTCGCGATGGACGAGGACGGCGACTGGCTGTGGTACCTCTGGGGCGGCCCACGCTCCCCTCTCTTCGGCAAGGACAAGCTCGCGACCTTCGAGACCTACTTCCTCGCCGAGAAGGAGACGCACAAGGAGCACAAGAACGCGTACTTCGATCTCATCCACGACGCGACGTTTGTAAGAAACATCGGCCGACTCTTCGGCTGCGGCGAGGACGTCCTCATCGTCAACGGGCACGTCCCCGTGAAGATCGAGAAGGGCGAGCACCCCGTCAAGAAGGGGGGCAACGCCATCACCATCGACGGCGCCTTCAGCGAGGCCTACGGCGACCGCGGGTACACGCTCGTCCTGAAGCCCGACCGCATCGACCTCGCCGAGCACGCCAAGTTCGACGGCATCGACGCGACGATCACCCGCGGGGCGGACATGGTGCCGAAGATCGAGACGATCCGGACCTACCAGAGGCCCCGCACGGCCCGCGACACCGAGG
>ERZ795041.463-NODE-463-length-15349-cov-4.562835_pt1 | contig 15349 bp, 13 predicted proteins | sample MGYA00375125_ERZ795041 | MGnify/ENA primary metagenome ERZ795041 (study PRJEB30170, sample SAMN03074214) | activated sludge metagenome | biome: Common Effluent Treatment Plant; feature: Wastewater; material: Activated sludge; isolation source: activated biomass in...
GAGATCACGAACAGATCCTCCCCCAACACCGACGAACTGAGAGCGATGGCAAGGCCAAGGACGGCAAGACGATTCGAACGCATGCGAGACCTCCGTGGTTGGATCCGACGTTGTGGACTTCCTATCGGCCATCTTCCCGGACGCCTCAAGACAACTCGGACCTTCCTTCACTCCCGTTTCTATACTCAGGACCCTCCTTCGGGCCTCCGCCCGTGGAAGCGTCCGTTCCAGATAGACCCCAAACACAAATCACGCGCAACCTCAGCGCGACACCCAATCCCCGGAGATCAACGATGCCCGCAGCCCCCAGCACCAATATCCGCAGCACCCTCGGCGGCGACGCCGATCGCCTCCTGGGCCACGAGTCCAAGACGATCCGCAAGGCCCAGCTCCATCTCCCCGGGCCCGACTTTGTCGATCGCGTCCTTGCCGCCTCCGATCGCCCCCTCCCCGTCCTCCGCAACTTCCAGACGATGATGAACACCGGACGCCTCGGCGGCACCGGGTACGTCTCGATCCTCCCCGTCGATCAGGGCGTGGAGCACTCCGCGGGCGCCTCGTTCGCGCCGAACCCCGAGTACTTCGACCCCGAGAACATCGTGAAACTCGCGATCGAGGGCGGGTGCAACGCCGTCGCCTCGACCTTCGGTGTGCTGGGCATGGTCGCCCGCAAGTACGCCCACAAGATCCCCTTCCTCGTCAAGTTCAATCACAACGAGATCCTCAGCTATCCCAACACGTTCGACCAGACGATCTACGGCTCGATCCGCCAGGCGTACGAGATGGGCGCGATCGCCGTGGGCGCGACGATCTATTTCGGCTCCGAGGAATCACGCCGACAGATCGAAGAGGTCTCGGCGATGTTCGAAGAGGCGCACAGCCTCGGCATGGTCACCGTCCTCTGGTGCTACACACGCAACAACGCCTTCAAGGTGAAGGGGGCGGACGGCAAGAGCGTCGACTACCACGCCTCGGCCGACCTGACCGGCCAGGCCAATCATCTCGGCGCGACCATCCAGGCCGACATCATCAAGCAGAAGCTCCCTGTGAACAACGGCGGATACGCCGCCCTCAACGCCGGGTCGTCCGCCTACGGCAAGTGGGACAAGCGCGTGTACACCAATCTCTGCGGCAGCGACGAGAACGGGCACGGCGGGCACCCGATCGACCTCTGCCGATACCAGGTCATCAACAACTACATGGGGCGCGTGCCACTCATCAACTCCGGCGGTGAGAGCAAGGGAGCCTCGGACCTCCAGGAAGCCGTCGCGACGGCCGTCGTCAACAAGCGAGCCGGCGGCATGGGCCTGATCTCCGGGCGCAAGGCCTTCCAGAAGCCCATGAACGAAGGCGTGAAACTCCTCCACGCGATCCAGGACGTCTACCTCGATCAGAGCGTGACGATCGCCTGATCGCCCGCCAACGCCTGCTTCAAGGTTACGTTCCGCCCGTTCTCGGACGACCGAGCCCGCACAACCGGCGCGAAATCGGTGAGAACATTCCGTCGGACCTTGCACTCGCCCCACGATCGCGCACAATCCCATTGGCCGCGAGATCGATCGCGGTGGGTTACGCTCGTCCACGGGTTCGCACATCCAAAGACTTGGGGGAAGCACAGATGAAGATCACTCGTCGCGCGCTCGCGCTGGGCGTCGGCCTCGGCGCGTTGGCGCTGCTCGGCACCGCCGCCAATGCCGGACCGTTCTCGATCTCGGGCTCGCTCAGCCGAGCCCACAGCAGGACCTCATCCCAGTTCTCGGGGCTTCGCCCAAGCACCAAGCCCGTCGCTTCGGTGTCGGGTGGAAAACTCCGCGTGCCCTCGACGACGATGGCGGGGCGTGGCGTGCACGGCTCCGGATTCGACGCCTCCTACGGACGATACTACAAGTCGCCGCCCTCGACGCGCACCTTCAAGTCCTCGCTCTCCAACACGAGAACCTCGAAGTTTGCCAAGGCGCGCACCGACATCTCCCGGCGCATCAAGTCACCCGTCCACCTGCGCGGCCCGCAGAGCGTGGCGCGGAGTTCAAGCATCCGCACCTACTCAAAGCGATAACGCCCGAGTCGTCATGGCCCGTGCCACTCGCGCCAATCGGGCACATACGACGGATCGTTCTCCGTGCCGATCGATCCGATCCCCGCTTCGTGATCGACGATCCAATCGGCCAGCGCCCGCGTCGGTCCGACGCTCCCATCGGCGCGCACGCTCAGAGCAGTGCCGATCGTGCCGCCACGCGATCGCTGATGCCGGAATGAGGTCGTCGGTGATGAGTTTGCGCGCCACGTCCCGGTGCTCGTATAGAGCCTCGGCGGATCGAGCAACGCGCAGTTCCGCGGCCTCGACCCCGCGCCAAGCCCCCCGAGCATCGCGTCCGCGAACACCAGCAACTCACCAGGCCTCTGGATCTCGAACACACGTCGCCACGGCCGGAATCCGATCGTCTGTCCCCACCCCGGCGTCTTCGCGGGCGAGAGGTAATAGCCGTTGTATCCATACGTGCTCGTCGGCTCGCGCGCGGGACCCTGCGCGATGTACGTCCCCCACGCTTGCGACGGACACTCGAACACGGAACCGGCCCCAAGACACGAATCGAGATACGCCGCGATAAACCCGCGCGCGTGATCGACGTGTCCCGAGGTCGCCCCGTGCGTCCCCCACCAGAACACCTGCTCGTCGTCCACCAGATCATCGGGATGCCAGTACGCCAGCGGCATGGCACGATCCGCAAAGTCTGCCGCGTACCCCTGCCACGCGATCCCAAACTGCCGTAGGTTCGAGGCACACGCGATCGTGCGCGACGACTCGCGTGCCCCCCCGAGCGCCGGCAGGAGCAGCGACACGAGCAACGCCACGATCGCGACCACCACAAGCACCTCGACGAGGGTGAACGCCCGTGTTCGAGCCACCACGCGTTGGCCGCGACCGTGTCCCACGCTCATGGCCTCCCCCGAACGAGCAACTCCCGCTCGCGATCACGCAGCGCCCCGAGCAATCTCACGCGGTCGTCGGCATCGATCGTGCCGTTGCCATCGAGGTCCCGCCGCAGAATATTCGAGTCCCACGCGTGGAGATCGTCCGTGCTCACCACGCCATCACCGGTGAGATTCGCCGGCACGCCGATCGGGGCGAACGCGTGAAGGCCGTCCGCACCAGTTGTGTACACCCACGCGCCGCCCTCGACGCCCTCTACGCCCGGCGAGTTTCCCAGGGCCTCCGCCGTCTGCCGCACGAACAACGGATCACCGGGCACACGCGACAGATCGCACTCGAGCATCGCCTCACTCGCGCCAACGCTGCTTGTCTCGTGGTCCAACACGCCCACGAGCAACCGTCGATCGGCGAGCAGCACCGGCACCATCGTCCACCCGCCCACGCGAAGGCACTCGCCCTCATCGATCCGCGTGTCGCCATCAAGATCGGTCCACGTGGCGGCGGCCGAGTCCCACACCATCGCCGCACTCGTCCCCAGATCATCAAAGAGTTGCAACGTCGGAATCGAACCGAAGCCATCCAACCCACCGGCAAGCACCACACGCCCACCCTCGACATGCACCGGCACGCCCGCCGTTCGGTTGCATCCCACGCTCCACGACAGTGCGCCCGTGAGCACGTCGAGTTTCACGAGATTCGCCGAGGTTCGACCGCCCGTGAACGAGTACGACGCCGCGAGCACACTCCACGTACCCGACGAATCGCGCGTCACGCCCACCCCACCAAAGAACCCCAGCGGCACCACGTTCTCAAACGTCCATACCGGCGTCGGTGCCGACTCGCTCGCGGCGTCAAAGCACACCACTCGCCCCGCTCCCACGCCGAAGTCACCCGACGTCGCCACGATGACCCGCGAGCCCACGCCCGGAACATGCGCCACACTCGGCGAGTTCCCGCTTGTGCCGCCGAGTGCGGCCGACCACACGATCTCGCCGGGCGCGTGCGGATTCTCGCTCGCGTCGAACGCGTCCACGTTGACACAATGCAGCGATCCATTCACGCCGAACGGGTCATAGTCCACGACAAAGACGCGATCACCCACGCCGAGTGACGCCCCACCCGAGAACGTGCACGCCGGCGAAGCATCCACCACCGCCCGGGGCAGCATCGTCGTCCACGCCGTCGCGCCGTCGTCCAATCGAATCGCGCGGAGCGAACTCCCGCTCGCGACGATCGCCGTCTGATGCTCCTCATCGATCGCCGGCGTCGAGAACGAGTCGAGCAGCGGCGCGTCGATCGGAGCCTGCCACTCCAGTTCGCCCGTGAACGCTCGAACGCCGAACACGAAGTGCGCCGGCACGCCCTCAATGTCAACGGTTCCCGTTGCCACCACGACGCCGAATGAAACCACCACGCCGGCCGATGGCGTGAACGTGATCGAACGCCCGAGTTGATCGTGCGTCAACGTCCACGCGGGCGACGAGAGATCGGGCGCAAGCCCCACGCCCCGAGACTCACGCGAACTCTCGCCACCGAGATGCGTCCATGACCCGCCGGATTGCGCCAGCCCGCATGCCGCGAGGGCGCCCAGAGCGCACAAAGCCACGCCTCTGCCGGGACGCTGGTGAACACACGTGTCATGGTCCGCGGTGCCCATGCCCATCTACCTCGCGCCGCCGAAATCGAGGAGGCCACAGGCTCGCCCCCCACGCCGTGCCTCGCGGTGGCGTCTCATGGTCCCAAATCCCAAAACCATCGCGAACCCCACAACGCCTGGCCCAGGAACCGCCAGCACGTCCGCCATCGCATCAATCTCCACATTCCCCGCGTCGCCCGCGGGCAGGGCAACGCGCACATACGAGATCGCCGAAAGCCCCGTCGACGCGAGGTCGATCCCCACTCCACCACCCGAACCGTTGTATCCCGCGACGATCTCACCGAACGTCTTCCCCGAAGGATCGAACGACGGATCGACCGGCCGCGTGAAGTCGCTCTCGATCGCCCCCGCCATGCTCTCATAAGGCCCCGCAAGATCCAGGTACCCCAGCGTGGGAAAGAAAGCCTCGGACGAGTGCCCCGCCACCAGTGTCCACGCCATCCCGTCAACACTCACCTCGATCGTCGCGCTCGCATTCGAGCCAAACATCGCGGCCGTCGGCGTGGTCACGCCCGGCGCCCCACCCGTGCTGAAACTCACGTCGATGAACCCCTGATTCCCGAAGATGAGCAGGTCAATCCCGAACGGGTTGGCCGGATCATCGACCACCGGCTCATCGAACGCGAGCGACAGGAACCCGCCCGCCCCGATCGAATAGACCTGGTCCGCGTTGTACGCCGGGTTGAACGGCGTCACAGGCCCCGCAAACTCGCCCGCGCCAGTCATCCGCGAAGGTGATCCCAACGCATTCCCCGGCAGGTCATACCCAGGGATCGGGTCTCCTCCAGAGTTGAACTCCACCACACGATCCGCCCACGGATCGGCCCCCAACACGGACATCGACAACCCAAGCACGGCCCACACGCACGCACACAGACGAACGACCATCACACACCTGACCGCCTCAACAACGAGGCCGCTCGACCCGATTCGCGCGGGACGGCTCCGGGACAATGTCCAATGCGCCTCGCGAAAACAGCACACGGGAACTTCGGCACCGGAGCGGACGCCGACGTTCGCCGAGCGCCCCTGCCATGCCGCAACACGCGACCGGCCCGCGAGGGCACCACCAGCAACGTCCCAGGCAGGTCTTCCGGCTTAGGGATTCGTCCGACTCACCTTCCCGAAGGCCCCATCGCCGCAGCAAAGAACCGCGAGCAGACCGAGGCCCCAGTGGTCGCCGACACTCGAAACTTCGTTCCGAGCACCGGCACGAGTCGGACGTGTCACCCCATACGGCGGCGCGTCCGCGGTGGCTTTTCACCACGCTTCCCTTTTCACCCGCGCCCCACCGTGGAAGCACCACAGCAGGGACGAGAGACCTGGAACACGCCCAGCCTAGCACAACCGCCGCCACGCTGTCAACACAACCACGCCGCGAGGCCCAATCATCGATCCGTATCACCAAAAAGCCCGGCCCACAAAGGGACCGGGCGCCGTGCACAGTGCAATAGACTCGCCGGTCACGAACCGCCTCCAGATGGCGAGCGACCCGGCAGGCAATCTCTAGATCAGTACTTGAACTGGATCTGTCCGCGAAGCGCGAACTGACCGCCCTCGCTGTCGGCGAGCAACGCCTGGTTCGACGACGTGCCCACCACACCACCGGTGTTGGCCTGCTTATCCAGGAAGTAGATCAGATCGACCGTGAGTTTCGCCGCCTGGCTCTCGGGCGAGATGTAGTAGTTCACGCCGCCGGTTAGCGTGCTGAAGTTGTCCGCGCCGCCCATGTCGTCGGGAATGATGATGTCATACCGGGCGAACGCCTCGACCTGGTCCGTCACGAACATGTTGCCCTGGAGCAGCACGCCCATGTCGTCCGTCGAGGTCCCGCCATCGGGATCCGTCGACCGCCACACGAACGCGGCATACGCGCCCCACCCGTCACCCTCGGCCTGCGCGTCCGCCGTGATCGACGTGATCGTGCGATCGATCGTCGCGTTGGTGCTCCCGCCCGATTCATAGTGCGCCGCGAGCCCCGCCGCGCCGCCATACTCGCTCCCGCGCCACGACACAAAGTCGCCCAGACGCTTGAAGTCCGCCTTCCCCCAGCGATACTCGCCGCGCGCGGTCAACGCAAAGTCCGCCTCGCTCGCGCTGTCATACGCCGTGTTCAGCGCCTTGCGCCCATCACTCAACGCCACCATGAAGCGGTACTCGTCCTCGCTGAACTCGATCTGCAGGCCCTGCGAGCGCTCCAGCGTGAACACCTGGTTGAAGACCGAACGCTCCATGGTCAGGCCCGCCGAAGAACTCACCAGTTCCTCGTGCAGGAACGGCAGCTTGAACTGTCCATACTGCAGCGTCACGCCGTTGTCCAACTTGACCGTCCCGTACGCATCCGCCAGCGACATCGACCCGTCCGTCTTCACCTCGGGCTGGATCTTGTACCCGAACCGCGGATCGAAGTACGTCCCCGTGAAGTTCAACTCGATCTTCCGAAGGTGGAACCCCATTGTCGTCTCGTCGTCCGAGGGCGTCACGTTGTCCCGCCGGTTCAACTGATACCGGAACTGCCACAGCGAGCCGAACTCAAAGGTGTTCGGCCCCCCGTCGGTGATGAAAAACTTGCCTTTGTACCCCGCCCCACCCACGTCATCGAGCAGACTCGACCGCGACGCCGCATCCGCCAGAAGCGCGTCGGCATACGACCCGGACGACGCGTTCAGATCCACGCCAGCCGCGCCCAAGGCGACCGGCGACACACCCGCGGCGACGCCTGCCGCCAGCACAAGCCACAGATTCTTCATCGAACGTCTCCTTGCTTCGAAGAGCAGTCTTCTGGCCGGCCTTGCTTGCCGACCGCTGTGTGATCCAGGCATCGTGCCCGGAAAATGCGCCGCGAAGGCTTCCACCTCCGCGGCATCTTCGATCGTACCGCGAACTACTTCGACAGGCCCAAGGTCTTCAGGTCCGCCTTCGCGACGGCCTCAGGAACGGGGAAGTAGCCGTCCTTCACCACGTCCTCCTGACCCTGCTTCGAATACATGAACCGGATGAACTCCGCCCGCAACGGCTCGAGCGCCTTCGTCGGATCAAAGTTCACATACACATACAGGAACCGCGCCAGGGGATACTCGCCCGAGAGAGCCGTCTCATACGACGGCGTCACGCTCTTCTCGCCGTGCGTCGAGACCTTCAGCATCTTCGTGTCCGCCGTCGCATAGCCGATCCCCGAGTAGCCCATGCCCAGTGTGTCCGTCCCCACCGCCTGGACCACCGCCGATGAGCCAGGCTGCTCCTTCACCGTGCTCTTGTAGTCCTGCTTGCCCAGCGCGTGCTCCTTGAAGTACTGGTACGTCCCCGAAGCCGAGTTACGCCCGTACAGCACGACCTTCTGGTCCTTGAGCTTCGCGTCCGTCACGCCCAACTCGCCCCACGTCATGTCGGGACCGGCCACAGAAAACACCTTCTTCAGATTGTCCAGGCTGATCTCGCTCAGCGGGTTGTCCTTGTTCACGAACACCGCCAGCGCGTCGATCCCCACACGCAGCTTCGTCGGCTTATACCCATACTTCTTCTCGAACTCGTCGATCTCCGACGACTTCATCTCCCGGCTCATCGGCCCGAACTGGCTCTGACCCTGGATCAACGCCGGAGGAGCCGTCGAAGAACCCTTCCCCTCCACCTCGATCTTCACGCCCGGATAAAACTTCTCGAACGACTCATTCCAGTGCGCCATCACGTTGTTCATCGTGTCCGAGCCGACGCTCTTGATCGTCCCCGAAACCCCCTGCGAGGCCTTGTACTCGGCCAACTTCGCGTCAACCTTCACCGGGCCGGCCGCGACGAGCATGGCCGAAGCTCCCGCCGCGATCGTCACCATCACCAACCCACGCATCCATCGTTTCATGTGTGTGCTCCTGGACAAGTTTGTGTGAATCCATCACGCGATCGATGGTACAAGCCACCTCCCAGAAGTCCTCGTGAGGCCCAGTCAAATGTCCATGAGGGTATGGTTCAGATTGCGCATAGACCCCCTGAGTGCCGCGCAAGGCCTTTGCTCGCAAGACACTGCATCCCGATCAGGTCGCCCCAACGCCCCATTTCACCACTATCCCATCCCGGCGCATTCTGACAAAGCACGTGTTCTTCTTACCGATCGCGGAGAGGTTCACAGAAATGCAGATTGTCGATGCCTTGCTCGTTTCGGTATTGCGTGTCGTCGTCTCCACCCTCCCCACACGCGCCAAACTCCGCGCGCACATCCCACCTGGCTCAACGAGTACTTCAGCGCCGGACCGAGCAACATCGTCGATGATGCCATCACACACGACGCCATCGGCGGCACCATCATCACCAAGGGCATAGCACGCGACGAAGCCTCGCTCCGCGCCACCGACACCAACGACGATCCGCTCAACTTCCACGTCCACGACCAGGCCGGCTGCCGATCGGCAACACTCGATTGATCCAAACGCCCAGGGCTCGTCGCGCAGTCACGTTCCGGGCCCCTGGTCATTGGAATGATCGCCTCAGATGAGGCCGCCGACCCACCCAGATACACTGTCGAGTTCCCGACCAACGGAGATTGCCATGGCAAAGACCACATCCGCAACGATGCTCAAGCGTGCAGCGATCCTCGCCGCCTCACTCACCCTCCTCGCCCTCGCCGCCTGCAACACCGTCAAGGGCGTCGGCAAGGACATCTCCGGCGCCGCCGAGGCCACCGAACGAGCCATCGACAAGGCCACAGACTGAAATCGCGACAGGGTGAGTCGATACAACAACAACGAAACCCTCGGCCGTACACAGGCCGAGGGTCCGGGTCGCGTGCCACAGGGCACCGCAGAGTGATCCGTGCTCGTGCCCTCTTGCCGTCGCCGCGTCTGGGAGAAGCAACGCCGGGCGCGAACGGGGCCGAGGAACCGCCGCTGCTCTACTTGATCTTCACACGCTTGGGCGTCGCCGACGCCGACTTCGGAAGGGTCAGCGTCAGCACCCCATCCTTCAACTCCGCCTCCGCCTTCGTCTCATCCACCGCGCACGGCAGCGCCACGCGACGGCTCACCGAGCCGACCCGACGCTCCTTGCGATAGTACTTCTCTTCCTTGACCTCCTCGGTCTCCTCGTGCGTCGCCGAGATCGACAGAACGCCCTCGTGCACGTCGATCTGCACGTCGTCTTTCGTGAACCCGGGAAGTGACGCCCGAACCTTCACGCTCGTCTCATTCTCCGAGACATCCAGCGCCAGCGTCCCCTCTTCCAGCGCGCTCATCGCGCCACCCTCGCCAAAGAACGGCTCCGCGAAGAACCGATCCAGAACCGACGCAAAGGGCACGCCCTCGCGAGGCGCCCGACGAATCAACATGGTCATGGCCAACTCCTTTGCAACAATGGTCGAAGGTCAAACTCGGCCGCACCACCGCGGCCACGCATGATGAGATACAAAGCCCGTGCCACACCACTCCACGCTCGCCACAGGCACGCCGAACGCCCTTCCCGTCACCCCGACGCACACCCCATGTGCCACCCGCGCCCGCAACGACTGCCAGCGTGCCATGATGACAGACCGGCACACGTCCCAAAACCAAACCACAACGCTCGCCGCAGACTCGTGGTCCACTCGACACGCGAAGCCATACCAGAAGTCGAACGCCAACGTCTCGGACCATGGACGATGAGCGAGGCAGGATCTTGGACGTGAGAGTTCTACTCCTGCTTCGTCCCTTCCCGATCCAGCCCACACCCCCGAACCCGCTCTCCTCCGTCACTCACTCTTCGCGGCCGCTCTCACCCGCCACACGGCAAACCCCACCGTCCCCACCGCCATCGCCTCAAGCCCCCGGCTGAAGAACCGCTCCACCACCGGCAATCGCAACATGATGTCATCCAGATGGTGGAATGAAGACGCACGCAGCGCGACATACGCGAGCAGCGCCGCCATCCCCGCCACCCCCAGCCTGTATCGCCGCCACACCTGCCTCAGACTCCATGCCACCGCTCCCACGCCACCGGCACCCACCACGCCGAGAAGCACGAGGAAGACGAGTTGCACCACGTGACGCCTCGTGTACCACCCCTCCTCTTTCGCCGCCTTCCGAGCCACCGACGTCATCCATGTCTGCAGGTCCAACTGCTTATTGATCCCGAGCAAGAGCACCATGACTCCGAGCACCATCCAGAATCCGGGCTTGAGCCCTCGACCGCCCAGCCGCTGCCACTCTCGCTCGCGTCGCCAGGCCCGCCAGCACAGCCATGCCGACACGAGGTACATCGCCGTCAGGGCCCACCCCCAAACCGTCGGGTCCCCGATACCGAGGTACCACATCCCCTCGGGGGTCGTCGACGCCAGCGTGATGCCCAGTTTCGCATCCAAATCGAACTCTCGTGAACTTCAATCGACCATCCTCACGCCCGCGTTCGCCCCACCCGGTACCCTATCGGCATGACCACCAAGGCCACGGATGCACCCGCCCCAATCGCCATCTCTCGCGTGACCCCAGAGTCACCACTTGTCGACGTTCTCCATGGAGCCGCTCGACTCGAGGCCAAGGTCCTCGACCATGGCTTTGTCGCCCTCGTCGATGCCATGCCTCGCCTCGTCCCCCAGGGCCAGACCGCCGATTCTGCCATCGTGCAGGCCGCTCGGGTTTCGTACGGTCAGGGGACCAAAAAGGTCTCCGAAGACCAGGGCCTCATCCGCTACCTTCTCCGCCATCGCCATACCACCCCGTTCGAGATGGTCGAACTCAAGTTCCACGTCGCGATGCCCATCTTCATCGCCCGCCAGTGGATCCGCCATCGGACGGCCAACGTCAACGAATACTCGGCCCGATACTCGATCGTCCCCGATCGCTTCTATATCCCCACCGTTGATGCCGTCCGCAAGCAGTCCCAGTCCAACCGCCAGGGAGGCGAAGACCGGCTGGATATCGCCGTTCCAAACGAATCCCAGACGGCCCAGGAGTTCATCTCGTTCCTCAATGAGGTCGAAGCCTCGTACCAGAAATACCTGAACTTCACCGAGCGTGGTGTCTCCCGCGAACTCGCCCGAATGGGCCTCCCCGTGAACGTCTACACCGAGTGGTACTGGAAGTGCGACCTCCACAACACGCTCCGATTCCTTTCTCTACGCATGGACTCGCACGCCCAGTACGAGATCCGCGAGTACGCCAGGGCCATGCACGCCCTTCTCGAGCCGATTGTTCCCATAACCATGGCCGCCTGGCGGGACTACGACTTTGAGTCTCTCAGCCTCAGCCGACTTGAAGTTGATGCCCTGAAGGACGCCATCGCCGGCGGCCCGGGGCATCTGGGCTCAGAGAACCGGCGTGAACAGGCCGAGTGGGACGCCAAGCGCACCGCCCTGGGTCTCAAAATTTCCTAAACCCCCATTTTGCAAGGGTTCCGTGGCTCGATCACCAGGCTCGGAGATCGCCATGCGCACCTAATCTACGTCCTAAAACGTAGCGAAATCACGGTTTTACCAACCTTATTGCGAACAAAACGCGGGCTACCCCCGCGTTTTTAGCGTTTCTGAGGGGTCAACTCCAAAAATCTGCACAATTGACAAAAGAAAATCTCCATTTTGCTGGCATATTCCAGAACTTGGCGCACATTCCTAGTGGGTCAGGAACGAGTCGTTCGTTCTCAACAAAACGTGTGGGTTGGGTCAACCCGCCAAGAGTCGTGAGGAGACTGTCCATGAAGTATGCTTTCGCTATCGTTGCTGCTGCCGGCCTTGCTGCTGCCGCTCAGGCGCAGTCCACCCGCCTCGTCTTCGAAGCCTCGAACGACGCGGGCGCCACGTGGACCTCGAATCTCGTCGCCGCCCCCGGGCAGAGCATTCAGGTCCGTGTCCGCGCCGAGTACATCCAGGGCGCCGGTGGCACCCAGATGGGTCTCGCGGGCCTCACCTTCCAGCCGACGGTGAGCAACTGGGGCGCGGGTGATACGGCCGCCGCTCTCTCCGATAACGGCGCCGGCGTCGCCGCCGCGTCCAGCGAGTTCGGCCGCATCCTTCCCTTCGCCGCCGCTGGCCAGGGTTCGGGCTCGGCCTCGGGCGTGCTGTCCTCCTTCGTGGACGGCGGCAACACCCTCCGCTTCGCGGGTTCCAAGAACACCACCTCGACGACCTACATCGCCTGTTGCGTAGCTTTCTGTGAGGTTCCTCAGTGCCTCTCCATTCCCCCGGAGTCTTACTCCAACAGCAGCACCCCGCTGATCTTCCGCTTCGGCTTCACGCTCGGCTCTGATACGACCCCGCGTGACCTCGTCGCGTCGGTTCCGCTCTCGTCGATCCTGGCCACCCGCGGCCGCTGGTACACCTCGGCCCTCGGCCAGTCCCTGAATGCCGCTATCACCGAGAGCGACATCATCCCCGCGACGATCAGCATCCCCGTCCCGGCTCCGGCGTCCTTGGCGCTGCTCGGCCTCGGTGGTCTGGTCGCCGGCCGTCGCCGCCGCTAAGCCCGACCGATCCCAGCCGCGGGACACGACCCAACGCTGAATCGACCGTTCAGACTCGCCCCCCTCACTTCACCGTGAGGGGGGTTTTTCATTGTCCCTGGATGATTGTCTATTTCTCTCGGAGGAATCACCCCTCGAGAGACGCACACAGGATTGAATCCACTCGCCGCCATCAACGGTGCTTTCGGATTTGAAAGCAGCGTCATCACCCAATCGAGCCGAATCGTGCCACTGAGCTCGCGTGATGGCGGCGTGACCTGGGCGCGCGAACTCATCGCGTCGTTTCTCGTCTCCATCGAAGTCCGCATCTGATGCGAGTCTGTCCAAGGGAGCGGCGGGAGGATGATGGGCCTTGCGGTCGTGACCTTCATGCCGACGATGGGTGTGGTTTCACTCGCGATGAGTGCCGGCTCTCGCGCGTGCCAACGACGCCATTGGTGGTGTCGCGGTGCCTCTCGAGTGCTGAACGGATGAACCCACTTTTCGGGCGAGTGTGGCTGGCGCAGTCTGCCGAGACGCGCCGTTCTTGTGCGAACTCGATGAGGATACATGGTCGATGACCGCGCAACTCCCGCGCCTTGACATGTGCGGGGTGGAATGATCGCACCACGTTCGAGATGCCAAGTGTTTTTACTGGTATTTGAGGAAAGTTGGGGAATGTCCTTGAAACCAAACAGAATACGACTTTGTTTGGAAACCACTTAGAAGCGCCGTTTTTTGGCGAAATTGTGTAAAAAAGGCTTTTCAGAATCGGAAGGGGCTGGTATAGTCGGCCTACCTCAGGCGGCGTCCACGCCTTGGGCACCTGTGTGTGGGTTTCAGACAGTCTTTTTTCCCGAGTCTTGTGAGGAGATAGAAAGATGAAGAAGTTCGTTTCCGCTCTCGTCCTGTCGGCCGGCATTGCCGCTAGCGCCAACGCCGCGTCGACCAATCTCGTGTTCGAAGCCTCCGTCAACGGCGGCGCGTACGCGACGGGCCTCCAGAATGTGAACCCGGGCGACACGGTCCGCGTTCAGATGCGTGTCATTCTGAGCAACGTCGCTGACGCGAACGGCCCTGCCGTCTCGACGACCGCCACGGGCGGCCTCGCCGGCATTTCCGGGTTCGTCAACGCCAACAACTGGGCTGACGAAGTCCTCTCGCCGTGGTCCCCCACGCAGGGCCAGCTCCCGTCCTTCGAGTACCCCGTCGGTGGCCCCGGCGCGTACACCGGTGACCCCGCGACGGCGTTGGGCCGCATCGCTCCGTTCGGCTCGGCCGGCGCCATCCAGGACCCGACCGTCGCCGTGAACTCGGGCACCCTGACCCTCGGCAACTCGTTCGGCCCGGGCGGGATCATGTCCATCGGCCAGCTCGGTGGCCCCCAGGCCCTCGACGTGAACTTCGATACGTTCTTCGTCCAGGGTTACGACGTGTCCGTCTTCCGTTTCGAGTTCACCGTCGGCTCCGCCGGCGCGACCGACCGCACGATCAGCGTCGGCATGTCCAACATCCTCAACAACCGCGGCATCTGGTACCGCTCGGCCGCCAGCTCGACGGCCGTGAATAACGTCCTGATGGGCTCCATCAGCACCGCTGATCTTCTCATCTCGGCCGTCCCCTCCCCGGCTTCCCTGGCCCTCCTCGGGCTCGGTGGTCTGGTCGCCGGTCGCCGCCGCCGCTAAGGCACGGCGTCCTGCAAGGGACCATAAGTTAGGACAGTCTCTCAACGATACCTGACCCAAACCCAATCGTTGAGAACGAACGACTCGCACTCCTCAGTCGAAAGGCTGAGGAGTGTCACTTTTGGAACATTGCATTTCTCGACGTGCGCCGGATCGAAGCCGTCACTCTCGATCAATCGCCGCCCGAACGCGCGGACATCACGCCGTGCGAGGGCGGCAAACCTCGCCAAAGACCCCTGTTTTTTCAGCGATTTCCGGGCTTAGTACACCAGGACGGCATGCAGCGGCGCGAACGGCTCGACCTTGGGACGACCCTTGAGGGCCGTCAGTTCGATGAGCACCGACACCCCCACCAACTCCACGGGGGGGGTGCACTCCTTCACCAGCCGGCAGCAGGCTTGTAAGGTGCCCCCGGTCGCCAGGAGGTCGTCGACAATCAGGACCCGCTGCCCGCCCTTGAGGGCGTCGGCGTGGATCTCGAGGCGGTCGGTGCCGTATTCCAGGTCGTAGGTGATGCCCCGGACGCCGGAGGGGAGTTTTCCGCTCTTGCGGATGGGCACGAATCCGGCCGAGAGGGCCTGGGCGACGGCGGTGCCGAAGATGAACCCGCGTGACTCGGCCCCGACGACGACGTCGATGTTCTTCCCTCGGTACGGGTTCGCCATGAGTTCGCCGGCGAGGGCG
>ERZ795041.464-NODE-464-length-15345-cov-3.704709_pt1 | contig 15345 bp, 13 predicted proteins | sample MGYA00375125_ERZ795041 | MGnify/ENA primary metagenome ERZ795041 (study PRJEB30170, sample SAMN03074214) | activated sludge metagenome | biome: Common Effluent Treatment Plant; feature: Wastewater; material: Activated sludge; isolation source: activated biomass in...
CCGGAGGCCGACGTCGAGAGCTGCAGGCCAGACGCCGTCGTCACGGGGATGTCCGAAATCGCCGACCTCCTGCTCGACGCGAGGAGCCCCGTCGCGGCTCAGCAGTAGGGTTGCCATTCAGGCTCGTTGGCGAACTGCCAGCGGTAGTGCTCCCGGCCCTCGAGTTCCTGGGCTGCGGCCTCGTCCACGATCACGATGCAGTGCGGGTGAAGCTGCAGCGCCGTCGCGCTGACCATCGACGTGATCGGCCCTTCCGTCGCCTTCGCCAGGATCGCGGCCTTGTGCTCGCCCGTCACGACCATGATGATCTCGCGCGCTTCGAGGATCGTCCCCACTCCCATCGTCAGCGCCCTCGTCGGCACGGCGGCGGGGTCACCGCCGAACTGCGGGGCGTTCTGCTGGCGCGTCACGGGCGCCAGCGCCTTCTCGCGGGTCCGGGACATGAGGGACGACAACGGTTCGTTGAAGCCGATGTGGCCGGTCCTGCCGAGCCCGAGCAGCTGCAGGTCGATGCCGCCCGAAACCTTGATGAGCGCTTCGTAGCCACGCGCCTCCTGCTCGAGGTCCGCGGCGGAGCCCTGAGGCAGGTGGCAGTTCTCCGGGTCGAGGTTGACCCGTGAGAAGAGCCGCTCGTGCATGTAGTGGTGGTACGAGCGAGGGTCAGTCGGCTCCAGCCCCACGTACTCGTCGAGGTTGAACGTCGTGACGCCGGCGAAGTCGACGCCCTCCTCACGGTGGAGGCGCGCGAGCTCGTCGTAGATGCCCTCCATCGTGCTGCCGGTAGCGCATCCGAGGACGAGGTCGGGCTTGGCCCTGACGCGATCGCCGACGATGCGAGCGGCGAGGTGCTCGGCTGAGGCAGGGTCGGGCAGGATGAGTATCTCCACGCCCTCATGGTATCCGAGGGCGTGGAGGGCTCAGCGCAGCAGGAAGCCGTCGCTCTTGTCGGGGGCGGCCTTGATGGCGGACTGGAGCTCGCGCCCTTGCTGGATCGCCAGCTCGGCGAGGTCGGTATCGCGTCGGGACAGGGCTTCCTTGACGTTCGATTCGAGCGAGAAGAGCTCCATGGCGAACGCCTGGTCGAGGCCCTTCTGCACGGCTTGCTCGCGCAGGTCGGCTGGCAGGTTCCGCAGTTGGGCTGTCTGGTAGAAGGGGATGGGGCGCCCAGGCATGGCGCCATCATCACCCCGCGGCAATGTCGGGTTTCTTACGAGGTGGACACGGGCAGCGCATGCAACGGGCCGGTCCGCACCTTCACGGCTTCCCCCACCTGCCACATCCCCGTTTCCGCGGGGTTGGAGCTGTCCACCTGCAGGTCACCGACGTCCGGTACGGCGACCAGGTACTCGGCGTGGTCGCCGAGGAAGGTGGCGCGCGTGACAGTGCCCGGGACCCCGTCACCGTCACGCGTCAACGCGATCGACTCCGGGCGTGCGACGAGCGTCAGTTCGGTGCCGACGGGCTCGCTCGTGGGCGAGCCGAGGGTAAGGACCTGCCCCGCGACGTCCACGTGACGGTCGTCCACAACGGCGCCGACCAGGAAGTTGGCCTTGCCGATGAAGTCGGCGACGAACCGGTTGGCTGGCCGGGCGTAGATGTCGCGCGGGTGGGCGACCTGTTCGATGGCGCCGCGGTTCATGACGACGACGACGTCCGACAGGGCCATCGCCTCGACCTGGTCGTGCGTGACGTAGACGCTCGTGATGCCGAGCCGCTGCTGGAGCTCGCGGATCTCGACCCGCATCTGCTCGCGCAGCTTGGCGTCGAGGTTGGAGAGCGGCTCGTCGAACAGAAGGACGTGCGGTTCGAGGACGATGCAGCGAGCCAGCGCAACGCGCTGCTGCTGACCGCCCGAGAGCTGGCTCGGCGCCCGCCCCGCCATCTGCGTGAGGCCGACAAGGTCGAGGACCTCGCTGACGCGGCGTTCGAGCGTGCTCTTGTCGACCCGCTGCATCCGCAGCCCGAACGCGACGTTCTCGTAGACGTTCAGGTGGGGGAAGATGGCGTAGGACTGGAACACCATCGCCGTGTCACGGGCGTTGGGCGCAAGCCGGTCGACACGCCTGTCGCCGAACCACACCTCTCCGCTGGTGGGCTCCTCGAAGCCGGCGATCATCCTCAACAGGGTCGTCTTTCCGCAGCCGGACGGTCCGAGCAGGGTGACCATCGCCCCCTTCCCGATCTCGAGCTCGACATCGTCGACGGCGACGACCGGCGGTCCGCCGTCGTGACCGGGGAACTCCTTGCGCAGGCTCACGAGCCTGAGGTCGATGGTGCGCGGGGTGACGGGCCTGGGGTCGACGTCCTTCGTCATCCGAACCTCACCGTCGACGCCGTCTCCGACGTACGCCCGACGAGCAGCGTGATGACGGCCATCGCCGCCATGACGATGAGCAGCAGGACGACGCTGAAGGCCGCGGCGACACCCAACCGGCCGGAACCGACCTGGTTGAGGATCTGGACCGTCATGAGGTTCCAGTCGGCCGAGACGAGGAAGATCGCAGCGCTGATGGCAGTCATGGCCCTCACGAAACCGAACACGAGCCCGGAGAAGAAGGCGGGAGTGATGAGCGGCAGGGTGACCTTGCGGAAGGTCGTGATCCCGTCAGCGCCGAGGTTCTGCGCGGCCTCCTCGATGGAGGGATCGATCTGCCTGAGCACCGCGATGCCCGATTGGATGCCGACAGGCACGTAGCGGAACACGAAGTTGAGGACGAGGATAGCGAGCGTGCCCGTCAGGATGAACGGGGGGTTGTTGAACGCCAGGATGTAACCGATGCCTGCGACCGTGCCAGGCACGGCGAAGTTGAGGATCGACATGAACTCCATGGCGCCCTTGCCTGGGAAGCTCCGCCTGACGACGATGAACGCGATCACCATGCCGAGGAGACCGCTGATCGGCGTAGTGACGACCGCCACGATGATCGTGTCCTTGACCGTGTCCCAGCCGACCTCGAAGACGTAGCGGAAGTGCCTGAGCGTGAAGGTGTAATCGAAGCCCCACACGGCGGTCACGGCACCGAGCACGATCACACCGTAGAACGCCACCACCACGAGACCGAAGAGGGTGACGACGCCGAACAGCACCCACGTGGCCGTCGGGGAGACCGCCTTCGAGGTCGAAGCCGTTGGTTTGCCAGTGACCGTGACGTACTGGCGCTTGTTGATGTAGTAGCGCTGGATGGCGAACGCCGTCAGGGACGGCACCAGCAGCACGGCAGCCAGCATGGCACCGCGCGCGAGGTTGAACGAGCCGGTGATCTCGAGGAACGCCTGTGGCGCCAGCATGGGGAAGGAGGCCCCGGCCAACACGAGCGGGTTCCCGAAGTCGGCCATGGACTCGATGAGCACGACGAGGAAGGCGCTGGCCACACCGGGCAGCGACAGCGGGAACACCACGCGCCAGAAGACCTGTGCTCTGCTGGCGCCGACGTTCATGGCAGCGTCCTCCAACGTGGGGTTGATGCCCGCCAGTACGCCGCGCAGCGCGAGGTACGCGATCGGCGTGAACGTGAAGACCTGCGACGCCACCACCCCACCGAACCCGTAGATGCTGAAGTCGTCCAGACCGAGCACCTGGCGCGTGATGATGCCGTTGAACCCGAACAAGAACAGGATCGAGATGGCCCCCGAGAAGGGCGGCGACACGATCGGCAGGATCGTGAGGTTGTGGAAGAAGCGCTTGAGCGGCGCGTCGGTGCGCGTCAGGACGAACGCAGCGGCGTAGCCGATCGCCACGCTGCACACGCCGACGACCGTGCCGACGAGCAAGCTGTTGCGGAGCGCGTTGCGGTACAAGCGGCGCTCCGCCATCAGCGCGTAGTTGTCGAGCCCGAGGCCGTCAGGTGTCCTGAAGCTCTGGAGGAGCACGAGGACCAGTGGGTACACGACGAACACCAGCAAGGCAGCCATGATCACAACGACCAACCCGAGCAGCAACGGGTCTCGCGCCAGGAACCGGATCTCGCGGAGGGCTCGTCTCATGAGCCGTCGTTACTGCCCGAGTACCTCCACCACCCAGCGATCGACCAGCCGCTGGCGGTTCGCAGCGGCGAACTCAGGGTCGAACGCGATGAGCTCGATCTCGTCGAGGGCCGGGACCCCTTCGCCCGCACTGACGTCGCTGCGGACTGGCATGAAGTACGTCTTGTTGGCTGCCAGGGCCTCCTGGCCGGCGGTCGAGGTCATCCAGTCGACCAGTGCCCGTGCCGCTTCGAGGTGCGTGGCGCCCTGCAGGATCGACATCGCTGCGACCTCGTAGCCGACGCCCTCCTCCGGGAACACGATCGAGACGGGGAACCCTTCGTCGATGAGCCGCAGGAAGCCGGGCGAGAACTGGATGGCGACCGCCGTCTCGCCGACGCCCAATGCCCCGGAGGGGGCCGTGCCCGACTGCGTGTAGGTCTGGACGTTGTCGTTGAGGGATTCGAGGTACTCGAACGCTCCATCCTCGCCGTAGATGCCGCTGAGCGTGAGGATCAGGTTGTACGCGGTACCGGAGGACTGCGGCGACGGCATCTGGATGAGGCCGCGGTACTGCGGGTCGAGTAAGTCCTGCCACGTCGACGGCACGACGGCGCCGCGCGACTCGAGGATGTCCGTACGGACCCCGACGGCCTGTGGGTTCGTGTAGATGGCATGCCAGAAGCCGGTCTCATCCTTGAACTCGGCCGGGAGCGCATCGGCTCCCGCGGCGACGTACGCCTGCGTCAGGTTGCGGTCCTTCGCGACGATGTGGTTCTCGCTGGGGGCGCCGAACCAGACGTCGGCCTGTGGCCGGCTGCTCTCCGCTTCGATGCGGGACAGCGCCGGTCCGGAGGAGAGGAACACCATCTGGACCTGGTAACCCGTCGCGGCCGTGAAGGCGTCGAGGAGCTTGCGAGCGTTCTCCTCGTCGACGCTGGAGTAGACGACGAGGTCCTGAGCCGAAGCCGCTGCGAGCAGCATGAGCACGGTTGCGATCGCCATGATCCGACGGAACATACGTACCTCCCGATGGTGCTGGCACGGAGACACCGTACCAGCGAAGTCTAGACATCATAACGCCAGCCGGGTCAGCGGGAAGCCAGGTAGCGGGTCTCCAACGCAGCGAACAGCCGTCGACCGAGCGGGGTGCTCAAGCGCTCGCGCGCGCTGGCGAAGAACTCGTCGAGGTGCGTGTACCCGCCCTTCGACGGGACGACGACGTCAGCGTCGTACCGGCTCTGCTCGTGATAGATGACGGCCTGGAGGCACATGTCGACGAGGTTCATGTCGCGCACGAACAGGGCGGTCGCGTCGCTCCTGTCTTCGTACGCCTGCCACGCTGAACGCAGGCCCTCGACGCCCGGCGGGACGAGCCGGTCCATGGCGGCCGACTCGAGGGCGGCCTTCGCGACCTCGCTCACGGTCCTGTCGGAAGCGTCGGCCCGCGCGACGACGTCGCCCGTCACGGCCTCCGCGAGGTCGTGAACCAGGGCCATCGTCACGGCGCCGTCTCGGTCGATCCCGGCCTCTTCGCCGTAGAGCAGGCACAAGAAGGCCGTTCCCCAGCTATGGTCTGCCACGGATTCCGCGTCCCTCACGCCGCGGAGCACCCAGCCGCCACGCGGCTCGTCCTTGAGCCTGAACGCGTCCTCTGCCAGTTCGAGACGCCGGTCGGACAGTGAGGAGCCGGCCGCGAACCCGCCGCCGGACCCGGTCGCGAAGCGCGTGTCGTCCTCGCCGGCGCTCACCGCTCGGCGTGCGCTTCCGCCGGCTCGCGCGCCGTGGCGGCCTGGGCTCCAGACGCCCCACCGACGGGTGTGCCTGCGACCGCTCCATCGGGCGGGAGGGGAAGCCGGCCGATGATCGCGTAGGGCAGGCAGGCGAGGATGGTCACCAGCCCGGCGACCATGAGGGCGACCCTCGGGTCGAGCTGCGCCGCGAGCCATCCCAGGGGGCCGGACGCGATGGCGATCCCGAGGTAGAAGACGAGCGAGTGGACGCTCAGCATCGAGGAGCGCCGTGCGGAGGGCACTGCCTTGTGGAGGAGCGTGTCGTGCGGGACGTTGTTGGTCGCGAGCGCGAAGTAGGCGATGGCCAGTCCGAAGCCCAGGCCCGTCGAGGACGCCGTCGTCGCGAACAGCACCATCGCGCCACCACGGACCAGCATGCTGAAGCCGGCGAGCGCCGCGCTCCCTCCAGGGAAACCCTGACCCCACCGCATCACGGCCAGGCTCCCGCACAGGACGGCGACGCCGGTCGTCGTCCCGAGGATGGCGAAGGGGCGGCTGTCCGCGGCAGTGCCTCCGAAGACGGTGGCCGCGATCGGCTGCCAGAACGTCTCGAGGCTGACCATGGCGAGACCGCCCGCACCGGCAGCCACGAGCAACCACATGATCCTGGGTGAGGAGCGCGTCAGGCGCAGAGCGTCCGCGAGGATCCCAGGAACGGCGCGGAACCCCATGGGGCCACCACCGGTCCCCGCGATCGTCGGGCCGCCGGGAGCGGCGTCAGCGCCGGCGTCGCCGACGCGCCGAGGCTCCTTCATGATGACGAGGGTCGACAGCCACACCAGCGCCCTGAGCGCCACCCCGACGAACAGGGAGATGCCGAACCCCGCCAGTGGCCACGGCAGGTCGAGCCCGGCCGTCAGGCTGGGAAGCAGGCCGCCCACCGCCGAACCGATGAGCATGCCACAGGCCTGCGCGACGTCCACCATCGCCAGGTGGGGCTGCAGTGGGACGCTGGCGTCGCGCGCGTGGAGTTCGTCAACGTACCAGGCGTCGAGAGCGCCCGAGTGGAGAGCAGAGCCGATGCCCTGGAGCACGGCGTACGCGAGCGCAGTGAACGGTCCGGTCACGAAGAGCAGCAGCACGAAGGAGGCGAGCGTGAAGAGCTGCGACGCCAAGGCTACGGGGCGTCTGCCGATGGCGTCCGCGAGGCCGCCTGTCGGAAGCTCGAGGATCACGACGAGCAGCGCACGCACGGTGGACGCGAGGCCGATGAGGCCGAGGTCGAGCCCCCTGCCCGTCATGTGCAGGACGAGCACAGGCATGGGCACGGCGATGGCCAGTTCGAGCAACCCGGCCAACGCCGCGTACCGCAGCGTCAACGCTCGGCTTGGGCCCGGCTTCACGCTGGCGTTCCCCCGTTCATTCGCGTCGAGCGCGCCGGCATCGGCGCTTCCGTCGGCGGTGGCTGTGGCTCGGGGATCATACCAGGGGTGCCCGCACGCTCGCTCCACGCCGCGCGGTCAGGAAGGAGTAGGTCACGGTCCACGCCGTCTCCGTCTCGGCCAGCTGCCTGACGAAGGTCGACCTGAGGGCCGCGACGTCGTCCTCCGAGAGGACGCTGCGCAGGTGATCTGCGTAGGTCGGTGCCGCTGTGCCTCGCTCGAACCAGGCCGTGACGGTCGCGCGCGCGAGCCGCTCTCGTGACGTGAACGACCGGTGCGTGATGCGTACGTCGGTGAAGCCAACCGCCGTGGCCGCCCTCGCCACCTCGTCCACCGTGGGGACGGTCAGCGAGGCGTAGATGCTCTCTTCGGCTGCGCTGAGCGCGTCGCTCAGGTCCTGGACGGCGCTGAGCGCGTCGCTCAGCCCCTGCACGGCGCTGAGGTCGACCAGTCTGTACAGCCGTTGGGCGTTACGTGCGTCTGGTTCCGCGAGCACGAGAGCGCCCTCCTCGGCGAGCAGGTGGTGGAGTGCTGTGAGGTAGGCCACCAGCGCGGGGTCGACGGGTCGGCCGGGCGCCTGATCGTCCCGACTCAGGACATCGACGAGCGTGTTCCTGCCGAGCACCGCGTCGAACCGCTCCAGTTCGACCGAACGCTCGGCGTCGGCGGGCATCGCGACGACCACTCGTGGCTGCTGCAGCTCAGGGAGGTTGCTGGCCATCCGCCGCAGCGTCGTGGCGTTGTCCTCATCGGCCGTGAGTGCCCATACCTGGCCCTCGGGCGCGCGGCGCAGCGCCTCCCACGTGAGGAGCCCGGTGCCAGCCTTCAGGTCGAGGACCGTGCTGTGCCGTTCGATGGCCGCGAGGTCCATGACCTGGTCCCTGATCGCGGCGAGGCGTTCGCCCGTGCGTGAGACGGTGCGTTGCAACCACCTGTCGGCCGAACGCTCCGAGAGCGGCCTGCCTGCCGCCCCGCGAGATCCGCCACCGGGAGGGTCGGTGGTCTCGAGCATGGCGGCGAGTTGCGCTTCGCGGCGGCGCAGGACGTCCACGCGCACGGAGGCCTCGAGACCGACGTCGCTCGGCTGGTAGAAGAGCTTGCCTTGCAGCGCGGCTGGGAGGTACTGCTGGGCGACCCAGTGGTCGCGGTAGGCGTGAGGATAGGCGTAGCCCTCGCCGTGTCCGAAGCCTTCCGCGTCGCGGTTCGCGTCCTTGAGATGGTTCGGTACCTCCGCCTCGCGCTCGTGCTGCACAGCCGCGAGGGCGTCGAAGAACCCGAGGGTGCTGTTGCTCTTCGGCGCCGTCGCGAGGTACAACGTGGCCTGCGCCAGGTGGAAGCGGCCCTCGGGCAGACCGACGTAGTCGAACGCCTGGGCCGCCGCCGCCGTGACGACGAGCGCCTGCGGGTCGGCCATACCGACGTCCTCACCGGCCAGCACCAGCAGCCGCCTGAAGACGTACCGCGGGTCCTCACCCGCGTAGATCATCTTCGCCAGCCAGTAGAGAGCCGCGTCGGGGTCCGAGCCACGGACGCTCTTGATGAACGCGCTGATGGTGTCGAAGTGCGCGTCTCCCTCTTTGTCGTAGAGGACGGCTCGCCGCTGGATGGACTCCTCGGCCACCTCGCGCGTGATGACGATGCGGCCAGAAGCGTCGGGTTCGGTCGTGTCGACGGCGAGCTCCAGGGCGTTCAGGAGCGCACGAGCGTCACCGTTCGCGACGTTCACGAGGTGGTCGAGCGCGTCGTGTGCCAACGCGACGTCGACGCGGCCGTAGCCCCGCTCGGGGTCCGCCAGCGCTTGGGCGACGACGGCCCGCAGGTCGTCCTCGTCGAGCGGCGTCAGCTCGAAGATGCGGCTCCTGCTCACGAGTGCCTTGTTGACCTCGAAGTACGGGTTCTCCGTCGTGGCGCCGATGAGGGTGAGCACGCCGCTCTCGACCCAGGGCAAGAGCGCGTCCTGTTGGGCCTTGTTGAACCTGTGTACCTCGTCGACGAACAGGATGGTGCGTTGCCCGGCGCGACGGCGCTCCTGAGCCTCCGCGACCGCTTCGCGGATGTCCTTCACACCTGCCAGGACTGCGTTGATGGCGATGAACCTGGCCCTGGTCGAGTTGGCGATGACGCGGGCGAGGGTCGTCTTGCCGGTACCGGGAGGACCGTAGAAGATCACGGAGCTGAGTTGATCTGCCTGGATCGCGCGCCGGAGCAGCCGACCCGGACCGATGATGCGGTCCTGGCCGATGAACTCGTCGAGGGTCCTCGGTCGCATCCGGGCGGCCAAGGGTTCGTGGGCGCTCGCCTCGAACAGGTTCGTCTGGGGAGACTCTCCGATCATCGCGGTCCCGTCAGCCTAACGTGAACGCGCCCTTCGTACCGAGGTCGAACCCTCAGCGAAGGGCGCGCTGGCCTTGTGCTTCCCGTCGGCCGCCCGTGGGGCACCCCCTAGGGGGCGCGGACGAACCTGTCGATCGTCAGGCTGTAGGAACCACCTTCGCCCGTGTAGTAGCTGCTGGCTGCGACGACGTAGGTACCGGGGCTCAGCTGGAGTGCGACCTGCGAGTCCGACGTCGCGTCGTAGTCGTCGTTCTGGCCGATCTCGTTGCCGAGCTCGTCGAAGACCGGCAGCACCGTGTCGAAGTCGAACGAGGTGAGGGTCAGCAGCACGAGGGAGTCTTCCGTGACCTCGAACCCGAAGTACTCGGTGGGCCCGACGTAGCCGTTGGGATGGAGGGGCATGTCGCCTGTGATCTCGGACTCGATGGTGCCGGGGACGTCGATGGTGCCCGCCGCGGTGGGGGAGCCGCTGTCCCCCGTCCGCAGCTCGACGGTGTACTCGCCGAGGTCCCACTGCGAGTAGCCGGAGACGACCAGCAGGTACGCGCCGTCGACGTAGAGGGTGACGTCGATCCCCGCGTCCCCGCCCATCTCCATGTAATCGTCGTTGGAGGAGACGAGGTAGCCGTCTGGGTCGAAGAGCGTCACGAAGGCATCGAAGGCGACGCTGGAGACGCTGATGGAGACCCTGTCGCCCTCCAGCCCCTGGACCACGTAGAGGTCGACGTAGCTGCCGTCCTTGAAGTTCTGGCCGTCGTCCATCGACAGGGTGCCGGTGACCCGTTCGCCCGAGGTGAGACGCGGTAACTGGAACAGGTAGTAGTTCGGCGGTCTCAGCGCCTGCTGCGCCATGGCGCTGCCAAGCAGGACTGCGGCGGCCAGCACTGGAAGTACGCGACGAGCCAACATGATGTCCTTTCGGCGCGCCGTTGCGCGCGACCACCACGGTACCGCAGGTCCGAACGACGCGTCACCCGCGTCGAACGCGCCGGGCACCTCACGAACTCGAGGAGCAGATTACAGAACCGCGTCGTCGAACAGCGAGCCTTGTCTCACTTCGCCGGGTACCCGGAACAGGGACGCGTCGAGGGTGATCCCACGGTCGGGGATCCGAGCACGGCGCTTCGCCAGCCGGAACAGGTCGCCGACCTGTGCCGCGTACGTTCCACTTCCCTTCATCCGGCGGCCGAACCGTTTGTCATCGAGCACGCCGCCGTGGACCTCCCGGACCCGGTTCAGCACCTTCTCCTTCCGCAGGGGAGCGTTGTCCTCCAGCCACTTCTCGAACAGGTCCGTCACGGCTCCGGGAAGACGCAGCAGGGTGTACCTGGCGAAGGTGGCTCCGGCGTCAGCCGCCGCCGCGAGGAGGTCGTTGATCTCGTGGTCGGTGAGCCCCGGGATGATCGGAGCCATGTTGACACCGACGGGAACGCCTGCGCCCGACAGCGCCCGCATCGCCGCGAAGCGCGAGGCGATCGTCGCGGTGCGAGGCTCCAGCCGTGAGCGGAGCTCCTCGTCGAGGGTCGTGATGGAAAGGGTGACGCCGACCCCGTTCCACGACGCCATCTCCGACAGGATGTCGAGGTCGCGCGTGACGAGCGCGTTCTTCGTGATGAGGGAGACAGGGTTCTTGTAGCGGGCGAGAACCTCGAGCACGGAGCGGGTTACGCCGAGCTTCCGCTCGATGGGCTGGTACGGATCCGTGACCCCGGAGAGCATCAGCGGCCTCGGCTGCCACGCCCGTGAGCGGAGCTTCTCCTCCAGCAGTGCGGCCGCGTCACGCTTGACCATGATCACGCGCTCGAAGTCGAGGCCCGCCGAGAGCCCGAGGTACTCGTGGGTGGGTCTGGCGTAGCATTAGCTACACCCATGCTCACATCCTCGATACGGGTTGATGCTGGCATCGAACCCGAGGTCGGGGCTGGTGTTGGTGCTGATGACCGAGCGCGAGGTGTCGTCGAGGTAGCGGGTACGTACCCTCAGGTCGTCTTCTGTCACTTCCTCTGGGTCGAGTTCGATGGAAAGGTCGGTGAAGCGGTTGATGGTGTTCAGTTGGACGCCGCGGCCGCGGTGCTGTCGCTGGTCGTCTGACGCCATGGCGAAGTGTAGGGCCCCGGTCTTGATCGGTCGGTCGCGCAGCCGCGGAAAGGAGCTTCGTGCCACCAGCGCTTGCGACCGATGGTCCGACGCCCGTTACTCGACGGCCACGCGCTGCCGCCTCACGCGGTAATGTGTCCCGTCATGACCGAACCCGAGTCGTCACGCCGCGAGTCCAAGGCACGCGCAGGGACCACAGCAGCCACCACGAAGCGCGAACCGAAGACGTGGCAGCAGCGCGTGTGGCGCGAGGTGCGTGGCTACGCGGAGGCGTTGGCGATTGCGTACCTGGTCGTCACGTTCATCTTCACGACCGTGGGGGTGGTCGGTACCTCGATGGACCCGAACCTCAACGGCGGTGTCGGCAGAGGGAGCTTGATCCGGTCACTCCTGACCGGCGACAGGGTGTTCATCCCGAAGTTCGACACGTGGTTGAGGCGCATGGGGGTCCTGGGCGAGTACGAGCGGGGGGCGGTCGTCGTCTTGCGTGAGCCTGCCAACGCCCCGACGGCCCTCGAGACGGCGAGGCGGAACTTCTACATCAAGCGCGTCGTTGCAGGACCGGGCGATGCGCTCCGGATCGAGGGCGGGCAGGTGTACGTCAACGACCATCCCATCGACCAGGGCTTCATCACCGAGAGTGGACAGGTCAGGGTCGCACCCGTCGACTTCCCCAAGGTCGTCGTCACCGACGGAGAGGTGAGCGCGATGGTCATGGACTTCCAGACGACACCAGGGGGCAACTCGGTGCCCTTCTTGCCCACCAACGCGTACGACCCGGCCCCGGTCGCGCTCAGCGACCCGCGTATCCAGCTCTTCTACGGCAACGTCCTCAACGCCATCGACGTGCCAGCCGGCACGCCGGAGGGTGAAGGCATCGTGCTGAACATGACGGTGCCGGACGGCACCTACTTCGTCATGGGCGACAACCGGTCAGCAGGCGGGAGCGAGGACTCGCGGTACTTCGGGCCGATCGACGCGATCGCGATCGCTGGTCGCGCCACAGCAGTGATCTGGCCGCCGCGACGCGATGGGCAGTGGAACTGGCGGGGCCTGCCCGCGCCGGATGCGTTCGACGCCGTGCCAGACACGAACTGACCTGGCACGCGGTGCCATCATGCTCGCGCGGTCAGACCGGCAGCCAACGACCTTCCTTCTGCCGGTACGGCAACCACACGATGCCAAGGAACCGCACGACGATGTCACGACTCGTCGGCTTGATCGCGACCGTGTCGAGGTCGATCGCTTCGGCACCGACGACACCGTCTCGCAGCGCGCTCAGCTCACGCATCAGCTCCGCTTCGAGCGCATCCTTGTCCTCGTGAGCGGCCGCGAGGCGCGCCCTCGCGCGCTGAACATCGCCCATGTCCTTGGTGGCGGAGGAGCCTTTGCGCACGGCCGAGTTGATCGCCGTCACCACCTTCCCCCGGCCGAGTAAGCTGCCGAGGATGCTCCCAGCGACGTCGACAGCCCGCGTGTTGAACTGCTGCTGCTCCCGACCGACCGCCTGCTGGGCCGTCATGATGCGCCGGTCGGCGGTCTCGATCTTGGTGCGGTACCGAGATCGCAGCTTCTCCATGCTGGTGTCGCGAGACTCCCTGCCAGCCTGGGCGGAGCGCAGCCGGAACTCGCGCTCGGTCTCGCCTGGTCGCGACACGAGCCTGGTGTTTGCGTCCCGGTAGAGGGTGAGCGCGCCCTCCGTGCGCAACCACCGGTCGACGAGCTTCTCCCACCCCACGACGCTGGCCTCGTCGAGGGACACTGAAGGCATGGCGGCGAACGATACGCCGGGGCTCGGTCTCTGGTCGAGGCCCTCGAGGTTGACGGGGCTCACTTCGCCCTTGGACCACGAGACGGGCACGGGACCCTCGTCGAGCTCGACGACCCTCGAGACGCGTGCGCCGTGCTCGATCCCATGGGTCTTGGAGCTGTAGTGGACGTCGGCTACGCCGAGCAGTGACGGGAAGTACCGGGTCCCTTCGTCGCCGCCCTGAACCGGTCCGAAGAGCTGCGGCACGTGCGGCGGGAGGATGGGGCGATCGCCGCCCGCCGACGAGCCGGTCGGCCGGACCGTCGAGGGCGCGTCATCGGCCCGCGCCGGATCACGGCCTCTTGGCACGTCGTGCGCATCGACCTGACCCTGCGCGGTGCCCAGCGGTGCACCGACTGCGGCCGCCGTGCTCCCGCCCGTGCTCAGTCGTCTGATCTGTTCGCGAGACAGCGGCCCTGCGAGGTACGACATGACCCAGCGCGTCTGGAAGACGGTCGGGTGTGCGTCGTGGACGTTGTGCATGACGAACGTGCGTTTGGGCAGCCGCGCGATGACGTCGGAAAGCGAAGCCGTGTCCGTCGCACCGCTCGAGGCCCTGAGTCCCTCGATGAGCCGATCGACGTCCCTCTCGGTCTGCAGGCGGCCGATGAACCACGTCCCGGCGTTCGAGAGCGCCTTGTAGTCAAGGTCGATCGGGTTCTGGGTCGACAGAGCGAGTCCGACGCCGAACGCCCGAGCCTGCTTGAGCAGGGTGAGGAGGGGACGTTTCGTCGGGGGTTCGGCGACGGGAGGCAGGAACCCGAACAGCTCGTCGATGTAGACGATGGCCCTGAGGCTCGACGTGCCTGTCTGCGTCCGGGTCCAGGCGACCACCTCGGAGAGCAGCAGCGTTAGGAAGAACATGCGTTCGGCGTCGCTGAGATGGCTGATGGTGATGACCGACACCCGCGGTCTTCCGCTCTTCTCGTACAGCAGGTCCTGGACGTCGAGCGGCTCACCTCGCGTCCACGACTCGAAGCTCGGTGCTGCGAGGAGCGTGTTGAGCGACAGGGCCAGCTTCAACCTGTCCTTGGCGGGGAAGACGGTGTCGAGGTCCATGACGCCGATCTGCCTGAAGGGGGGCTCCTGTACGCCGCGGATGAGGTCAGCGACGCTCATGTCGCGACCGGCGCGCCAGGCGTCGTCGAGCAGCGTCGACAGCAGGATGTGCTCGCGTCCCAGTGGGTCCGGGTCTTGGCTCAACAGGGCGAGAAGGCCGGTGGCGGTCGCCGACAAGCGGTCGCTCATGAGGTCGGCGTCAGCGATCACGGCGGCGCCCGGAGCAGCGAAGGACCGCAGTACGGAGATGGGTCTGCCCGCGCTCGAACCAGGCGTGTACACGCTGACGGTCGCGGCCGCGCGGAGCCGTTCGATGCGGTCGGGGCTCTGACCCCACGACGCGAGGCCGCTGCGCCACGACTCCGCCTGCGAAGCGGCGTACGTCGCCACGTCCGTCCCTGCCTTCTCGGCGCCCCTCGGGTCGATCCACGGTGCGAAGTCCTCGCCCCGCAGCTCCGGGAACGTCAACGCGAGGTTGCCGAGGTCGCCCTTCGGGTCGATGGCGAGCACCGGCACGCCGTCGAGCGCGGCCTCCTCGATGAGCCCGACGCCCAGGCCCGTCTTGCCACTGCCCGTCATGCCCACGATGACGGCGTGCGTCGTGAGGTCGCTGGCGTCGTACATGAGGGGTCTGTCCATCACCGTCAGGTCGTTCGTCTCGACCTCGCGGCCGAGGTAGAACGCACCGAGCTTCTCGAAGTCCACGTCATCTCCTACGGGTCACACCCTGTCGAGGGCTGGGGTTCGTGTGGCGCATCTGATAGTAGCGTGGCGCAGTGGGTCTCCAGCCTGCGAACCCCGTCCGGGCGTCGGCGGGTGAGCGGCGACGCCCCGTCACGGCTGCTACACTCGACCCTCGGAGCCGAGATGAAGACCTTCTACCTGATCGACGGACACGCCCAGCTCT
>ERZ795041.465-NODE-465-length-15344-cov-4.492903_pt1 | contig 15344 bp, 12 predicted proteins | sample MGYA00375125_ERZ795041 | MGnify/ENA primary metagenome ERZ795041 (study PRJEB30170, sample SAMN03074214) | activated sludge metagenome | biome: Common Effluent Treatment Plant; feature: Wastewater; material: Activated sludge; isolation source: activated biomass in...
TCCACTTCCATTTCGTGCATTTCATCATTCCGCATCAACGCCAAATTTCTCTTACCCACAACGTTCTTCGCCTTTACACACTGTTCCTTATGTCCAACCGCCGCTGAGATACACGCAATCCCCTCCACAGTAGGGGCGCATTGCGGAAAATATTTTGCTTTAGTAAACCGGGGTGGGCCAAAGCCAAATATTGAAAAAAACAAAACAACTTCCACTTAAACAAACCATGCTCATTCAACCCTCATTCGTAAACATACGAACCTCGTAATACTACGATAAAATAAAATAAATATTTCGTTTTTCTTGCAAGTGCTTTTACGGCTTATTACTTTAGCACTCACAACCCGGAAAACAACATCCGTACTTCCAGCTCCGCAGCAAAACCACTCCCAATCTCCAAAGATTTTTTTTTAGAAAAAAGCCACCATCCTTTCCAACTTCCTGTTGAACAACCGAACCATTTCGTCAACACCAATCTGTTCAATATGAAGCAAGTTTTAATCATCGTTACCTTGTTAGCCAGCATCACCGGCCAGTGCCAGTTTTTTGATGCAAGCAACAATCAGCTCAATGAAACAACCAACATCACTTCGGCTATCATTCACGATTCGGCTGCTGCCAATAGTAATAAAGAAAAAATAAAATTAAAAAACGACGGTCGCTGGCGGTTAGATAAAAATAAAATATGGACCGGTGGTTTGGTTATGCTTTCGGGTATGGCCAAAGGCTTCAATGAAACGCTTGAATTTAACTGGCATGGCTTTGCGGCTGTGTTTCCAAAAGCCAACCCACAATGGTTCTGGCCGCAAAAAAGTTTTAAGAATAAATACAAAGACGGCGATCCCGAAAAAGGAGCTAAGTTTCCGCTCTCCACTTCGGTATTGGTTTTCGCCACCGATCAGTATCACCTCAACAATTTAATACACCGTGCATCAATGACGGCTGCATTGGTTATTAAAATAGGCGAGGGCAAACGCCCTTTCAAGCAATATGTGTTTGATGCATTGTATTACACTGCAGCTTATCAGCTGGGTTTTGGAAGTGTGTATTATTATTTCAAAAGCAGGATGCCATAGACGGATGTTATATTAGTACTTATTTTACACTACAACGTTCTTCGGCTTTACGTACTGCCCCTTCCTTACGTCACACCGGCCTGCTCCTTTGGAGCCTTGAGCCGGAATCTTTCCTATTCAACCACGAAAAGCTAAAAAAGCCCCTGAATCAAGTTCAGGGGGACATTTCGTGTGTTTGTCGCATCCAATATCCACCACTTTCATTTCGTGTGGTTGTCACATGTTATTTCACCCAACCCATCACCGCACTCACTGCGGCTTCAAACATGTCTGTAGCAGTTTGCTGCTCTTTTATAAACTGATTATCTTTCAACGCACCCAATACCTGTTCCATCTCTTTATCCGTATCATACAACATCTGCCTGAAAGGATTACTGTAATCTTTGGCCCTTGTATCAGCAATGTTTTTTGTCATTTCTTTTTTAATTAGCAAAGCCTGTTTCAAGGTCTGAGAAAGCAGTTTTTGCGTAAACTGGGCCGCAGTGATGTTTAATACTTCCAACAGCGATGCAAATGCATGTTGAAATTTGTCTCTTGCATACAATTTGCTTTGCTTCATATAAAATTCATGCACGGCATCCCAGCTCTCAATCTTCCCGTTTTGTATCCGGCGCATCAATACATGTAAAGCTGGGGCAGGTATCAGTTGTCCACCCACATTTTTCCATTCAGTTGTTTCAGGTTTTACAGGCAATGCCTTCGCCAATTGCTGCCAGTTGTTTATTTTTCTTTCTTTAATCAGTTGTAGTAACTGAGAAATTCCATAATAAATAATTTGCTTTTTAAAATGATGATATGCATCGCCACATTTCAACAATACACATTTCCGGCTGCTGTTTTCAAAACCGGTAGCAGTTATTTCCAGTTGGTTGATTTCTTGACTGGCTTCCAGTAAGGCTTCTCCGGTTTTTAGCAAGTCTTTCTCTGCTATATTTTTTTTATATTTTTTGGCAAAAGCAGTTGCGGCAGCTATTTTCATGAGTTGCAATGCGTCAAACATTTCATTCACACTATCCGGCGCCAGATAGTTATATTCAATCTCCTGCGTTTTCTCCGGGCGGTTATCTCTGCTGCGATACTTGCCTTCATTGCGTGCCAGTGCATACATATTGTGCATAAACCAATAACCCGGCATCACCAATAGCGTATCGTTGCTTACATCATTGTGCACCAGCGAAAAAGGAATGGGAATATGCAGTTCTGCAGGAAAATCGCCTTTGGCCAGTAAGGTGAAAGATGAAAATTTTGAATTGTGTTTCAGGCTTACACATAGACCCGGCCAAAACCCACGACCTGCCAATAGTTCGCCATCAGCTCCTCTTGAATTATGATTGGAACCTATCGTAGCACCGGCTGCCATATTACTCTGCCCCTGCAAGGTGGCAGCACATAAAAATGAATTGTTGTGGTGCTGCTCATGCGCCGGAAAAATGAGTGAGTTCAGTACTTCGCAGCAGGAGATCGTAGAATTATCGCTCAAAAAAGAATTGATAAGCCTTGCACCATATTTTAATTGTGAATTGGAACCCAGAAAAAAACGGACTGCCTTTACACCATAAAACACCCGACAACCATAGCCTATAATGCCATTCACAAGTTCACAACCCTCACCTATTTGCGTAGTTGCCTCCGGCGATGAGTTGATGGTGATGTTTTTTATTTTATTGGCACCTTTCAAATAGGCATCACTGCCTATCCAGGTGTCTTTTATGATTTTACAGTTTTTTATTACTGTGCGTTCACCTATTTTTCCATAATATCCTCTTTGGGTGTCAAACTGTTTATCAGTAAACGATTTGAATTTTTCCAACAGCTTTACATCATCGCGGTATTTGCTCCATAGCCAGGCATCGGCAGCCAGCATACCATTGAAGGGAAGAATACTGCGGCCTCCGTTTTCATTGCACACTTCGAGCCAGATGCGTACACTTTCACTTTCGCCTTGCTTCAACACACCATTTCCAAATTTTGCGTGGTTGGATGCTACCAGTTCGTTGATGTTGACCAGCATAGCTTCATCGCCTACAATGTAATGGCTCATAAAGCTCACATTATCCACCACTACATGGTCGCCAAAATCGCAACTGATGATGGTGCTGTTGTACAGGCCTACGGGCATACGCAGGTCGTTGAACTCATGATAGAATGGCTCCAGCTTGCCTATGCGTATCAAACCAAAAAATGAACAACGCTTGACGAGGCTTACATCAAATACATCGGTTACCAGCACGCGGCTCCAGTCGTCAGAACTGTTGTCGTTTTTTTCCAATAGTTTTATTTCGGATGGGGTAAGCTTCCGATAATTTTTTTTACTGCGATTTTGCTTATAGCGCAGGTGGTATTCATCTTTTCCTTTTGGAATATAAGCGGGATCAATAAAGCCATACCCAAGTGTAGAAACAGGATGTTTTTTAATCTTGTTCATAGGAAATTTTCTGAAGTTAAAAATTCAGGAATCAATTGCATTATTCTACGGTTACACTTTTGGCCAAATTGCGGGGCTTGTCCACATCACAACCACGGGCAATGCCAATATAATAGGCGAGTAGCTGCAACGGTACTACACTCAGCATGGGCGCCAGTATTTCATCAGCTTCGGGTACTATCATCACATCATCGCAAAGTGCTTTTGTGGTTTCGTCGCCTTCGGTTATTACCGCCACTACTTTTCCTTTGCGTGCTTTTATTTCCTGCATATTGCTTACTACTTTTTCATGATAAGCATCGCGGGTGGCTACAAATACTACGGGCAGTTTATCATCAACCAATGCAATGGGGCCATGTTTCATTTCGGCAGCTGGATAGCCTTCTGCGTGTATGTAAGAAATTTCTTTGAGCTTGAGGGCACCTTCAAGCGCCACCGGAAAATTATATCCCCTGCCGAGATAAAGAAAATCTTGAGCGTCCTTATATTTTTCTGCCAGTGCTTTTATTTTTTCATTTTGTTTTAATGTCCATGCACATTTTTCAGGAATCAGTTGCAATTCATTGAGCAGGTTGCGATAGCGTTCTTCCTCAATAGTACCTTTTATATATCCTATCTTCAAAGCAATCATGGTAAGTACTGCAAGTTGTGCGGTAAATGCTTTTGTACTGGCTACGCCTATTTCCGGCCCGGCATGTGTATAGGCGCCACCGTGGCTGGTGCGAGCTATGGATGAACCTACTACATTTACCACACCCAAAATGATAGCACCTTTTTGTTTTGCATTTTCAATAGCGACTAAGGTATCGGCTGTTTCTCCGCTTTGCGAAATGGCAATAATCACATCGCCTTTATGTATTACCGGATTGCGATAGCGAAACTCCGATGCATATTCCACTTCTACATTGATGCGGCAGAGCTCCTCAAAAATATATTCGGCTACCAATCCGGCATGCCAGCTGGTACCGCAGGCAATCATCACAATGCGATTGGCTTTTACAATCTGCTCGGCGTATTGTTGTATGCCACTCATGGTAACGGTGCCCGCTGATGCATCCAATCTACCACGAAGACAATCATAAATCGTTTGGGGTTGTTCAAAGATTTCTTTGAGCATGAAATGATCGTAGCCGCCTTTTTCAATAGCCGCCAGTTCAATATCTAATTTTTGAACATAAGGCGTTATTTTTTCATTACCCAGATTTTTTAAAATCAACTCATCCGGCTTTACGATGGCCAGTTCATAATCGTTTACATATACTACTTCTTTGGTGTACTCCAGCATGGGCGATGCATCGGATCCCAGAAAATGTTCGCCTTTGCCAATGCCAATCACCAGTGGACTACCTTTTCTGGCTGCAATAATTGTATCGGGCGTATCGGCATCTAAAATTAAAATAACATAAGCGCCGGTTACCCGCTTGAGCGCAATGCGTACGGCTTCTTCCAATCCGCATTGATTGCTTTTTTGTATCTCTTCAATAAAATTCAACAGCACTTCGGTATCGGTATCGCTGGAAAAATGGTAACCTTTATTGGTAAGGTCTTGCTTTAACTGATTGTAATTTTCAATAATGCCATTATGTATCATAGCAAGTTTACCACTTGCCGAGCTGTGCGGATGAGCATTACGATCGCTGGGTTCGCCATGCGTAGCCCATCGGGTATGTCCTATTCCCGTATTCGCATGAAGATCTTTGCCCAGAATATTTTCTTCCAGTTCGGCTACCTTGCCTTTCTTTTTATAAACTTTTAGTCCCTTACCGTTTTGCAGTGCCACACCGGTGCTGTCGTAGCCACGGTATTCAAGTCTTTTTAATCCTTTAATGATAATGGGGTATGCTTCGCGGGGGCCCGTGTATCCTACAATTCCACACATATAATATTTTTGGTTTTCTAAGGTTTAAACGTAAAAACTCAAAAGTATTGATTAATTAAATCGTTTGCATAAATCCTGCAATAACCTGCAAACTATAACAAGGTTCCGCTCAAAATGCTAAAGGCTACTGTAAAGTATATGACGAGGCCGGTTACATCAACCAATGTAGCTACAAAAGGTGCGGAGCTTACAGCCGGGTCGGCACCCAGTCTTTTTAATATCAAGGGCAACATACTGCCTGCAAGACTGCCCCACAATACCACACCTATTAAAGCTATAAAAACCGTAATGCCAATAAGTACCCAGTGTGCACCATAAATGCCCGGGGCAATAGCATGCCAGATGTAAATTCTTAAAAAACCAACAATGCCTAATGCCACACCCAGCAAAAGACCCGATATGATTTCACGTCGCATCACCCGCCACCAGTCCTTTATGGTTATTTCGCCCACAGCCATTGCCTGTATGATCAAGGTGGATGCCTGTGAGCCACTATTACCACCACTTGAAATAATTAATGGAATAAATAAAGTGAGTACCAATGCTCTGGCTATTTCATCTTGAAAATATTGCATTGCCGAAGCAGTGAGCAGCTCGCCCAGAAAAAGTATAATCAACCAACCCACTCTTTTTTTGAACAATTTAAAAATGGGAACTTCCAGATAAGGTTCGTTCAATGCGGCCGTACCACCCATTTTCTGCATGTCCTCACTAAACTCCTCTTCGGCTACCCACAGTATATCATCAATGGTAACAATACCCAATAATAAATTTTCATGGCTCACTACCGGCAAGGCTACCCGGTTATTCATTTTAAAAATCTGACTGGCCGATTCCTGATCATCTTCCGGATGCAATGAAATAAATCTATCATCCATCAACTCCGCTACTTTTTTATCAGGCGGATTTAATATAAACTCACGAATGCGAATATCATCCAGCAGTTCTCCTTTTTCATTGATTACATAAATGACATTGATGGTTTCGCTGTCTTTTCCAAATTTGCGAATGGTTGCAAACACTTCTTCAATCGTATTGTGCGGATATACATAAACATAATCAGGTGTCATCAACCGGCCAATACTGTTTTCGGGATAGCCCAGCAGCGAAAGGGTTACTTTTCTTTCTTCGGGATCCAGCAGTTTTATCAGTTCCCTTACTACATCATTGGGTAGTTCTTCCAAAAAATCGGTACGGTCATCCGCAGGAAGTTCATTTAAAAGCGTTGCTGTGGTATTGGGTGGCAGTTCATGTGTAATTCTCTTTTGTACTGAGAGGTCCAGTATTTTAAACACACTGGCCGCTCGGTGCACCGACATATTAGCAATGATACGGTCTTCATACTCAGGGTATTCATCTACCAGTGCAGCTACATCACTAATGTTCTGGTCGTCCAGAAATTGTTTGATCTGCAACTTATCTTCCGACCGAAGTATCGTTTCAAACTGTTCACTAATCGGTATTTGTTCCGCTTCAAAAGGCATGTGGCAAATGTAACTTTCTTATGCTAAAAAATTGTTCGCTTAATTTTTGATTAACTTAATTTGTAGCATGATTTTACCTTTTTTATTTATTGCGCCCACAAAAAAAATGGGTCGTGGTGTTTTCACTTCCGAGCATATTGCAAAAGGAACTGTAATTGAAATTGCACCGGTTATTGTAATGAATGCAACGGATAGAAATTATGTTGACCAAACCCTGCTCCACGATTATATTTTTGAATGGGGCGATGATGCTTTGCAATGTTGTATGGCATTGGGATATGTGCCCATTTACAATCATGCATACAATAGCAATTGCGAATATGAAATGGATTATGAAAATAATACCATTCAGATTGTAACCGTAAATGCTATAAAGGCGGGTGACGAATTGTTTATCAATTACAATGGCAGCCACAATGATAAAACCCCGGTATGGTTTGATGCGAAATAAAAAACCTCCTGAGCAATTCAGGAGGTTAGTTGATATATATTATTTATTAACCTTTATTGAAATTTAATCTGTGCTCTAAGTTCACCGGCCGGATATGCCGCTGTTCTGATTTGTACGTAGTACATACCATTCAATAAATCCAATTCTTTAATAACTACGCCATCGGCCAGTAAATTACCACTCTTGCTTCCGGTAGTAGTTAATCCGGTAGTACTGATGGTTTGAATAGGCGTTGCAGGATTAATTGCATATCCTTCGGGTACGGGACCGTAGATGGCTACGCCAATAGGATTGCCACTAAGACCCGACCATGAAAAACTATAGTTCAACAGTCTGGTTTCTTTGGTATAAAAAACATTAAGATTGCCCAAGGCAGGAGAGGCGCTGGTAGGTACCACTTTTGCACCCGTCATGGGGATATTGTTTTTTTGATAGTCGGTGGTTTTTTTCTTCTCTGCATTTTTTTCGCAGGAGGTAATGCCGACAAGCAGGGCAAATGCCATGGTGGTTAAAGCAGTTAGTCTGATCAGTTTCATTCGTTTGGTATTTGTGGTAAAAATAAGAAGTTTTTTGAAATGGCAATATATTTAAAAACCAACAACTTTTCGGTGGAAAAAAGGTTTATTTCAGTTTGTTTTTTATTTCCTGAAGTTTTAATAAGGCTTCTACGGGGGTTAGCCTGTTTATATCTGTACTTTCCAGTAAGGCTCTTATTTCGTCAAATGTCTGGCTATGGGCATCAAAAATAGAAAGCTGCATTTTGGGCAAAGGAACATTTGCTTTTTTACCGGTTTCATTTCCGGCTGCTGTGTGTACATCATCTGTACGATTACTTCTTTTTTCCAATTCCTGTAAAATCTCATTTGCTCTTTCAATTAATGCAGGTGGCATACCGGCCATTTTGGCTACATGTATTCCAAAACTGTGTGTACTGCCCCCGGGTGCAAGTTTGCGCAGAAAAATAATTTTGTTGCCCACTTCTTTATTGGTTACATGATAATTTTTTGCCCTGGGCAATCTTTCCTCTAGTTCATTCAATTCATGATAATGTGTTGCAAATAAAGTTTTGGGGCGGTGCGGCGACTGGTGCAGGTATTCTGCAATACTCCACGCTATTGATATACCATCATAGGTAGCAGTACCTCTTCCAATTTCATCCAACAAAATCAAACTGCCTGCAGTTATGTTATTGATGATGGAAGCCGATTCATTCATCTCTACCATAAAAGTGGATTCGCCGCCGGTAAGATTATCGGAGGCGCCCACTCTTGTAAAAATCTTATCTGTTAAGGGAATGATTGCTGTAGATGCGGGTACAAAACTTCCGGTATGCGCCATTAATGTAATTAATGCGGTTTGCCTCAGCAGTGCCGATTTGCCACTCATGTTGGGGCCTGTCAGTATAATCAATTGCTGATCGGTTTTATTGAGCACTACATCATTGCTGATATAGACTTCACCCACTGGAAGATTTCTTTCTATTACCGGATGCCTTCCTTCTTTGATGTTCAGTTCATCGCCGGTATGCAGTTGCGGTCTTTTATATTGATGGCGGATGGCATTGTGTGCAAAACAACAAAGACAATCCATGATAGCCAACAGGTGCCCGTTGGCCTGCACCGGAGCCAGATAGTCGAACAACTCATTTAATAAAGCTTCAAAGAGTTCTAATTCAATTTTTAAAATCTTTTCTTCGGCACCTGTAATTTTTTCTTCATACTCTTTTAGCTCAGGCGTTATATACCTTTCTGCATTGGCCAGTGTTTGTTTACGCATCCACTCGGCAGGCACTTTGCTTTTTTGCGAGTTGGTAACTTCCAGGTAATAGCCGAATACATTGTTGAACCCGATTTTTAATGAACCTATGCCGGTGTGTTCGGCTTCTTTTAATTGTAATTGGGTTAAATATTCTTTCCCGCTGAATGCAATTTTTCTCAGCTCGTCCAGTTCTTCATGTACGCCGTTATTAATAAATCCTCCCTTAGCCGCCAGCGCAGGTGGATTTTCTACAATTTCTTTGAAAATCTTTTCGGCAATAATGGGGCAGGGGTTGATGGCATCACCCAGCCTTTTTAAATATTCGCTGGAAGATGAAACACATAATTGCTTAATGAGTTCCGACTGCTTTAAACCACGAGCCAGTTGCAATACTTCGCGGGGATTTATTTTTTTCAGCGGAATTTTTGAAACCAATCTTTCAATATCGCCACATTGTTTTATATGCTGACAGATCTGGTTTCTTAAATCCGTTTCTTTAATCAGATAAGCAACCGTGTCTAATCGTTCATTTATTTTTTGAATATCTTTTAAAGGAAACACTATCCATCGCTTCATCAATCTTGCGCCCATGGGCGATACCGTATTGTCCAATATGGAAAGTAAGGTATGATTGCCTTCAGCATTGCCACTTACCAGTTCCAGATTTCTGATTGTAAAACGATCCATCCACAAAAAATCATCACGATCAATCCGCTGCAATGCGGTTATGTGCTGAAGATTGGGATGCTCGGTATCTTTCAGATAATGTATAATAGCACCGGCAGCAATCAGCCCCTGCTTCATTTCATCTACACCAAAACCTTTTAAAGAATGGGTTTGAAAATGTTTTAACAGCAAATCTTCGGCATAGCTCTGGTCAAAGATCCATTCGTCCAAAGCATAAGAATAAATTTTGCTGTTGAAATATTCTTTTATTTTTTTCTGTTTATGTCTTTGAAATATTACTTCAGCAGGTTTAAAACCCTGTAGCAGTTTATCTGCATATTCTTTATCGCCTTCGGCCACAAAAAATTCGCCGGTTGAAATATCTAAGAATGATAAGCCGAATTTCTCAGGCGTTTGTTGCCCGTCATTATCTATGAAATGTACGGCAGCCAGAAAATTATTGCTATGATGTTCCAGTAATTTATCATTAGTAGTCGTGCCCGGTGTTACCATGTCCGTTACACCACGTTTTACCACACCTTTTGCCTGTTTGGGGTCTTCCAGTTGGTCGCATATTGCTACTCGGTGTCCGGCTTTTACCAATTTGTGCAGATAGGTATCGAGTGCATGATGCGGAAAACCTGCCAGTTCCGATGATGCGGCTGCTCCATTATTTCTTTTGGTAAGTGTAATGCCTAAAATTTGAGAAGTAAGCACGGCATCTTGCCCAAAGGTTTCATAAAAATCGCCCACACGAAATAGCAAAATGGCATCGGGATATTTTTGTTTAATAGCCCGGTGTTGTTGCATCATGGGTGTATCGGTAGTAGCTGACTTTGCCATTTTTAATCTGCACCTTGCAGGTAGGCAAAAATAGGGAAGTGGAAGCGGTGTTGCTAAATTATAACTATATCAAAAGGCTGCTTTTTTTTAAACAGGGTGATAGCAAAAAAAATAATTATTCCATTTTACAATTTTCTTGTGTGTAATTCTTTCTCCCGCAGCATCCCATGCCAAACAATAAAATGCCATGAAAAAAACATTGCTCCTGGCAGGGGCACTACACCTCTGTGCCATACTCCATGCACAATCAAGTGCCGACACAGCTCGTACCGATGCGGTTATTAAAAACGCTACCGTTTATTTTGGCTATGGCGCCGAAATAACACACGAGTCTAAACTAAAAGTAGATGCAGGTACCAGAGTGATTGTTATCAACAACCTGAGCACCATGATTGACATCAACACTCTGCAGATAAGTGTGCCCGAAAACGTGGCCCTGCTTTCGCAACGATATGCCATACATTATCCCACCACACCGGTGAATATAAAACCGCGGGAAATTGAAATCAAGGAAGACAGCATTGAAGTACTTCAAAAAGATATTCTAAAAATTCAAAACCTGGTGAGTATTGAAAAAAAGATGATTGAGAAAACAGGGCTGCTTATAGAATCCGCAGTCGTTAGTTCCGATAAAAAAATATTGAGCAGTGCAGAGCTATTAAAGTTATTGGAATATTACAATGGTAAAATTGATAAATCGGAAACCAATATTTTCAATCATCATCAAAATATTGAAAGCATTAATAGGAGAATTGCGGAGATCAGAAAAAGAATCGTAAATTTTGATAAGAAAGTAGAAACAAAAGAAAAACCTTATGGACAGGTTTTTTTGCAGGTCATTTGTAAAACGGCCGGTGAAGTGCCTGTAAATCTTTCTTATTATACCAATCATGCGGGATGGACTGCTATTTATGATGTGCGGGTAAATTCAAAAACCAATAAAGTAAAATTAATTTATAAGGCGATGCTTAGCCAGACAACCGGAATCGATTGGAAAAAAACAAAACTGACGCTGAGTACCGGTACGCCCAATTTTGGAGTAGCAGCACCACAACTTACGCCCTGGTACCTGCAATTATATGTGCCCGGTATTTATTCCGATTTGCAACGAAGGGCGGCACAGGGAAATGCCATGCGCAACAATTTACAATCGGCATTAAGTGGCAAAGTAGCTGGTCTTGAAATTGTAAAAGCCGATGCTGATCAATATCGCATAAATGAAACAATGGCTGTCACATCTATCGATCCCAGTACACTACAGCAATATACCACACTTACGCAGGGGCAATTAAATACCAATTTTGAAATTGACCTGCCTTACGATGTTGCCAGCGACGGACAGTTGCAGTATGTAAACATCAAAGACCAGGAGATCAATTGCATACTGAAGAACTATGCAGTGCCTCGTATCGACAAGGAAGCTTACCTGCTTGCAGAAGTAGCCGATTGGGAAAGCCTGGATCTATTGCCCGGCGATGCCAATATTATTATGGATGAAACCTATATTGGCCGTTCCGTAATTGATCCGAATACAACAGCAGACACGTTGAATCTGGCACTTGGCCGCGATAAAAGAATTGATGTAAAACGTTCTTTGGTAAAAGAGTTGAGCAGTTTAAAATCAAGCGGAGGCTATAATCGTCAGGTGTTCACTTATGAAATTGTGGTAAAGAATAATAAAACAACCGATATCAATCTGTTGCTGAAAGATCAGTTTCCGCTGAGTACCATAAAAGAAATAGAAGTAAAACTGGAAGCGGATGGCGGAGCAATGGTGAATAATGAAACAGGCGTACTTACCTGGAAAATGGATTTAAAACCCGGTGAAGTAAAGAAACTCAGATTCAGCTATGCCGTAAAATATCCAAAGGATAAAAAAATAACGAATCTGAAATAAAGTTCTCTGCTTATTTATTTGGGTTGTATGGCATTGCCTTCAGATGCTATACAACCCTTCTTGCTTATTTTTGCCGTATGCGCAAATTGTCAATGACCGAACTGGGCAGAAAATCGGTTGCAGAGTTTAAAGAGTCGGCAAAGTTTCCTGTTATAATTATATTGGAGAATATAAGAAGTGCCTATAATGTAGGCAGTGTATTTCGTACGGCAGATGCTTTTTTAATTGAGGCAATCTATATTGTTGGCTATTCGGCAAAGCCGCCACATAAAGAAATAAAAAAAACAGCTTTGGGTGCGGAAGAAACAGTGGAATGGAAATATTTTAAAACTACAGCAGAAGCGATTGATGAATTGCGTAGCAAAGACTTTCAGGTTTTTGCTGCGGAGCAGGCTGAAGGAAGTTATCTTTTACATGAAATAAAAACAGAGATAGAAGAAAAAATTGCAATCATATTTGGAAATGAAGTAACAGGAGTAGAGCAATCAGTAATAGAAATATGTGACGGTTGTATTGAAATTCCACAATTGGGTATGAAGCATTCATTAAATATTGCAACAGCAGCCGGTGTTGTTTTATGGGAGTTAGTTCGCGGAAGACTACTGAAAAACTAATCAATCAACCAATCATCTATTCAACCATCAACCTTAACCTCAACCTTAACCTTAACCTTAATCTCAACCTTAACCTCAACCTCACCCTCCATTTCTCAAAATGCTCAAAAACTATCTCAGCCTCATCAAATTTTCTCACACCATCTTCGCCATGCCCTTTGCGTTGATTGGTTTCTTTTTGGCTTTGTATAAATCGGGTGTTGGAAGCCTTGCTGAGAATGAAATTTATCTGAAATTTTTTTTGGTCATTTTATGTATGGTTTTTGCACGAAGCGCTGCTATGGCATTTAACCGTTATCTCGACAGAAAATTTGATGCTAAAAATCCTCGTACGGCCATTCGTGAAATCCCTTCGGGAAAAATTTCTGCACAACAGGCATTGATATTTACCATTATCACTTCAATGTTGTTTATAGTGGTTTGTTATTTTATCAACAGTATTTGTTTTTATCTATCGCCGGTTGCCTTGGCGGTGGTGTTGGGTTATAGTTACACTAAAAGATTTACCTGGCTTTGTCACCTCGTATTGGGTCTTGGGCTATCACTGGCGCCTATTGGCGCTTACTTAGCTGTGACAGGTGGTTTTGCCTGGCTGCCCGTTTTATTTTCGCTTTCCGTTATTTTTTGGGTAAGCGGTTTTGATATTATTTATGCCTTGCAGGACGAAGCATTTGATAAGGAAAATCATTTGTATTCCATTCCTGCTTTTGCAGGCAAGAAAATTGGGTTAAGAGTTTCCGAGATTTTGCATTTATGTAGCGCTGCTGCAGTTTTGTATGCCGGCTATTTTGGGAGTTTTGGCTGGCTCTATTGTGCAGGTGCAGCCATTTTTGTTGGCATGTTGGTGTATCAACATTCTGTAGTAAAGCCGCATGATCTCAGTCGGGTGAATCTGGCTTTTATGACAGCCAATGGCATAGCATCGGTTGTTTTTGCCATCTTTGTTATCGCAGATTTAATCATTAATAGTATTTAGCAACTTGGCTCGTATCATTTGCATAGATTATGGTCTCAAAAGAACCGGCATTGCCGTTACCGATCCTTTGCAGATCATTGCAACCGGATTAACCACAATAGAGTCAAAAAATTTAATTCCTTTTCTGAAAGAATATTTTTCAAAGGAATCAGTTAGCTTGATTTTAATAGGCGAGCCCAAAAACTGGGATGATACGGATACGCATGCTACACCATTAGTTGAAAATTGCATCAAAGCGCTTCAAAAACATTTCCCGCAAATTCCCTTACAGAAAGTGGATGAACGTTATACCTCTAAAATGGCAAAAGATGCCATGCTGGAAATGGGATTGAAAAAAATGAAGCGTAGGAATAAAGCTTTGGTAGATGAAATAGCGGCTACCATTATGTTGCAGGAATATTTAAGAACAATCGCTTAGTTCCTTATTGTTTTATTAAACAGTCATTGGTATTTTCGCACAATGATTTTACCTATTGTTGCCTATGGTCATCCGGTTTTAAGAAAACGGGCCACTGATATTACTGCCGATTACCCTCAGTTGGAAAAACTGATTGCCGATATGTGGGAAACCTTATACAATAGTAATGGTGTAGGATTGGCAGCACCTCAAATTAACAGAGATATCCGTCTTTTTTTGGTAGATACGCTACAGATGTTTGAAAATATGGAAGCAGATGAAAAGGCCGATTATCCTGATGACAATGGAATAAAATCTGTTTTTATCAATGCAAAAATTCTAAAATTGGATGGTGATGAGTGGCCTTATAACGAAGGTTGTCTCAGTTTTCCTAAAATTAGAGTAGATGTGTACAGAAATGAATCCGTTACCATAAATTATTTAGACGAAAATTTTCAATCTCATACCCAATCCTTTACAGGTTTATCAGCAAGAGTAATCTTACATGAGTACGATCATATTGAAGGGAAACTTTTTATTGATCATATATCAGCATTAAAAAGAAAACTCATGAAAGGAAAACTTACCGATATTTCAAAAGGAAAAATCAGGGTAGATTATAAAATGCTTTTTCCAGGGTAAGCTGAATTAATTTTATTTTTTATTTGCTTTTTTTTATAAGTTTTAAAAATTTATAATAAAAAATCGCAATTGTTTTTGCCCGAATTAAAAACATTACATAATTTAGCATTGAATTCTAAGAAATTATTTTTTTAGAATTTATTAAATAACCATTAAACCTTGAGACTTATGAGAAAGAGAATTACGCTCTCATGTCTGGCTGTATTCTTAGCCGTCAGTTTTGGTTATTCGCAAGT
>ERZ795041.467-NODE-467-length-15311-cov-4.608941_pt1 | contig 15311 bp, 14 predicted proteins | sample MGYA00375125_ERZ795041 | MGnify/ENA primary metagenome ERZ795041 (study PRJEB30170, sample SAMN03074214) | activated sludge metagenome | biome: Common Effluent Treatment Plant; feature: Wastewater; material: Activated sludge; isolation source: activated biomass in...
AATCGCGGCTCCTACGGCCCCTCATCCGGCGCTGCCGCGCCACCTTCTCCCCGCTCCGCGGGGCGAAGGGAACGCAGACGTTTGCGCCAGCCTCCATGTGCAAAAACGCCCGCACGTGGCGGGCCTTCTTGTATGTGGCTGGGAGACCAGGATGACTCGCGCCATCCGTGGCGCTCGGCCCTGCGGGCCCGGCGCTGGGCGCCGTTCGCTTTCGGCAGTCCTGCCGAAAGCGTCGAACCGGAAGGTTCTGGAATCGGGCCAGTCTCCCGGCCATACGCAAGAAGGCCCGCACATGGCGGGCCATTTGTATGTGGCTGGGAGACCAGGATGACTCGCGCCATCCATGGCGCTCGGCCCTGCGGGCCCGGCGCTGGGCGCCGTTCGCTTTCGGCAGTCCTGCCGAAAGCGTCGAACCGGAAGGTTCTGGAATCGGGCCAGTCTCCCGGCCATACGCAAGAAGGCCCGCACATGGCGGGCCTTCTTGCGTATGGCTGGGAGACTAGGATTCGAACCTAGATAAACGGAGTCAGAGTCCGTTGTCCTACCGTTAGACGATCTCCCAATGAACCGGGATGCCGGGCCGGCGGATGGGCCGGCCAGGCGGAAGCGCTTCGATCAGCGCTTCGAGTACTGCGTGGCGCGGCGGGCCTTGCGCAGGCCGACCTTCTTGCGCTCGACCTCGCGGGCGTCGCGGGTCATGAAACCGGCCTTGCGCAGCGGTGCCTTGAGGTTCTCGTCGTACTCGACGAGCGCGCGGGCGATGCCGAGGCGGATCGCGCCGGCCTGGCCGGTGGTGCCACCGCCCGCCACCGTGACGAGCACGTCGAACTTCTCGGTCGCTTCGATCAGCTGCAGCGGCTGGCGGACGATCATGCGTGCCGTTTCACGACCGAAGAAGGTGTCGAGCGGCTTGCCGTTGACGACGATCGCGCCGCTGCCCTTGCGCAGGAAGACGCGGGCTGCGGAGGACTTGCGACGGCCGGTGCCGTAGTTCTGCTGGATAGCCATGTTGTGCCTTTGTTGAAAAGTGCGGCCACGGATGGCCGCTTTCACGCGCAGGGGCAGCGCATCAGATCTCGAGGGGCAGCGGCTGCTGGGCCGCATGCGGATGATTCGGGCCGGCGTAGACCTTGAGCTTGCGATACATCGCACGGCCGAGCGGGTTCTTCGGCAGCATGCCCTTGACCGCGATCTCGATGACGCGCTCCGGATGGCTGGCGAGCATGTCCTTCAGCGAGGTCGTCTTGAGGTTGCCGATGTAGCCGGTGAAGCGGTGGTAGTTCTTGTCGTCGAGCTTGTTGCCGGTCACCGCGACCTTCTCGGCGTTGACGACGACGATGAAATCGCCGGTATCGACGTGGGTGGTGAACACCGGCTTGTGCTTGCCGCGCAGGCGGTGGGCGATTTCCGTCGACAGACGGCCGAGCGTCTTGTCCGTGGCATCGACCACGAACCAGTCGCGCTTCACGGTTTCGGGCTTGGCGCTGATCGTCTTCATGTCAAAACCTTGGGGGCCCGCAGGCGGGCTGGATGCGGCGAAAGGCGCGGGAGAATAGCGGAACCCTCCCGGAGGCGCAAGCGACGGGCCGATCGAAGCCCGGCGTGGCGAACCGCGGATGATAGCATGACGGCCATGTCCGACCCAGCCGCGGCACCGGCCGACCCCGGCCTGCTTGCCCTCGCCGACCAGTGCGTGATGTGCGGCCTGTGCCTGCCGCATTGCCCGACCTACCGGCTCGGCCAGCACGAGGCCGAGTCGCCGCGCGGACGCATCGCCCTGATCCGCCGCCTCGCTGCCGGCGGCACGCCATCACCCTCCGCCGTCGAACATCTCGATCGCTGCCTGTCGTGCCTGTCCTGCCAGAAGGTCTGTCCGTCACAGGTCCGCTACGGCGCCTTGATCGAGGGCGCGCGGGCGCGCCTGTGGCCGACCCGGAACGACCAGCCGGCGCGCCGCTTCGATCCGCGCCGGCTGGCCCGGCTGGCACGGCTCGGTCGCTGGACGCGGGCCGGATCGTGGCTTCCGCAGCTGGCGCGCCTGTTGCCGGCCGGGTCGCGCCTGCGGCGCCTCGCCGCGGAAACGCCACGGATCCCTCCGGCCTGGCCGGGCCGCAAGGGCGTCGCCGTAAAGGCGGTCCGTGGCGAACTGACCCTGTTTCCCGGCTGCGTGGCGCGCGAACTCGAAGGCGACACCCTGGCCGCCGCGCGCGTGCTGCTGGAGGCGCTCGGCTGGCGCGTGACGGTGCCGGTTGCCGCCGTCTGCTGCGGTGCGCTCGAGCGCCATGCCGGGGACGCCGCGGCCGCCCGCCGCACCGAAGCGGCAACCCGCGATGCCCTCGGCACGTTGCCGGGGACGACCGTGCTGGTCACCGCATCGGGCTGCTTCGGTCCGTTGCGCGACCACGCCCTGGCCGAAAGCGCGTTGCGCGTCGACGAGGCGGCCGGCTTCATCGCGCGCGACGAACGCCTCGACACACTGCGCTTCCGGCCGCTCGCGCAGCGCGCGGCCTGGCACCTCGCCTGCACCCACGCCAGCGTCGGCGATGGCGGAACCGCCGTGCGCGCCCTGCTCGCCCGCATTCCCGGCCTCGAACTCGTGCCGCTGCCGGACCAGCCGCGCTGCTGCGGCGCCGCCGGCACGGCCTTCATCGAACAGCCCGGGATCGCCGACCGCCTGCGCGAGGAGAAGCTCGACCAGACCGCGGCACTGGCGCCCGACGTGCTGCTGACCGGCAACATCGGCTGCCGCGTGTTCCTCGGCAACGGACTGCGACAACGCGACGCTGCGCTGCCGGTGCTGCATCCGCTTGCGCTGCTGGCACGCCAGCTCGACACTGCTTGAATGCCCGCGCGGCGAAGTCCGTGCGGGTGGCGGGATCCGTGGCATCGCGCAGGCCGTCGCCGCCGTCCGGCAACGGACCTTCACGCCGCGACGTTCCCGCCCCGACATCCACCCGGCACAGGCTCGCGCCCATGACCATCCGCCCGCTGTCGCGCCTCGACCGCATGATCGTCGAGATCGAACGTGCCCTCGGCACGATGTTCCAGCCGCAGCCGGTGGCGACACGACCCTCGCCGGCGGGCGACATCGAAGCCGCCGGGCTCGACGAGGGCGAACGCCGCCATGCCGCCGGCCTGATGCGGGTCAACCATGTGGGCGAGGTCTGCGCGCAGGCGCTCTATTTCGGCCAGGCCGCGGTGGCCCGCGATGAAAGCGTGCGCCGGCAGCTGCTCGAAGCCGCCGCCGAGGAAACCGACCATCTCGCCTGGTGCGGCCAGCGCATCGCCGAACTCGGCGACCGCCCGAGCCTGCTCAATCCGCTCTGGTACGGCGGCGCCTGGACGATCGGCGCCGCCGCCGGCCTGATCGGCGACCGCGTCAGCCTCGGCTTCGTCGTCGAGACCGAACGCCAGGTCGAGGCGCATCTCGAAGGTCATCTCGACAAGCTGCCGGCCGGCGATCGGCGCAGCCGCGCGATCGTCGCGCAGATGAAGGAGGACGAAGCCCGCCACGCCGACCACGCCAAGGCCGCCGGCGGCATCGATCTGCCGCCACCGGTCATGGCGGCGATGCGCTTCGCCGCCGACGTCATGCGCAAGGTGGCGTATCGGGTTTGAGGCGAGGGCGAGGGCGAGGGGCGAGGGCTCGACACTCGACGGGCGGAACAAGCTTGTGAAGGTGCTAAGGGGAAGGCGGCTGTACGGCGTACCCGCGCGTGTTGGGCCCGGTTTTCGAGCCCTCGCCCCTCGCCCTAACCCCTATCCCCTGGTCCCTGGCCCCTGCCTCACGCCAGATTGCGGCCGTGGAACAGTTCCTCGATCTCGCGGCGGACCAGCTGTTCGATGCGCTGGCGTTCCTTGAACGAGAGGTCGTCGGCGTGGGCCTCGAACAGGTAGGTGTCGAGGTCGAAGTTCTTGATGTGCATCTTCGTGTGGAACATGTTTTCCTGGTACACGTTGACGTCGAACATCTCGTACTTCTGCCGGATGTGCTTGGCGAGGTATTCCTGCACCGAATTGATGCGGTGGTCCATGTAGTGCTTGCGGCCCTTCACGTCACGGGTGAAGCCGCGCACGCGATAGTCGGCGATGACGATGTCCGACTCGAAGCTGTCGATGAGGAAGTTGAGCGCCTTCAGCGGCGAGATCACCCCGCAGGTCGCCACATCGATGTCGGCACGGAAGGTCGCGATGCCGTTGTGCGGATGCGTTTCCGGATAGGTGTGGACGGTGATGTGGCTCTTGTCGAGATGGGCGACGACGGCATCGGAGATGGTGTCGCGGCCGAGCTTCTCGACCACCGGCTCCTCGGAAATGAGGATCGTCACGCTGGCGCCCTGCGGATCGTAGTCCTGGCGCGCGACGTTGAGGATGTTGGCACCGATGATGTCGGCCACGTCGGTGAGGATCGTGGTCAGGCGTTCGGCGTTGTAGGCCTCGTCGATGTACTCGATGTAACGCCGGCGCTGGTCTTCCGACACCGCGTAGCAGATGTCGTAGATGTTGAAGCTCAGGGCCTTGGTGAGGTTGTTGAAGCCCTGCAGGCGCAGGCGGGGAATCGGCTTCACCATCGCATTCGTCTCCGGTCCGCACCCGCGGAAGGGCGCGCATTATGGGCCAATCCCCCGGCCTATGAAACCGCGGGGTCCGCTGCCTGCGGAGACCGCGCCGGCGCCTGGCCGGCCACGGGATGTCGCCTGCATCGCGACGCACGCCGCCGGCAGCCGGCGCCGGCGCGGTTCGCCCGCGAGCGCGAATTGCAATAAGATGGTGCCATGCTGCGCGCAGGGGCGCAGTCGATGGAAAATCTCGCGCATTTGTGCGTGCCCTCCGCGCCTCCTGGGAGACACCCGAGTGAAGATGGCCGATTTCCGCTACACCCTGCAACGCAACGTCTCCAAGGTGCAGGCACCGCCCTCGCTGCAGCCGGACCGCGCAGCGATGGAACGCTTCCTCGGCATGTGCCACCGCCGCCGCTATCCGAGCAAGACGGCGATCATCCGCCCGGGCGATTCGGCCAACATCCTCTACTACGTCATCGACGGTTCGCTGACCGTGTCCTCGGAAGACGAGGAAGGCCGCGAGCTGATCCTCGCCTACCTCAACCGCGGCGAATTCATCGGCGAGATGGGCATCTTCGTCGAGACCCCGCGCCGCGAAGTCATGGTGCGCACGCGCACGCCGTGCGAACTGGCCGAGATCGGCTACGAGCGCATGTTCAACCTGTTCGAGGGGCCGCTGCGCGAGGAATGTCCGAAAATCCTCTTCGCGATCGGCTCGCAGCTGACCAACCGCCTGCTGCACACCAGCCGCAAGGTCAGCCGGCTGGCCTTCATGGACGTCACCGGCCGCGTCGCCAAGACGCTGATCGACCTCACCGACGAGCCGGATGCGATGTCGCACCCGGAAGGCACCCAGATCCGCATTTCGCGTCAGGAGATCAGCCGCATCGTCGGCTGCTCGCGCGAGATGGTCGGCCGCGTGCTGAAGCAGCTCGAGGAGCAGGGCATGATCACGGTGGCCGGCAAGACCATCGTCGTGCTCGGCCGGCGCTCGAGCGAGACCTGAGCGGCACCCGCGCTCACCACCATTCGACCCGACGCACGCTGCGCCCGAGGGCGCGCTCGAGCGCACGGCAGGCGCCCGGCGTGCCGTTGACGAGCACCGCATCCGCCGCCTCGCGCAGCATCGGCGCGTCGGCCGGAGAATCGGTGTAGGCGACCGCCCACGGCGGCGCGACCCCGCGGGCGGCCAGCTCGCGCGGCTTGCGCACGCCGAAGCAATGCACGGCGCTGCGCAGGCCGAACCAGCCGGGACGCAAGCGCGAGGCGACCAGCTCGAAGCGGTCCGCGCGCGGGCACCGCACCATCCCTTCCGGCGGCTCCCGCGCCTCCTCGATTGCGCACGCCTCGAGTCCGATCGCCGCGAACAGGTCGCGGGCGAGGTGCTGTTCGCAGCCGGTGACGACGACGACGCGATCGCCGTCGGCGAGATGACGGCGCAGCGCGCGGATGCCCTCGCGCAGGAAACTGCGCGGTCGTTCGGCGTGTTCGCGGGCGAATGCGCGGACGTGTTCGCGGTAGCGCGCCTCGCCGACGCCGAGCAGGCTCACCTCGACCAGCCGGCGGACGATCCACCAGCGTCCACGCCCGCTGAGCGCAAGCGGGCCCGCCAGCACGACCAGCGGCACGGCGAACAGCAGCCGCCACGGGGCCCGGCGGTACCGTGCACGCACGAAGGCGGCGAACGAGTCGCCGCGGATCAGCACGCCGTCGAAGTCGAACAGCACGGTGCGCGAAGCTGCTGCCGCATCGGTGGATGCGGCGATGGCGCCAGCGCCCTCGCTCACGCCGGAAAGAACAGTTCGGCGAGCGCTGCGCCGGGATCCGCGGCGCGCATGAAGCGTTCGCCGACGAGGAAGGCATCGATGCCGGCGGCGCGCAGGCGGGCGACATCGGCGGCCGTGGCGATCCCGCTCTCGGTGACGAACACGCGGCCGTCATCGACGCGTGCGCGCAGGCCGATCGAGGTGTCGAGCGAAACCTCGAACGTGCGCAGGTCGCGGTTGTTGACGCCGATCAGCGGCACCGGCAGGGCCAGCGCGCGTTCCAGTTCGTCGCCGTCATGCGCCTCGACGAGCACGTCGAGGTCGAGTTCGGCAGCCAGCAGGGCCAGCTCGAGCAGGGCGTCGTCGTCGAGCGCGGCGACGATCAGCAGGATCGCGTCGGCGCCGATCAGACGCGCCTCGTGGACCTGCCAGGGATCGATGGTGAAGTCCTTGCGCAACACCGGCAGTGCACAGGCGCCGCGCGCCAGCGCGAGGTAGTCTTCGTGACCGTGGAAAAAGTCGGCATCGGTCAGCACCGACAGGCAGGTCGCGCCGCCAGCTTCGTAACTGCGGGCGATCGCGGCGGGGTCGAAACCGGCACGGATGACGCCCTGGCTCGGGCTCGCCTGCTTGACCTCGGCGATGACCGCCGGCCGGCCGGCCTCGATGGAGGACTCCATCGCCGCGGCGAAACCGCGCGTGTCGGGCAGGTCGCGGCAGCGGGCCGCCAGCTCTGCGATCGGCAGGCGGGCCTGGCGGGCGGCGACTTCCTCGGCCTTGCGGGCGAGGATGCGGCTGAGGATGTCGGTGCTCATCGGGAATGGCGGCCATCGAGCCGATGCGCCGCGCGGCGCGGGCACGCATTGTCCCCGAAGGGATGCCGCATGGGGAATCTTCCTCCGCGTCCGCCGCCGTGCGCGTGTGCCCGGTTCGGCTTCGCCGCGAGGTCGGCGCTAGAATCGGCGATTCGCCCCCGCGTGGAGTCCGTCCATGGTTCGTCTCGCCCTCGCCAGCGCCATCGCGCTCACCCTGACCGCCTGCGGCAAGCAGGAATCCGCCCCGGCTACGCCGGCGCCGCCGGTTGCCGAAGCCACCGCACCGACCCGACCCGATCCGGTCCAGCCCACCGCCGAAGGCCGTTTCGAAGCGGCGATCAAGGCCGAGGACTTCGCCGCCCGCCTCGAGCGCCTCGCCTCCGACCAGTTCGAGGGCCGCAAGCCCGGCACGATCGGCGAACGCGCCACGACCGCTTACATCAAGGACCAGTTCGAGCGCATCGGCCTCAAGCCCGGCAACCACGGCAGCTGGTTCCAGACCGTGCCGATGATCCAGACCACCCTCGTCGACGCGCCGTCGACGAAACTCGAGGTCACCGGCAGCAAGGGCAGCGAGACCTTTGCCTTCGCCACCGACATGGTCCTCGGCACGCTCGACGCCAGCACCGAGGTCACGCTCGCCGAGTCACCGATCGTGTTCGTCGGCTACGGCGTCGATGCGCCGGACTGGAACGACTTCGCCGGCCTCGACGTGAAGGGCAAGACGGTGATCGTCCTCGTCAACGATCCCGGCTGGGGCAACCAGGATCCCGATCTGTTCAAGGGCAAGGCACTGACCTACTACGGACGCTGGACCTACAAGTTCGAGGAAGCCGCGCGCAAGGGTGCGGCGGCCGCCTTCATCGTCCACGAGACCGCCGGCGCCGGCTATCCGTTCGACGTGGTCGAGAGCGGCTGGTCGGGACCGCGCCAGTCGCTGCCGCCGAGCGAGGAGCCGGGGCCGCGCCTGCAGACCGCCGGCTGGCTGACCGAGGACGCAGCGCGCCGCCTGTTCGCGGCCGCCGGCGCCGATTTCGACGCCCTCAAGAAGAGTGCCGACCTGCGCGGCTTCAAGGCGAGCGTGCTCGATGCGAAGCTCTCGGTGAGCTACCGCAGCACGATCGACAACGCCACTTCGGAGAACGTCATCGGCTACCTGCCCGGCAGCACGCGCCCGGACGAGACGATCGTCTATACCGCGCACTGGGACCATCTCGGCAAGGACGACAGCCTCCCCGGTGAGGACCACATCTACAACGGCGCGATCGACAACGCCACCGGCGTCGCCGGCATCATCGAGATCGCCGAGGCCTTCGCCAGCCAGCAGCCGCCGCCGCAGCGCTCGGTGGTGTTCAACGCGGTCACCCTGGAGGAATCCGGCCTGCTCGGCGCGGCCTATTACGTCGCCCATCCGGGCTTCCCGCTCGACAAGACCGTCGCCAACATCAATCTCGACGCACTGCCGGTCACCGGACCGACCCGCAACATGACCGTGATCGGTCTCGGCCAGTCCGAACTCGACGCCTACATCGAGGAAGCGGCGGCGGCCCAGGGGCGCGTGATCACGCCGGACGCATCCCCCGAAAAGGGCTACTTCTTCCGCTCCGACCACGTCAACTTCGCCCGCGCCGGCGTGCCGGCACTGTATGCCTCGGGCGGGCTCGACCTCGTCGACGGCGGCGAGGAAGCCGGCCGCAAGGCCGCCGACGACTACACGGCGAACCGCTACCACAAGCCCGGCGACAACCACGACCCGGCCTGGGACTACCGCGGCGTCGTCCAGGACCTCGAAGCGCTGTACGCGGTCGGCCGCAAGCTCGCCGACGAAACCACGTATCCGCAGTGGAAGCCAGGCGCGGATTTCGCCCGTCCGGCGAAGCCGTGATCGGCGATCCGCACGGCAGGCACTGAAAGGAATGGCGCCGACGGCCACACCGGCCGCCGGCGCCAGCAGACTCAGGTATCGAAGAACTCGACCAGCCCGCTCTCCAGCGAGTATTCGGCGCCGACCACCATCAGGCCCTCTTCGGCGATCAGCTGCTCGAGCACGGCCGAGCCGGTGCGCAGGTGGGCGACCGACATGCGGATGTTGGTGCGCACCGCGTGATGCACGAGCGCCTCGTGGTCGGTCAGGCCGGCATCCAGCAGCGACTGCACCGAAGGCTTGATGCGGTTGACGATCGAGCCGAGGTTGCGATGGCGATGGTCCGGCGCGCGGCCGAGCTCCTCGATCGTGGTGAGGATGGCGCCGCAGGTCGAATGGCCGAGCACGACCACCAGGCGGGTGCCGTAGCGCTCGGCGGCGAACTCGACGCTGCCGATCTGCGACGGCGCCACGATGTTGCCGGCGACGCGGATCACGAACAGCTCGCCGAGGCCCTGATCGAAAACGATCTCGGCCGGCACGCGCGAATCCGAGCAGCCGAGGATGATGGCGAACGGCGATTGCCCGGCGGCGACCGCGCGACGTCGCGTCGTCGACACCGCCGCCTCGCTGCCGGTCACGTCGCTGGCGAAACGGCGGTTGCCTTCGCGCAGGCGCTCGAGGGCCTCGCGCGCGCCGATCACCGGCATGGGCATCTCCCGTCGGCAGGATTCGATGGGCAAGGCGACGACGTGGAAAAGCGCATGCTCGACACCGCAGGACGGGAGCGCCCGATCATACGCGCATCCCCGTGCGAACTGAACGGCACCGGCGCGGGCCGTTCAGCCGCCGTGCGCGCGCCGGCCGGCACGCGCACGGCCATCGACGCGGATCATTCCTTGAGGTCGAGCACCTTGGCCACGCTGCTGCGCGTCAGCGGGTGATAGCCGTCGCGCGCCTTGTTGAACACGCCGATGGCGAACTGCCGGCCTTCCTCGCTCTTCGCCAGCGCCTCGTAGATCGGCACGATCAACTTGCGCCGGCCGATGCGCTCGATGAAGGCGGCGATCTGCGGACGCGCCTCGCTGTAACCGGCGCGCACGGTGGCGACATACCAGCGGAAGGCGACCTCGCCGTTGCCGGTACCGGTCAGCTTCCAGGCGCGATCGAGTGCCTTCATCTGCGCGGCATCGGGCTTTTCCGGCAGGGCGTTGAGGAAGCGCAGCCATTCGTAGGTGACCCAGCCCTTGGCCGGGATGTCCTTCGCCGCCAGGGTGCCGGCGAGGAAGTCGGCAGCGGCCCGGTCGACCGCATCGAAGCGTGTCGAGTGCGCGACCGGCGCACTCGCCGGCACGCCGGTGCCGTGCAGCCACTCGTCGAGTTCGCGCAGGCCGACCTTGCCGGGATGCCGACGTGCCAGCTCGGTGTCGTAGAAGGCCAGGAAGTCACCGGTGACCACGCTCTGGAATGCATGCCGGTCGAACCACGCCCGCAGGAACGGATCGAACGCGTCGCGTCCGTAGCGCGACTCGAGGAAGCGCAGGAACCAGCGTCCCTTGTCATACGGCACGCCGCTCAGGCCTTCGTCCGGATCGATGCCGGTGAGGTCGGTGACGAGGCGCTGTTCGTTCGGCGTCATGCCGGCGAGTTCGCTGCCGAGTTCCTGGTCATCGACGACCAGCTGCATGGTCGCCACGTCCTTGCCGTAGACCGCCTCGACGATGCGGTTCTCGACATAGGTCGTGAACCCTTCGTTGAGCCACATGTGCTGCGCATTGGCGTTGGTGACGAGGTTGCCCGACCAGGAATGGGCCAGCTCGTGGGCGATCAGGCCGACCAGGCTCTTGTCGCCGGCGAGGATGGTCGGCGTGGCGAAGGTCACGCGCGGATTCTCCATGCCGCCGAACGGGAAACTGGCCGGCAGCACGAGAATGTCGTAGCGGTCCCAGCGATAGCTGCCGTAGAGCTTTTCGGCGGCGACGATCATCGCCTCGGTGTCCTCGAACTCCTTCGCCGCCGCGGCGACCACCGAAGGTTCGGCGAACACCGCGGTGCGCGGGCCGGTCTCGCGCACGGCCAGCTCGCCGACCGCAAGCGCCAGCAAATAGGACGGGATCGGCTGGCGCATGGCGAAGCGGAAGTCGCCGTCGAGGGCGTGGTCGACCGCGTTGTCGGCACTCATGATGACGCGCAGCCCCTTCGGCGCGCTGATCGTGGCGGTGTAGACGAAGCGCACCGACGGCGTGTCCTGCAACGGCACCCAGCTGCGCGCATGGATCGCCTGCGACTGCGAGAACATGAACGGATGCTTGCGGCTGGCGGTCTGTTCCGGCGCCATCCACTGCAGGCCGGAAGCGATCGGCCGGGTGCGGTAGTGGATGCGCACGCCCGGCAGCGCGGCGGCGAGGTCGATGCGCAGGGCCGAGCCGAAGATCGCGTCGCGTTCGTCGAGGCGGAACGTCGCCGCGGAGGCCTTGCCTTCGGCATCGACGCCTTCGATGCGCTCGATCACCAGGTCGCGGGTGTCGAGGACGAGGGTGCGCGCCTCGGGGTCGTGCCAGTCAAGGGCGAGTTCGGCGCTGCCGGCGAGTTCGCGCTTGGCGAAGTCGACGTCGAGGGCGAGGGCGAGCGAGCGCACGCTGACGATTTCCGGTTGCGCGTAGCTGTGCGGGGCGGCCTCGGCACGCGCCTGGACGGCGGCGAGCACGAGGACGGATGCGGTGAGCCAGTGACGGGGCGACATGCGGACTCCGCGGAAACGGGGGACCGTCGAGTATGCCACCCCCGCCCTGCCGGCGAGTCCTGCGGGAAGTCGGCCAGTCCGCTGCAGCACCGGGTCTTTCCGGTTGCCGCCTTGCCGCGCCCGTCGTCGGACTCAGACGCGGTAGCCGCGATGGATGGCGACGATGCCGCCGGAGAGGTTGCGCACGTCGACGCGGGCGAGGCCGGCGGCCTCCATCATCGCCGCCAGCGTGGCCTGGTCGGGATGCTTGCGGATCGACTCGGCGAGGTAGCGGTAGCTGGCTTCGTCGCCGGCGATCAGCGCACCGAGGCGCGGCAGCACGGTGAACGAATGGAGGTCGTACAGCGGCTTCAGCAGCGGCGCCTTGACCGCGGAAAACTCCAGCACGAGGGCGCGGCCGCCGATTTTCAGCACGCGCCGGATCTCGGCCAGGGCCTGGTCCTTGCGGGTGACGTTGCGCAGGCCGAAGGCCATCGTCACGCAGTCGAAACTGCGGTCGGGAAACGGCAGCGCCTCGGCGTCGAGGCGTACCCAGTCGAGGCCGCGCACGAGGCCGCGGTCGGTCAGGCGGTCGCGGCCGACCTTCAGCATCTCGCCGTTGATGTCGCCGACGACGATGCCGCCGCGCTCGCCGACGCGCCCGAGCAGGAGGGCGGCGATGTCGCCGGTGCCGCCGGCAAGGTCGAGCACGCGGTCGCCGGCGCGCACGCCGCTGGTGGCGACGAAATGGCGCTTCCACAGGCGGTGGATGCCGAACGACATGAGGTCGTTCATGAGGTCGTAGCGGCGCGCCACCGAGCTGAACACCTCGCCGACCAGGCGTGCCTTGTCGGCTTCGGGGACGTCGCGGTAGCCGAAATGGGTGGTGCCGGGCTCGGTCATGCCGGCATCCTACCCGATCCGCCCGCCGGCCCCCTGCCCCTCGGGGACGCCGAGCGGCTAGAATCCCGCCTTCGTGCCGCGCCGCCGGGCGCCGGCCACCCCTGATCCAGGATCCGCTTCATGAAGTGTGCACCCCTCGCCCTCGCCTGCGGCCTCGCCGCGTTCGCCAGCGCCGCCGGTGCGCAGACCCTCTACAGCAACGGCGCCTTCGTCACCCACCCGGGCGCCCATGTGTCGGGCGAGGACGTGAGCCTCGCCCAGGACGTGACCTACCCCGGCTACAGCTCGCTCGGCATCACTGCCGGCCCGGAATGGCGTCTGGCCGACGACTTCGTGGTGCCGAACGGCGAGATCTGGACGATCGACGCGGTCACCCTGTTCGCCTACCAGACCGGCTCCGCAGCCGCCTTCACCGACGCCCGCGTGATCATCTGGGCCGGCGACCCGGACTTCTTCGGCAGCGTGAGGATGTACGACGGCAATGACTCGAACGTGCTCGGCGACTCGCTGCCGGGTCCGTACCGCATCGCCCAGTCGGTGCAGCCGACGGCGCCGTTCACCGATACCGCACGCCGCGTGCAGGCACTGACGATCGAACTCGAGGAGCCGCTCGTGCTCGAGGGCGGCGTGTACTGGGTCGACTGGTCGCTGCTCGGGGCGCAGGCCGGCGAGGCCGTGTACACCCCGCCGGTGAGCATCCTCGGCCAGTCCTACACCTCGTTCGGCGGCGTTGCCCGCCAGAAGTGCCCGACCACCGTTCCGCAGCAGGATTGCACGCCGGGCATCTGGCGCCTGTTCCTCAACGGCAATTCGCAGAACCTCGTCGACCTGCCGTTCGTGCTGGCCGGCACCCGCTTCATCGACCGCATCTTCATCGACGGCTTCGACACCCTCGAGGACGAGGACGAAGATCCCTGATGCCGGCGGCGGGCGCGACGCCCGCCGAAGCGGTCACTCCCGGCCGAGCCGGCTGTGGCGGATGCCGTAGCCGAAATAGACGATCAGGCCGAGCAGCAGCCAGATGCCGAAGCGCTCGTAGGTGTGCAGCGGCAGGCCCGAGATCAGCCAGATCGAAAAGCCGATGCCGAGGATCGGCACCAGCGGCACCCACGGCGTGCGGAACGCGCGCGGCAGCTCCGGGCGGCGCACGCGCAGCATCAGCACCGACGCGCAGATCACGATGAACGCGGCGAGCACGCCGATGTTGACCATTTCGGCCAGCTCGCCGATCGGGAACGCGCCGGCAGCGAGGCCGGTCAGCACGCCGAGCAGCAGGGTCGGCCGGTACGGCGTGCCGTATTTCGGATGCGGCTTGGCGAACCAGGCCGGCAGCAGGCCGTCGCGTGCCAGCGCGTACCAGATGCGTGCGGCGCCGAGCATGAAGGCGAACACCACGCTGATGATGCCGGTCACCGCGGTCACCGAAATGGCGATGCTGACCCAGGTGAGACCGAGCGCGCTGAAGGCATTGGCCACCGGCGCATCGTTGCCGAGCGTCGAGTAGTGGGCGACGCCGGTCAGCACCAGCGAAATGGTCAGGTACAGCGCCATCGAGATGCCGAGCGACAGCAGGATCGCCCGCGGCAGGTCGCGCTGCGGGTTCTTCGCCTCTTCCGCCGCCGTGGTCAGGGTGTCGTAGCCGAACACGGCGAAGAACACCACCGCCGCTGCGGTGACCACGCCGTTGAAACCGAAATGACCCTTGCCGTCGGCATCGACGATGCGCTCGGGGATGAACGGCACCCAGTTGGCCGGATCGATGTAGAACACGCCGACGCCGATGATCAGGGCGACGCCGAGAATCTTGATGAAGACCACCACGGTGTTGATGCGCGCACCGAGTTCGGTGCGCATGGTCAGCAGCACCGCGATCGCCATCGCCACGATGGCCGCGATCACGTTGAAGCAGCGTCCCTCGCCGGTGCCGTACGCACCCTGCGCCCATACCGGCAGGCCGAGCCCGACCGCCTCGAGGATCTTCTGCAGGTATCCGGACCATCCGCTCGCCACCGCGGCGACGATCAGGGCGTACTCGAGCAGCAGGTCCCAGCCGATCAGCCAGGCGGCGAACTCGCCGAGCACCGCGTAGCCATAGGTGTAGGCGCTGCCGGTGACCGGGATCATCCCGGCGAACTCCGCATAACAGAGCGCCGCGGCCGCACTGGCGACGCCGGCGATGATGAAGGCGAGCGCCACCGCCGGTCCGGCGTTGGCCGCCGCCTGCTGGCCAGCCAGCACGAAGATGCCGACGCCGATGATGCCGCCGAGGCCGATGCTGGTCAGCTGCCAGAGTCCCAGCACGCGACGGAAATCGCGGCGCTGGCCGAGTTCGGCCTGCAGTTGTTCGATGCTCTTGTGCCGCGTCAGGCGCGCGATCAGGCTCATGCTTCTCTCCCCGGACGTCGCGGGATCATACCCCGTCGCCTTGGCGGCGCCCGAATGCCGTCATGCTGTCCCGACACCGCCATGCCGGCGCAGGCTGGCATCCAGATCCTTGCCTTGTCTCTTCGCGCTCTCTTGGTGTCTTGAACCACGGGTTCCGCTCGCCTCGGCGGCCCCAACGCCGTCATGCCGGCGGAGGCAGGCGTCCTTCTCCTGGCTTTGGTTCTTCGCTCTCTCTTGGGTGTGTTGAACCACGGGTTCCGCTCGCCTCGGCAACTCTCGCCGTCATCCTGGCGA
>ERZ795041.468-NODE-468-length-15292-cov-8.236726_pt1 | contig 15292 bp, 13 predicted proteins | sample MGYA00375125_ERZ795041 | MGnify/ENA primary metagenome ERZ795041 (study PRJEB30170, sample SAMN03074214) | activated sludge metagenome | biome: Common Effluent Treatment Plant; feature: Wastewater; material: Activated sludge; isolation source: activated biomass in...
CGCACCGGCGAAACCAAGCTCGGTGAAGTATTGGCCAAGGACTGGCGGGATGCAAGCTGCCGCTACGTGCTGCTCGGCATTTGCGAGGACATCGGCCCGCGTGCCAACAATGGCTTGGGCGGGGCGCGCAACGGCTTCGATGCTTTCCTGCCCAACTTCCTCAACCTGCAGGCCAACCGCTTCATCACGCCGGGCAGCCTGCACCTGCTGGGCCGCATCGACCACCTGGACCCTGACGCGGAACTGGATCAGGCCACCATGCGCAAGCGGGTGGAAGAATTGGATGAACTGGTGCTGCGCACGGTGCTGCCGATCATGCAGGCGGGCAAAGTGCCCATTGTCATCGGTGGCGGCCACAACAACGCCTATCCGCTGATCCAGGCGGCAAGCAAGGTATTGGGCCATGCGGTGGATGTGGTCAACTTGGACCCGCACGCAGATTGCAGACCGTTGGAGGGCAGGCACAGCGGCAATTCCTTCAGCTACGGCATCATCAACGGCTTCATCGGCAACTACGCTGTTTTCGCCCTGCACCGTGCGCGCAACAGCGAGGCCATCCTGCAGTTCATGGATGACCACCATGTGTACTACACGTTCTACGCCGAGTACATGATGGATCCGTTGCTGTTCCACAAGGAGTTGGATGCCTACGTGGCAGCGGGCAGCACGCCGCTCTGCGTGGAGCTGGACATGGACGTGATCCGCCACATGCCCTCCTCGGCGTTCAGCCCTAGCGGCATGGTGCTGGAAGAAGCGCGCTATTACCTGCGGCGGATCATGGGCTCACCGCGCCACGTGCCTTACGTACACCTTCCGGAAGCCGCGCCCACCACGCCATCGCAAGGGCGCATCGTGGGCAAGGCGCTGGCGTTTTTGGTGCATGATGTGATCAGTGTGCGGAGGTAGTTTTCCATTGCTCCCTCAGCGGTCTCCCGAAGGGGACCCTGAGGTATCCTCCATCGTCAAGGTCCGCTGCGCGAGACCTTGATGGGACCAGCTCCCTCAGCGATCTCCCGAAGGGGACCCTGAGGCACAATCTCCCGCAGGAGACCCTGAGGAATCCTCACTCCACCACGATCCGCTGGGTGTACTCCACACCAGCAGGGGTGGTGGCCTTCAGCAGGTACAAGCCCGTTCCAAGGTTGCCTATTGTCCACGGGCCTTGCACGGGGCTGCGCTGCGTGCGTACCAATTGCCCGTTTGCGTTGAACAAGGATAGGTTGTCGATAGCAACGGTACTGTGAACAGTCACTTGCCCGTTGGAAGGATTCGGGAAGACAGCCAACGCTTCGGATGCCGGTGTTTCACCAATGGCCGTGACGATCCCGCAGTTGGAATAGGGCATGAAGAAGACTTCACCCAATGACGCGTCATCCGCCACGTCGGCGATCACTGCCGCCACTGCCGCGGAATCGGTGGGCGGGTTTTCATAGTCCCAGCAATTGTTCATGGCGGGCACGGTGTTCGGCGTGTTGTTGTACAACGCGTAGATCACCCCACCGTTGCCGTTGTCGGAGAAGGAATTTTCGCCCGGGTTGAATGTGGCCGTGGCGGTATCCCCCAAGTTGGTCATCACCGACCCTTGCAGGGTAATGCCCCATAGGCTTCCGGAGATCTGGTTGCCGGACACCATGGACACGTTCGTGGCGCCGCCGTTCAGGTTGATGCCGCTTCCGCCTTGGGCGGGGTTGCCCTGCGTATTGTTGTCCGCAATGGTGTTGTTGGAGATCAAGGAGGTGATGTTGCTGCCGATCACGGCAATGCCGTAGCGGTTGTCCGTCACCGTGTTGGAATCGATCACCGCATGTCCTTCATTTCCCAGCAGGGAGGAGAAGGCGATGCCGCCGACCATGGTGTTGGCCGGGTTGCCGATCACCGTGTTGTCACGGATCAAGGTGGTGTCGGTGCCGGAAGGCCCGAGGTTGATCTGTGGCCGGTTGGTATTGGCGGAGCCGTTGTGTAGGAACACACAGTCCGTGATCTGCGGTGCCGCCGCGCCATTGGCTGCGGAGGAAATGGCGGCCATTTCATTGTCCTCGAACGTCACATGATGGAGGAACACTTTGCCATCGGACAGCTCCAAAGCCGCGCCGGTGGTGGCGTTGGGAGCTTGGTTGGTGATGGTGCAGTAGGCCAGCATAAGGTCATTGGTCAGGCATTTGATGCCTCCGCCATCCGTGATGGACACGCGCACGAGGTTGATGTGGGAGCCATCTTCAAAACGGATGCCTTGATGGTGCAGTGCGGGGTCGTCCGCAGTGATCACGGCTTGCAACGGTGCCGAAGCGATGAAGCTGCCGAAAATGTTGATGGCGGCGCTGCTTGCCACGGCCCAGGTGAGGTCCTCGTCGATCAGCAGGGTGTCGGTGGCGGCCAGGGTGAAGTCGGTGGTTTGCAGGTAGCTGGTGTCCGAGGTGGAGGTGATCACACCGCCGGAGATGGCCACGAGGTCCGCCAAGGTGTATGAAAGGCCCGTGCCGGGCGTGGTGTACTGGGCATTTGTGACGTGCGCGAAGATGAGGCCCAGTGCGATGGAAAGAAATGGGCGGGAAGTGCAGGTCATTGTGGTTGGTTTCTCGTTGGGGGGCGAAATTACCCCGGAGCGCATGGGTTGATCTTGATAATGGACAAGGGATGGACGCGAATGCACTCGCGTCCATCCCTTGTCCATTAAAAGAGTACTGTTTTACCCCTGCGCGGCCAGCCAACGCTCGGCGTCCAGGGCGGCCATGCAGCCGGTGCCCGCGCTGGTAACGGCCTGGCGGTACACGTGGTCCGCACAGTCGCCGGCCACGAACACGCCGGGGATTTTGGTGCTGGTGCGGTCGGGCGTGTGTTTCAGGTAGCCCATTTCGTCCATGTCCAGCCAGCCCTTGAAGAGCTCGGTGGCGGGCTTGTGGCCGATGGCGATGAACAGGCCGGTGACCTCGAGGTTGCGTTTCTCGCCGGTCTTGTTGTTCTCGATCACCACGCCTTCCACGGTGCCATCGCCGAGCACATCGCGCACCTCATGGTTGTACAGCACCTCGATGTTCGGCGTGTTCTCCACGCGGTGTACCATGGCCTTGCTGGCGCGGAACTCGTCGCGGCGCACCAGCATGTACACCTTCTTGGCCAGCTTGGCCAAGTAGGTGGCTTCTTCGGCGGCGGTATCGCCGGCGCCCACCATGGCCACGGTGTGGCCGCGGTAGAAGAAGCCGTCGCACACGGCGCAGGCCGAAACGCCGCCGCCGAGGTCGCGCAGGCGCATTTCGTTGGGCAGTCCCAGCCACTTGGCGCTGGCGCCGGTGGCGATGATCACCGTGCGCGCATGGATCTCCGTCTTCTCGTCCACCCACACCTTGTGGATCGGGCCGGTAAAGTCCACCTTGGTCACCCAGCCGCTGCGCACGTCCGTGTCAAAACGTTGGGCCTGCTTCTTCAGGTCTTCCATCATTTCCGGACCGGTGCGGCCGTCGGGGTAGCCGGGGTAATTGTCCACGTCGGTGGTGTCCATCAGCTGGCCTCCGGGCTTGGGCCCTTCAATGACCACTGGTTTGAGGTCGGCGCGGGCGGCATAGATGGCGGCGGAGTAAGCGGCAGGGCCCGATCCGATGATCAGGCATTGGAGGAGTTCGGGCGTTTGGCTCATGTTCGGGCCGCGAAATTACGCGCTGGAGGCGGGTGGGGGATGTCCGTTGTCAGTGTCCCGGCTCTACGCCCTGACAACTAACATCGATCAACTGCGCTTCCTCACTGCTTACACACGACCGTATGCAAGTTCACGCCCCATTTCTCATGGTCAGGGCCCGAATCTCTTACTGGGCCTGCGGCTGGTGTGGCGCCATTGCACCACGAAGATGCGCGCGCCTTTCACCCGGAAAACAAGGCGGTATTTCAGTTTGGCAAGCATCACATGGCGGTACTCACCTTTGCGTACCTGGTAGCCGTGGGGATTGGCCTGGATCTGGGCGTAACATTCCGCCAAAGCAGCAAGGAACCGATCGCCCGAACCTATACGCTCGCCCTCGCGGAATGCATAGATGCGACCGGCCTCTTCCGTCACGCTGGGCTTTACCACCAACGTGTACGTCATGTCTTGGTTTTGCCTGAACCGCGGATCAAGCGCATGGATTCCTCCATGCTATGGAACTTGGCCTCACCACGTTCGTGCTTGGCTATTGCCTCGTTGAACTCGGCATATTCCTCGTCCGTGATGTCGTCATCCTCTTCAACCTTGCCCGGGATTTCCCGCTTGAAATAGCCGGCCAACTTGCGCAGGGTCTTCTCGTCCATAATGGACATAAGGCGTTCGATCAATTCGAGCTTGGTAGCGGCGATGTCCATGGCTTCGGGTTCCTGAACGGTAAAGTTAACTTGTCCCACCCATCCAAAGGTCAGGCTCCCACAACGCACCCGTCGCTCGCGATCACCTCTCTCGTCCGCGTTTGCAACGCGGGCGAAGATCGAGGCGCGCTTGCAGCGCGCACAATTCGAATATCTCTTCTTTCACGGCCCGCACACGATCGTATCCAAGTACACGCCCCTTCCGGCCCAAATGCCCAACCCGCCGGTGATGTTGGTCTTCACGTTGGTGGGGGTGCCGAAGATGTCGCCGGTGTTGGCCACGTTCTGGTCGTAGGAGTAGTAGAAGTCGTATTCCTTTTTGCCGATGCTGAGTGCCTTCACGGCGATGGTGTCGCCTACTTTGAAGAAGCCCTGTTCCTCGTTGTTGTCCTCGGGGTGCCCCGCATAGAACTGCTGGCCGCGGACCTGGGGGAAATTGAAGGTGAGCCCGTTGATGTACTTATCGTCGTACGTACTGCCTAAGGGCGAGATGTAGTAGTCGTCCATGGTTTGGCCGGGGCTGCGGTGGTTGATGCGCTTCGCCATCCAGCGGTAGCCGTTGCCCATGGTGTCCGGATCGGTGATGCGGAACCAGGCGAATCCCAGGGTGTCGTCGCCGGGGCGCTGCAAGGCCAGTTCGAACCACACCGAATCCAACGGCACGGGGTCGGGGATGGTGCTCACGGCGAAAAGTTGCTTGCCCTCGGCGCTGATGTCCAAGCGGTATGTCTTGCCTACTTGGCCCACGTGCGTGGGGTCCAGCGCGGTGTAGATGCAGATGTTGGCCGATGCCAGCACGGCGGGGCTGAGGCCGGTGGCTTCGGCAGCGGCGGCCAGCGAAGCACTGTCCAACAGGTTGCTGCAGAGCTGGTCCAGCTGCCAGGTATTGCCGTCCACCGTTACCGTTACCGTGGCACCGCTCACGAACATGTTGGCGATGGCGTTGAGGTCCGTGGGGGCGAAATAGCTCTGCGTGCGGGTGAGGATCACGAAGGGCGGCATGCCCGGCTCGATGGTGCCTTCCACAACCAACTGTTCCGGATACACGGGAAGGTCCACGGTGATGTCCTTGGTGCAGGACACTAGGAGGAGGATGAAGAGAAACGCAAGGCCAGCATTGGCAGGTGCACGAACGAGCGCACGAAGGGCACGAAGCAGTGGCAGGGCTTCCCCTTGGCGTTCTTTGCGCTCTTGGCGGTAAGGTTCCGGTTGCAGTGCTTGGCGGCCCATTCACTTCAGAATTCAAAGTTCCACGTAACGGACGGCAGGATGGAGAACAGCGAGACCTGCTTGGCCTGGATGGTGAGCCCGGCGGTGCCGGTGTCGCTGCTGGCATCGAAGTAGTAGAAGTAAGGGTTCTTGCGGTTGTACACGTTGTACACGCCAAATGTCCAGCTGCTGCGGTACTTGCGCTTCACGGTGTTTACCTCGCCGGTGGCCTTGTCCGTGACCTGCTTGGTGGGCTTGTTCTTCAGCGTGGCCGCGAGGTCCAGCCGGTGGTAGGGCACCATGCGGAAGCCGTTGCGGCTGGTGTACTGGCTCACTAAGCGCCCTTCGATGAAGTAGCGCTGCACGGGCAGGGTGGTGGCCTGGCCGGTGCTGTATACAAAAGTGCCGCCGAAAGTCCAGCGGTCGTTGAGCGTGTAGCCGGCCACCACGCTCACGTCGTTGCGGCGGTCCCAGCGGCTGGGGAAAGGCTCGCCGTTGTTCACGTCGGGGAACTTGCGCTCGGTCTTGCTCCAGGTGTAGCCGATCCAGCCGGTGAGCTTGCCCAAGCGCTTCTTTAGGAAGAATTCCGCGCCGTAGCTCCAGCCTTTTCCGAACACCAGCATGGCGTCGTAGTTGGCGTTGCCGCCCTGGTCGGGCGTGGCGCCCTCGGCGTATTCGATCTGGTGCAGCATGTCCTTGTAGTACACCTCGATGCTGCCTTCGTACTGGCGGTCCTGGATGTCGCGGAACCAGCCCAAGGCGTACTGCACAGCCTCCTGCGGCTTCACGTTCTTCCCGCTGGGGATCCACGTGTCGGTGGGCAGGCCGATGGAACTGAAGCTGGCCAAGTGTACGTATTGTAGGTTGCGGTTCACGCCGGCCTTCAGGCTGTTGTTCTTGTCCACGGTGTAGCGGGCCGAAAGGCGCGGTTCCAGGCCGCCGTATTGGGCGATGATGTCGCTGGCGGCGTAGTCCTTTGCACCGGTGGTGTTCCCGAAGGCATCGGTGAGGTACTCGTGGAAGGGCCCCACGTGCGCGAACCAGCTGTAGCGCAGCCCGGCATTGATGCGCAGCGCGTCGGTGACGTCGAAATCATCCTGCACGTACACCGCGGCCTCGTGGGCATTGAGCTTGCTGGGCGTGTCGATGTTGAAGTCCACGTTGTCGCTGTTCACGGCCACGGTGCTGGGCGTATAGATGTGGTAGGTGTACTGCAGGCCGTAGCGCAGGTTGTGGCGGATGTTGGGGTACTGGTTGAAGTCGAGCTTCAGGCCGTAGTCGCGGATGCCGCTCTTGAGGCTGAAGCCGAAATCGTCCTGCCCGCCGGAAAAGGAGAACTTGTAATCGCTGAACACCGCGGTGGTGTTGAGGAAGAGCTTGGGGCTGAACACGTGGTTCCAGCGGCCGCTCACGGTGGCGTTGCCCCAGGGAATGTTGAACTTGGGGCTGCCGGGCTCGCTGCCGTCCAGGGTGAACACGTCGCGGCCGAAGTAGCCGCTGAGGTAGAAGCGGTCCTTGTCGCTGAGGCGGTAGTTGGCCTTGGCGTTGAGGTCGTAGAAGTAGTAGCCACTGCCGGCAAATTCACCCTCGGGGTTCATGAAGGGCTTGGCCAGCACGTCGATGTAGGTGCGGCGGCCGCTGACGATGAACGAGCTCTTGTCCTTCACGATCGGGCCTTCCAGCGTGAGGCGGCTGCTGATCAGGCCGATGCCGCCCTGCCCGTGGGATTCCTTGTCGTTGCCGTCCTTCATGGTGATGTCCAGCACGCTGCTGGTGCGGCCGCCGTACTGGGCGGGTATGCCGCCCTTGATCAGCTCGATGTTCTTCACCGCATCGGCGTTGAACACGCTGAAGAAACCGAAGAGGTGGCTGGCGTTGTATACCGTGGCCTCGTCCAGCAGGATCAGGTTCTGGTCGGGCCCGCCGCCGCGCACATAGAAGCCGCTGTTGCCTTCGCCGTTGCTTTTCACCCCGGGCAGGTACTGGATGGTCTTCAGGATGTCCACTTCGCCCAGCAGCGCGGGCAGCGTTTGCAGCTTCTGCACGTCCACGTCCATGCGGCCCATGTCGGTGCTTTCGGTCTGGCTCTTGGTGCGCTCGCCGGTCACCTCCACGGCCTGCATCACCTGCACGGTGGTGCGTAGTTTCAGGTTGAGTTGCTGGTCGCGGTCGAGTTCCACCTTGCGGCGCAGGTCGGCATAGCCGATGTAGCGCACCAGGAAGGTGTAAGTGCCCTTGTCCAGCGTGGCTGAATAGAAGCCGTAGTTGTTGGTGGGTACGCCCTTGCCCAGTTCGTCAATGAACACACTGGCGCCGATGAGGGCTTCGCCCGTGGCGGAATCGGTGACGTAGCCGCTGGCGGTGAAGCGCTGGGCGTGGAGCGCAGTGCCTGTAAGCAGGAGCAGGGCAGTGAGGAATTTTCGGCAGGCAGGGGGCATCGCGGGGCGGCAAAGCTATCGGCGACCGTGGAAAGGGATCGGCCGTTGGTCCCGAGTACGGGCCATTTATCATGGGTATTTGGCAATGGGCACTGGTATAGTCGGCTGTGGCATGGTGCTTGCCGGTTCGTGTGCACGAACCTAAAATCCCTACAAAAGGGGATTGCACGGTCCACCCCGGAAGAGGAGGTTTGCAATGCTTGATAACGCCATGGAGCCCGCCCGCTATATCATCCGCTTGATCGAGGACTACCCGCATGTGCTGGCCATGCTCGCGTTGACGTTTTTCCTGCTTGTAGCGATGGTGCTGTAGCTACTTGACCGTGGGGTGCAATGCATATGGCCCGCATGGTCCGGAGGGTCTCGAAATGCGGTGTGCCCGTGGTGCCCTAAGTGGCCTCATCCATCCGTGCAGGAACGGCTGCGTGTTGGGCCGGGAAACCCTGGGGTAGCCGGGGTGTATGATCAGGGCTGTTGCTCGTGGAGGGTAGGTGGGATACAGTGCCTGAAGCCATGCAAATCACCTATTTCAGGCGTAAGCGGTGATGAGCCGCAGATCGATCTATCTTCGCGGCCTCAATTCGGGGTGTAGCGCAGCCCGGTAGCGCACTTGCATGGGGTGCAAGTGGTCGCTGGTTCGAATCCAGTCACCCCGACTGGCAATAGCGAGGAGGCCGCCCGGCCTCCTCGTTCCATTTCCGGCGGGATCAATTCCAGCATGGGGCTTTATTGCGAATGCGTATTATGGTGCAGCCCAACGCATGGAAATCCCTTTTGCCTTCTTTCCGATTGTCCTTGACACCATTTTCAAGGCTCCTACATTTGGCCCCCCCGCCAGATGAACCGAATGCTCTCCATTCTTTCCGGTAGCGCCACAGCGGCTTTGATCGGCGCGTGCCATGCCCCGTCGGAGCAATCCGCTGCTGCTGCGGGTAATACCCAATACATCATGGATCCGCACAGCTATGCCCGGCCTGCAGAGGCCGCTGCCACCCACCTGGACCTGGACATCCACGTGGACATGGAGAAACACCGCATCAGCGGCACCGCTACCTATAACTTGAAGCGCCAAAGCGGAGACAGTGTGATCTTCGATACCGATGGCCTTTCCATCGAAAAGGTCACCTTGGGCGACGGTACTCCGGCCGCGTTCACCCTGGGCGCAAAAGACTCCATCCTGGGCCAAGCATTGCGCGTGGCGCTGCCACCGGGCGCCGACAAGTTGGCCATCACCTATTCCACCGGGACGGAGGCCAAAGCCTTGCAATGGCTGGCGCCGGAACAGACGGCCGGCAAGAAGTTCCCCTTCCTCTTCACCCAAGGAGAAGCCATCCTCACCCGCACGTGGATCCCCATCCAGGATAGTCCCGGCATCCGTATCACCTACAACGCCCGCATCACCGTGCCCAAGGAGCTGATGGCCGTGATGAGCGCCACGAACCCGCAGGAACGCAGTGCTGACGGTGCGTACAGTTTCAAAATGGACGAGCCCATACCATCCTACCTGATCGCCCTGGCGGTGGGCGACCTCGGGTTCAAGCCCACCGGCACGCGCACGGGCGTGTATGCCGAACAGGGCGTGGTGGACACCGCTGCGTGGGAATTCGCTGACATGGAGAAGATGTTGGAGGCGGCGGAAGCACTTTACGGACCTTACCGCTGGGGCCGCTACGACGTGATCGTGCTGCCGCCCAGCTTCCCCTTTGGCGGCATGGAAAATCCGCGCCTCACTTTTGCCACGCCCACGATCATTGCAGGTGACCGTTCGCTTACCGCCCTCATTGCCCACGAACTGGCCCACAGTTGGAGCGGCAACTTAGTGACCAACGCCACCTGGAATGATTTCTGGCTGAATGAGGGCTTCACGGTGTACTTCGAACACCGGATCACAGAAGCGCTTTACGGCAAGGACTACAACGACATGACCAACGTGCTGGGCTATCAGGACCTGTTGGCCACCATTGCGGAGATCGACAGTGGCAAGCATCCCGACGATACGGCACTGCACCTGGACTTGGCAGGGAGAAACCCGGACGACGGCATGACCGATGTGGCCTACGAAAAGGGCTATGCGTTGCTGCGCCTGATCGAGAGCAAAGTGGGTCGGCCCAAGTTCGATGCGTTCCTGCGCGGCTACTTCGACCACTTCGCCTTCCGCAGCATCACCACGGACACCTTCTTGGTGTACATCCGGAAGCAGCTGCTGGAACCTGGCAAGGTGAACGTTGACATGGACCAATGGATCTTCAAGCCCGGTTTGCCCGGCGATGCGATCGTGCCCACCTCGAGGAACTTTGCCTTGGTGGATGCGCAGTTGGCCCGTTGGGAGAAGGGGACTCCCGCCAAAGACCTGTCCACGGCGGGTTGGGGCACCTTCGAGTGGATGCACTTTTTACGGCGGCTGCCCAAGCACGGGTCCGATGCGAAGATGAGCGAGCTGGACGCGGCCTTCCACTTTAGTGATTCCGGGAACTCGGAGGTGCTGGCGGCCTGGCTCGAACAATGCATCAAAAACGACCATGAAGTGGCATACGGGAAGCTGGAGGAGTTCCTCACCACGGTGGGCCGCCGCAAGTTTCTGATGCCGCTGTACCAGGCATTGATGGCCACGCCCAAGGGGCAGGCCGTGGCACGCCGGATCTACCAAAAGGCCCGGCCCAACTACCACGCCGTATCGGTGAACACCATGGACCAGATGCTGGCGTGGAAGGATAAGAAGCCGCCCGCAACGTTCTGATCGCGGCAAGCGAAAAGCCCCGGGTACATTCCCGGGGCTTTTCGCTTGCGTGGCCCTTGCCCGTCAACGGGCAAGCACAACCCGGTGGATGCTGCGTGCGCCTGCGGCATCGCGCAACGCCAGCGTGTATTGGCCATCCGCCAAGGCGGAGAGGTCCATGTCGTGCGGGCCATCGAAGCGCTCGGTGCGCACCAGCCTGCCTGCGGCATCGCGCAGTTCGGCCTGCACGGTGCCCGTTGCGGGCAGTTCCACATGCACGGTGCCGACGGAGGGCACGGGCCACACACTGGAGGTGAGGCCTGCGCCAACCTCATCCACCCCTGCCGCCGCACAGGCCTGCGGGGTGATGGTGCTGGCGGCGGGGAAGGCGTTCACGTAGCTCTGCATGCTGCTCACTGGCCAGATGTCATTCTGCACCATCTTGTTGTCCGGCCCGATCAGGCAATAGGTAGGGAACGCATTCACCCCAAAAGCAGTCTTCACGGCTGCACTTGCGCCGTCGGAGCTCGCGGCTGGTGCATGTTGGAAGGAACCTCCGTAGGTGTTTTCATAGGCAATCACTTCAGCATCGTTGTCCACACCCTGGTTGATGGAGAGCACCACCAGGTCGCCGGCGTTGCACCCGTAGGTTTCGTGCAGTTGGCTGAAAAAGGGCTGCGTGGCCTGGCACGGCCCGCAGGCGGCAAAGAAGAAATCGAGCATCACATACTTGCCCTGGGCGGTATAGGTGTACAAGTTGTGCGTGTGCCCTTGGGTGTCCGTAACGGTAAAATCGGCTACGGTGCTGCCGTTGGGATAGTTGTTGGCCTGAGCCATGGCCAAGGAGGCGGCCAAGCAAGTGGAAATGGCGAGTAGTGGTCTGTTCATCGGTTCGTGTTTGGTCATACGAAGCTGAGCGATCGAGCGCGAAAAACCAAACCGGCAGGTTGTGGATCAGGATTTGAGCAATCGGGTAAGCAAAACCTGCTCCAGCTCATGCCCGCCTTGGAACCGGTGTACCTGGTGGGATACGTTGGCCATGCAGAGCCGGGCCGACTGCGCTTGAAGTTCACTGTCCCCAGCGTATTGGTCCTGTGAACCCAGCACTAGATGGAGGTCCAACTTCGCCCAAGCCGCATGCAATTGCTGCGGATCCGGTTCCGGCGGCAATCCGCCCGCCCAGAGCACTAGGCGCTGGATCGTAGTATGCCCATTCAAGCTCCAGCGACACGCCGTGGCCACGCCTTGCGAGAAGCCGAGCACGTTCACCGGCACCTGACCCGTGGAGTGAAGCAGTTCCCCCACCAACGCATCGAGGTAGGTGGCCTGGTCGGCGATCTCGTGCTCGCGGTCCTCGCGCGTCATCCAGGTGGCGCCTACGCGGGTGTGGGCTTCATCGGTGTAGAAGCGGGACAGGCCTTCCGGCGCGGCGATCAACAGCCCATCCTCCAGGCCCTCGAACTTCCGCAGGAAGTAGCGCGCAAGCTGGCCATACCCATGCAGCACGATCCAGATGGCGCGCGCCTTGGCCGCATCGCCCAACGTGTGGTAGCGGGCGGTGCGGGGAACGGTGAGGTGGTGTTGTTGCATGGAAACGACACGCGGGTCGAGCTCTTTCAATAAGGAAGCGTACTAGGTCATGCCACACAGGCCCACCTACCCGGTCATGGCCTTCAGATGGGCGATCACTTCCCGTTCGATCTGCTCCATCGACTCGGTGCGTTCCTTGCATTTCATGGCCCACTTGCGTCCCGGATGCAACGTGTCCCAACGGGGACGAAGTCCCGCATAGCGGCCTTTTCCTGGATCGTGGTTGCCGAATCCGTCGATCAAGTTGTTCCAAAGCGGACTGAAGCGGGTGATCACCAGCGCCTCGCCCAAGGGAATCCAGATGTCATCCAACACCAAGTAGCGGCAGGTGAAATCTTCGAGGTGCAAGCTTTCGGCTGCCCGAATGCTTTCCGCGTGCTCCTTCAACCGCTTGTACAGCACTTCACCGGGTTCGTTGTTCAGGCCCACATCACCTTTTCGCGCACCGGCAGGAACAGCTTTGCCCACATAAATGGGAACTTCTGGACTGTACTTAGTGGGTTGAATGGTGTCGTACTTGGCGAGCATGTCAATTACCTCAGTCCGAGTTTCATAGTGTGGATAATGTTGGCCAGTTCAATTCCATCAATCGCTGTTATGGGGATTTTGCCTGGTACGGTCGATTCGATGAGCGCAGCACGGGAGAAGTGGCTGGTCGTTACGATGCAGCCCGATGCGTGAGGCTGTAAGCTACCCCTTAGTTCAGCGACTTCTTTTCTGCCTACGGTATGAAGCCACCGTTTTGCTTGGAGTTGGATCAGGAGGTGCCGAAGGGGCCAAGCGGTCGGACCCGGCCTGGCGTTTATATCAATTCCCCCGTCTTGGCTGTACCTGGTTACCTCAACCTGGTCGAACCCCGATTGTTCAAGCATGTCATGAATCACATGCTCAAACTGCCTGGGTTCATAGCCGAGCAAGCGCCGTCGGATTGGCTCCAGTAGGGAGAGATCTGGTTGGCTGCTGTCGTGTTGTACGGAGCTTGGTTCCACCACTTCAAGGTCCGCTGTGCTCGACTCGTCTTCGTGGTTTACGAATAAGTCGTGCATGACAGAATGGGCTTTACCAGTTGGTAACTCACTAAAACTCGAATGAACACGGAACTCGAACACCCATACGCTCCTCAACTTGCCTTGTGCATCAACCTGATGTTCCGGATAGCACCGCAGGTACTGTAATAGGCCCAAGAAACCCCATCGTTTGTTGCCAAGGGCACGGTCCCGACGATTGCCCATTTGAATGAACGCGTAGATGGGGAATTTTTCCGCCTGTTGTTGGGCAAGACGCGCATTTGCCCCGGAAACTGACTGGTTCCCTGCCCGACCAGCACCGGTATAGATGAGAATATCCCCCTCCAATCGATCGTGGTAGGGGTTCTCGGCGAGTTGACGAGCGGTTGGGATAGAGGTGAAGACCACTATATGCCGCACTTCAGAGGATGGGCCGATGCTTACCCTTACCCCACCGGCATTACCGACAGCCAAGGAGTGGTATACTTCTTCGTTTGAGTATAGCTCAGAGACTTTGAAGGCGCTAACCTCTCGACTCATCGGTTCGGCGGACCATTAAGGTCAACACGCCTCCGAAGTAACGCACTTGACTTGATCCACGCACAAATGTCGCCCCAGAAGTACACCACAAACGGCGACACCGGGATGTTGGTCAAAGCATTCTTTTTCAGCTTCATTTGGTGTGTCGGCATAAATAATGGTCGCGAAGCGTTGCATCGAATCCGGCCAAAACCCGATGATCGTGTAGGGGTTCATTACAATGCTTCAGAATTGGCATCCCGCGCATCATCATAGCCCTTGTGCTTTCCGCCTAAGGAAAACGGTTGGCAAGGTGGGCCGCCTGACACGAGTTCCACTTGGCCCAGGGACCCGTAGTCGAAGGTCTTGGCATCCGCATGATGTACTTTCCAATGCTGCACGAGCGGATAGCCCAAGGTCTGGTTGTGCCGGATGGTATCGCAGCACCACTTGTCCCATTCCACCACGGCAGCGGCCTTGAGCCCGGCGAGGTCGAGGCCCAACCCCAATCCACCTCCGCCTGCAAACAATTCCAACGACCTCATTTGTTGACGGTTTCTACGTCACTTTAACGCAGGACAACATACCAATGAATGTTGGATGGAAGCACTGCGTGGTAAACAATTATCAACACCGCGGATCAGGCGCTCTGTCAAAATTGGCATAATCAATACCCCAACAACTCCCCCAGCACCTTGCCCACCTTCTCCGCATTCGGGATCATCTCCGCCTCCAGCGTGCTGTTGAGCGGGATGGCGGGCATGTCCGCCGCGCCGATGAAGCGCACCGGTGCATCGAGGTGCTCGAAGCACTGGTCATTCACGCGGCCGGCCACGGCTTGTGCGAAGGAGTTACTGATGCTTTCCTCCGTGACCACCAAGCAGCGCCCGTGGCTGCGCACGGCTTCCATCACGGCCTCCTCGTCCCAAGGCACCAAGGTGCGTAGGTCAATGATCGTAACACGGCCGGGGAATTGCTTCGCGGCGGTCTTCGCCCAGTACACCCCCATGCCGTAGGTGACGATCACCGCCGCCTCGCCGTGTTCGCGGTTTTTCGCATCGGCTTCCAGCACCGTGCGCGCCTTGCCGAAGGGAATGATGTAATCCGCCGCCGGTTCGATGGTGCGCGCTTCCTCCGTGCCGGGGATCTTGCTCCAATAAAGCCCTTTGTGCTCCAACATCACCACGGGGTTCGGGTCGTGGAAGGCGGCCTTCATCAGGCCCTTCAGGTCGGCGCCGTTGCTGGGGTAGGCCACCTTGATGCCCTTGATGTTGCAGAGCACGCTTTCCACGCTGCTGCTGTGGTAGGGGCCGCCGCTGCCGTAGGCGCCGATGGGCACGCGCACCACGGAGCTCACCGGCCACTTGCCGTTGCTGAGGTAGCAGCTGCGGGCCACCTCGGTGAAAAGCTGGTTGAGGCCCGGCCAGATGTAATCGGCGAACTGCACTTCCACGATGGGCTTCAGGCCGGTGGCGCTCATGCCCACG
>ERZ795041.469-NODE-469-length-15289-cov-4.554286_pt1 | contig 15289 bp, 10 predicted proteins | sample MGYA00375125_ERZ795041 | MGnify/ENA primary metagenome ERZ795041 (study PRJEB30170, sample SAMN03074214) | activated sludge metagenome | biome: Common Effluent Treatment Plant; feature: Wastewater; material: Activated sludge; isolation source: activated biomass in...
CCCATGCACCTCGACCAACCCCGAAGGCCCGCCGACACTCCGAAAGAGCAAACTCTCTTCATACACCACGACCGAGTCGCACGAGTTGCGCAGCAGGTTCACAAAGACCTGCACCATCCGGTCGACGTCGCACTCCACCACCACATCGACGGGCACGCGGTTTCGGATCTCGACGCCCCGCCGATCCGGATCGAGCCGCACCAGCGTCGCTGCCTCTTCCACCACATCCACCATCCGCACCGCGCTCGTCCTCGGCGGGCGCACCCGCGCGAAGTCCAGCAGGCTCTCGCCCAATCGCTCCAGGCGATGGACCACACGCCCCATGAGCGCCGCCTCGGCCACGGGAAGGCTCCGGGTCGGAGAGTCGTTCAACTTCTCGACCAACCCCGTGAGGACCGCGAGCGGCGTGTTCAACTCGTGCGCCAGGCCCGCCGACATCATCCCCAGGCTCGCCAGCCGGTCGGCGTCGGCCAGATTCCGCCGCGCCGTCTCCAGAAGATGGTTCTTCCGCTTCATGTCAACGGCGACAACCTCCAACTGCTCCAGCGCCGCCGCGAGGTCCGCCTGGTTCTTCCGCAAGATGCCGATCGTCTCGTTGCGTGATCGCATGATCTCCCCGAGTTCATCGGCGGGGATCACCGCGGCGGGAATGATCTCGTCGGCGCGCCGACCCTCGCGAGTCGCCCGGTCGGCCGCGAGCAGCCTGCGGATCGGGTCGTAGACGTTCTTGGGAAGGACAAAGACCTCGAGCGCCACTGCCACGAAGGCGTAGACCGCCAGCACCGCGAGCGAGGCGAGCAGGTAGAGCAACCATACCGCGCGCCGCGCCGCCGGGATCACGACTCGGATCGCGACATAATCGCCCTCTCGCGCCCCGGGGACATACGACACCGCGCTCGCCCCGAGATCCGCCACCGACGCGATCACCGCGTCGCCGAATCGCGCCCGGATCTCCGCGGCCTGGTCCGGGAGCAGGCCCAGTTCCCTCGCCGAGCCGTGACGCACACGCACCGACTCCATCGACACCGCGAGGTTCACGCCGTCGTGCCACCCCTCTCGCAACACCGAGGGCACGAGCGCCCGCATCACCACGAGCGACTCGTCCTGCTCCGCGGCCTCGACCACGCTTCGCACAGCCGGGCGGAGCGCCAGAATCAGAATCCCCGCGAGCACGAGCGAGAACGCCGTGTGCAGGAAGATCAGTTTTTTGCGGATGCGCATCCCGGCCAGAAGCCCGGCCCGACGCCCCGGGACGCCCGTCTCGCTCCATTCCGAACTGTTCGTTCCGGGCGTCATACGCTCGAAACCCTAGCCGGTCCGCGACTTCCAATCCCGTCACTCGCCGCGTCTCCGCCCGCATCCCCATGCCGAACCCACGTTCCCAGTCCGAGGCCGCCACGCCGCCACGCTCCGCACGCGAGAGCGCCCTTCGCGTGATCACCCAGCATGTCAGCCGGTTTCCGGACCTCGAGCCGCTGACGATCGACGAGCGCTCACTCTCGCCCAAGGACGCGGGATTGGCGAACGCGATCGTCGATGCCGTCCTCCGCCACTGGCTCTCCCTCGAGTTCATCGCCGCCCGTTTCTCGTCGCGGCCTTGGAACTCGCTCTCCCACGTCGTCCGCGCCGCGATCCTCGCCGGCACCGCGCAACTCCACTTTCTCGACCGCATCCCGCCCCATGCCGCTCTCCATGAGACCGTCGAGTGGATCAAGCGTGAATCGCCCAAGGCCAGCGGGCTGGTCAATGCTGTCCTCCGCCGGGTCTCCGAACTCAGCGTCGAACGACATGACGGACTCACCCCCGAGTCGTTCCCGCTCCACGCCGCCTCGGCGCGCTCACTCGTGATCCCCTCTCTTGAGTTGCCTCCGGATCCACTCGTCAAAGCCGCGGTGCTCATGAGCCACCCCGAGCCGCTCCTCCGAGCGTGGGCCAGTGAGTTCGGACAAGACGAGGCCCTCCGACTCTCGTTCCACACCCACGCCCGCGCACCGATCACGCTCAATGTTCAATGGGCCAGCGACGCCGAGCTCTCAGCACTTGAACTCTCGCCGCACTCCACACCCGGGCACGCGACCACGACGCTCGTGGGCGCCAGGCTCGCCTCGGCTCTCGACGAGCATCGAGGCGTCTGGGTCCAGGACGCCGCCGCGGGCGAGGCCGTTCGGAGCATCGCCCATCTCACGCCCCGCGTGATCCTCGACGCGTGCGCCGGCCAAGGGACCAAGACACGCCAGCTCGCCGCCACGTTTCCCAACGCGCGCATCCTCGCGACCGATGTCGATCGCGCCCGTCTCGGCACGCTCGCAGCGTCCACACGACACCTGCCCAATGTCACCGTCATCGCATTCGAGACCCTGCGCGATCACGCCGGCACCCCCGAACTCATCCTCCTCGACGTCCCCTGCACCAACACCGGCGTCCTCGCGCGACGCACCGAGGCCCGCTATCGCACACAGACCAGCCAACTCGATCGCCTCGCGAGCATCCAACTCGGCCTCATCCTGAAGGCCTTCGAACTCCTCGCGCCAGACCGGGACGCTCGCGTCCTGTACTCCACCTGCAGCATCGATCCTCGCGAGAATACGAATCGCGTGCTGGAAGTCCTCGATGGCGCGAGGGGCACTCGCGGAATGCCGATCGCGATCGAGTCCCACGATCTCACACTCCCGGCCGGTGTTCCCGGTGAGACGCCGAACACCTACCACGATGGCGCGTTTTCCGCCATTCTCCGCCGTGGTTGAATCGCAACGCCACCCTCTGGGCGCGTGTGCACGCCACGCGGAACTCGGCACCGTTGCCATCTGTCCCGACGGCGTACCATCCCGCACACGCCGCCCGGCCTCCGTGTCGCCGAGCGGCATCCACGCCCTCTCTTCACTCCACCCAACTCGGGGACGATCGATGAACCTTCTCGACATCCTCACGCTCGACTGCATCCGCGTGCCGCTCCATGGCCAGGAGAAGCGCGCCGTCATCCATGAACTCGTCGATGTCCTCTCTGCCGCCGGCCGCGTCGGTGATCCCAAGGCCCTCAAGGACGCCGTGTGGACCCGGGAGCAGACCCGGACCACCGGCATCGGCAATGGGCTCGCGATTCCCCACGGCAAGTGCGCCGGGATGGCGAGCCTCTCCATGGCCATCGGCAAGCCCGCCAAGCCCCTCGACTTCGAGGCCATCGACAGCCAGCCCGTCCGCCTCGTTGTCCTCCTCGCCAGCCCGCCCGATCGCACGAGCGACCACATCCAGGCGCTCGCCCGCGTCACGCGCCTCATGATCATGGACGACTTCCGAGAGCGCGTCTATTCCGCGCAGTCCGCCGAGGAGATCTATGAACTCCTCCAGAGCCAAGAGACCAATTCCTAACCAACGACGGCACGCGAAGTCCGATCGCCGCATTCCATTTACCCGAACCATGACCACCCTGATCGATCCACTCGCGCCGATCACCGCGATCGAGGAGTCGCTCCGCGCGTACGTCGATTCCCTCGTCACCACGCCCCGCACCCATGACGCCGTCCGATATGCCTTGCTCGGTGGCGGCAAACGCCTCCGCCCGCTCCTCGCCTGGTGGTCGGCCGCGGCGTGCGGCCTCGACCCATCGCGATCGCTCGGCGCCGGTCGGGCCGTTGAACTTGTTCATGCGTTCAGCCTCGTCCATGACGACCTCCCCGCGCTCGACAATGACGACCTCCGTCGCGGCCGGCCCACGCTCCACAAGCACGCCGGCGAGGCCCTCGCGATCCTCGCGGGCGATCTGCTCCTCACTCTGGCGTTCGAGACCATCCAGAATGTCGCGCCGTCGTCCGCCCATGCCGTGGAGATGTCGCTGGAACTCTCGACCGCCACGCGTGCGATGATCGATGGGCAGGTCTGCGACACGATCGGGGACGTTCTTCCCACCGACATCGTGCCACGCGCTGATGGCGCATCGGACGTGAGCGATCCGAGAGGCGATCGCACCTCGGTCGACCGAATCGAGGGCGTCCATCGTCTGAAGACGGGCGCACTCATCCGTGCGTCATGCCGACTGGGTGTCCTGGGCTCGGGCGGCTCATCGCTCGACCCACGGTTCAAAGCGATCACGGCCTTCGCCGAAGCCGCGGGCCTGATGTTCCAGATCGTGGACGACCTGATCGATCTCGAGCAGAGCGCCGAGCACGCCGGCAAGAAGACGGGAAAGGACGCAGCCGCGGGGAAGGTGACGTATCCGGGCGTCGTCGGCATCGATGCGGCCCGGGCCGAGGTCGCACGCTTGCGCGAGGTGTGCCTCCAGTCGCTCGAACCGCTTGGTGCGTCGGGGGACGGCCTGCTTTCACTCGGGAACGCCCTGGCGACTCGCACGCGATAGTGGCATGCATCACACGCGGATGTCGTTGCAGACGACCTCGCGCGCGAGAAGAACCGATCCCAAAAACACAGCACGCCGGATTGTGGCCCGGCGCGCATGTGCTGTGGTAGACAAGAAAACAGTTGGGGCCGCGTTTGCTCGATCTCGCGATCGAGCTGCCACCGTCCGAAGACGGTGGACGAGATTGTGTTGACGTACTCGCTGCACATCGCTGTGCGGCCGAAGGGTTATCGAGTTGCCGGGGTGTTATCCGGTGTTCTCGTCTTCGGTTTGGGCGAGTCTAAGGAAATCCCTTAGAAAGGAGGTGATCCAGCCGCAGGTTCTCCTACGGCTACCTTGTTACGACTTCGTCCCAGTCACCGATCTCGCCGTAGACACCACTGAGATGTGGCGGCTTCGGGCGCTCCCGGCTCCCATGACGTGACGGGCGGTGTGTACAAGGCTCAGGAACACATTCACCGGAGCGTAGCTGATCTCCGATTACTAGCGATTCCGACTTCATGCAGGCGAGTTGCAGCCTGCAATCCGAACTGGGGCGCGTTTTTTGCGATTTGCTCCGCCTCGCGGCCTCGCTTCGCTTTGTGCGCGCCATTGTAGCACGTTTGCAACCCTGGATGTAAGGGCCATGAGGACTTGACGTCATCCCCACCTTCCTCCGGTTTGACACCGGCAGTCTCGCTAGAGTACTGGCTTGCGCCGAGCAACTAACGATAGGGGTTGCGCTCGTTAAAGGACTTAACCTGACACTTCACAGCACGAGCTGACGACAGCCATGCAGCACCTGTGACCGTTCCACCCAGAGGGTGTGGCTCCTGTTTCCAGGAGTTAATCCGGCCATGTCAAACCCAGGTAAGGTTCTTCGCGTTGCCTCGAATTAAGCAACATGCTCCACCGCTTGTGTGAGCCCCCGTCAATTCATTTGAGTTTTAGCCTTGCGACCGTACTCCCCAGGCGGCGCACTTATCGTTTTTACTACGACCGATACGGCGTCAAAACCGCACCGGTCTAGTGCGCATCGTTTACGGCGTGGACTACCAGGGTATCTAATCCTGTTTGCTCCCCACGCTTTCGTGCCTCAGCGTCAGGACAGGCCCAGCCGGACGGCTTCCCCATCGGCATTCCAGTAGATATCTACGCATTTCACCGCTCCACCTACTGTTCTTCCGGCCCCTACCTGCCTCAAGACTCGCAGTATGCCGTGCAGTTCCTGGGTTGAGCCCAGGGCTTTCACACAACACTTACGAGCCCGCCTACGCACCCTTTAAGCCCAGTGATTCCGACTAACGCTTGTGGCCTCTGTATTACCGCGACTGCTGGCACAGAGTTAGTCGCCACTTCCTTTGGGAACGATCAGTGTTTCTGTTCCCTGACAGTGGTTTACACGCCGGAGGCGCTTCATCCCACACGCGGCATTGCTCCGTCAGGCTTGCGCCCATTGCGGAAGATTCGTTACTGCAGCCTCCCGTAGGAGTCCGGGCAGTGTCTCAGTCCCGATGTCGCAGGTCGTGCTCTCACACCTGCTACCCGTCTTCGGCTTGGTGGGCTATTACCCCGCCAACTACCTGATAGGCCGATCGCCGCTCCCAAGGCGCGAAAGCTTTGCTCCGGAGAGATCATGAGGTATTACTCGCAGTTTCCCGCGGCTATCCCCCACCTCAGGGCACGTTCGATCGTATTACTGACCCTTTCGCCACTTGCCCTTGCGGGCTCGTTCGACTTGCATGTTTTAGCCATGCCGCCAGCGCTCAGTCTGAGCCATGATCAAACTCTTCAATTGATTTCCGTTGGACCCGAACACGATTTCTCGTGACGGGTGATCTTCAATGGAAGTGCTGACCAGGTTATCCACTCGCCCAACCCGTCCCGAATCTCGCGACTCGAAAAGGAACTGGACTCGTGGTGGTCTCCACCGAAACCCATCCTCTCGGATGAATCCCGATGCCGTCGGCGCTTGATCCGACGGAAAAATCTGGCATTCACTCACTTGTGAATCATTAAATTTAAGGGTTCACTCGTGAACCACACGAGAATGCCAACGCCGGGGGCTGTGACCCCGGCTCGGACACCGATCTCTTGGTGGATCGGTTTTGTGGATTCGTCAACGACCGCCCTGTCCGAAGGGCTGGGGATGGTCCCCATGTCGAAGACGCACACTCTCGCGCGGCTCCCAACTGTTCACTTTTCAAAGATCCGCCGGGCAACTCGCCGAAGAAACCGATTGGTCTCAAGGCTTCGGGCATCTCGCCCGTCGACCGGCCTGCTCAATGGGCAGGGGACAAGTCTAAGCCAAACTCCTCCACGGTCAAGCCGCCGGGAAGCCATCTCGTCGCAATTTCTCCTAAGTCCAAAATCCGTGGCTTGTTGGAAATCTTGCTCACCATCCTGAATCATAGTGAACACACTATATTCATATTTCGTTAGGTTTAAAGTCCACCTGCCGTGAGAACACACGCCCACACGGTCGCCGGGGCACGTGACCCGCCCTCCGCCCGTAACGCCCGGCAGGCCTCGCTCATCGTGGCCCCGGTCGTCAGGACGTCATCGAGAAGCACGATGTGCCGTCCGACGAGGGAGTCAACCTCGCGGGTCGCCCGCATGGTGCCAGAGACGTTCGCCTTGCGTTTGGATGCGGGCACGTTGGCCTGCTGCGGCCGGTGTCGGCGGGCGATCGCCCGGACGATGGGGAATCCGGTCTCGCGCGAGACGCCTTTGGCGATCACAATCGTGTGGTCGATGCCGCGGGCGATCCGTCGGCGGAACGACGTCGGCACGGGCACGAGGACAACCAACTTTCGATCGATCGATGATGCGGTCCGAGTTCACGACCGAGATCGATGCCCAGCCGCCGCGAGCGGTGGAACTTTACCTCCAGGACGCAATCTCGCAGCAGGTCGGCGTGCTCGCCCAGCCGCACGGCATGGGCCCACGAGACCTTCTTGCGCGCGCAATGCCGGCATCCTTCCTCGAATCGCTCGTTCGGCCCGAGCGTGGTCAGGCAGCGTGGGCAGTAGGAGCCTGGCGGATCGGCGGCCCAGGACTGATCGCGAGCCCGCTCGGGCCAGGTCGCGTGCGTCAGACCAAGCCATTGCTCTTCGATCTCACGCCACCAGTGCTTGGGCGGCGGCACAGCAATCGGTATTTCGATCGCGCCGGATGGGGAAGTAGACGAAGGTTCCGGGGATGGGCCTGGGGGCCAGCGGAAATCGGCGGTTGTGGTCGTTGTGGGTTCCACCGAGATGAACCGACTTTGGTGGGCGTGTCGTGATCACGAAGATCGGCCGAGAGCTCGTCGGACCACCATGGCGCGGGCGCTTCGGCGCTGGTCCTGGTCGAGGTCCTTGCCCAGCGCACGCTGGAGGTGCCCGGGCTGGACCTGGAGCATGAGCGTGTTGATGGTTGTGGCCTCGACGCTGGGGATCATGCCCAGAATGACGCCCAGGCGCACATGGCTGAGGTGCTGCATGGCCTCATCGGTCGAGAGGAGCCGCGCATGGGTGAGCGCGCCGAGAGCGCGGAAGACCTGGTCCTCGAGAGTCAGGCGGCGTTTCTCGACGAGTTGGCGCCGGGCGTGGCGTTCGTACTCCACGACGCGTGGAATGATCTGGGTGTCGAGTTCCTCGACGATGGTCTCTTCGGTTTTTCCGAGCGTCGTCTGGTTGGAGATCTGGTAGAAATCGCCGGCGGAGTCGGAGCCTTCGCCATAGAACCCTCGAACGGCGAGGTTCATGTCACTCGCGGCCCTTTTGACCTTGTCGATGTCCCCCGAGAGTCGCAAGCCCGGGAGGTGGAGCATGACGCTCATGCGCAGGCCCGTGCCGACGTTGGTCGGGCAGGCGGTGAGATAGCCGAAGCGTGGGGAGAACGCGTAATCGATCCCGGCCTCGACTCGATCGTCGATCTGATCGATCGCGCGCCAGCATTCGCCGAGCGCCAGCCCGGATCGGATGACCTGGATGCGGAGGTGGTCCTCCTCGTTGACCATGACGCAGAGGCGCTCGTCGGGGAGGGAGACGGCGACTCCTCTCGGATCGCCCGAGGCGTCATCGGACTTGGACTTGCCGTGCGACTTGCCCCGCGCGAGCTGCTTGGAGATGAGGTGCCTCTCGACGAGGAGGAGTTTGTCGACCTCGCTCGTCTCGTGGAGATCGACCCACATCATGCGATCGGCGAGGCCCGCCTGGAGGAGCCAGTTGCGCGAGGTGTCGAGGGTGTGCTGACGCTGGACGCGCGTCGCGCGTGAAGCGAAGGTGCAATCGGCGATGTTCCGCGCGAGGCGTGCGCGTGAGGACATGACCACGTCGCTCGCGGCGCCCTCGCCCTTGAGCCATTCAGTCCCGCGGTTCCAGGGCTGGGGCGACGACGGCATGCCGGGGGCGTCGCTCACGCCTGATCCTCCTCGTCGCCTGAAGTGGACTCATTGAGTTTCTTCAGTTCGTCGCGCAGGCGCGCGGCCACTTCGTACTTCTCCGTTTTGATCGCGGCCTCAAGATCGGCGCGGAGGCGTTTGAGCCGCTCGGCCCTTTCGGCGAGAAGCGAGACCTCCGGGCTTGGCGTCGTCGAATCGGGCAGCTCCTGGCCTGCGCCGGCTCGGCGTGGGTGCTTGCCGATGTGTTTGACGCCGCCCTCGTGGGCACGCTCGATGAGGGGCGCGAGTTGGCGGACAAAGGCCGCGTAGCAGCGCGGGCACCCGAGCAAGCCCGATTTACGGAACTCGTTGAAGGTCTGGCCACAGCCCGGGCATGAGGTCTGGCGCGGGGGCGTTGCGGCGGGCGTCTTTCCGACGGCCTGGCTGACGAGGAACTTGGACATCAACTCGTTGAGAGGGACGGGCGCCTGGACGGGGATACCAAGGCTTGCGGCACAGGACTCGCAGAGGTGGCGCTCGATCTTCACGCCGTTTTTCACCGTGACCTCGTGGACGGTCGCTTCCTTGTCGCACTGATCGCACTTCATGTGAGGAATGGTACGCGAACGTCACGGTTCGCCGTGTGCGTGGTCCAAAAGGAGAACGAGCCGCTCCACGCGTGGGACGGCTCGTGTGGTCACGTGGATCTTTGGGTTCCTCAGGTGCCGGCCTTCTGCTGACGGGTGTAGCCGTACTTCCGCTTGAGGGCCTTGACGACCATGCCGGTGCGGATGGCCTTGGTGGAAGCGCGAACGCGCTCCTGGCGGCCATCGATCAGGGCGACGACATCCTGAAGATTCGGCTTGAAGGTTCGGCGGGTGATTCCGGTGGGCTTGAGACCGAAGCCGCCCTTGGCGATGGCCTGGCCACGCCACGCGCGCTTGAAGCCGCGGGAGACAGTCTTACCGGTGAATGCGCAGGTGGCAGGCATGGGAAAACCTCGGCGAATCAGAACAAAGCACAAACACATCACGCCGAAATGCTCCCGGCGTGGGGGAGGCAAGTGTAGGCGATCGGGCACTCAAGGCAACCCCTTGGGGGAGTGGTCTGCGCTGGGATCCTGGATCTGTGACTTTGGACGGAAAAGTGCGAGGCACGCCGTGGTCCTGTGGAGGAAGGACTGTCCGGCGATCGGGCCGATCTCGCCGAGTGCGGAGAACCCGGCGAGGGGGATGGCCCTCGCCAAGCCGGCAACAGGGCGACCACCCCTGGCGAGGTCCTCACCGGATTGGGGAGGCTCGAACGCCCTTTGGACGGCCTGGGCGTCGTGGTGAGGCCTCCCGAAAAGGCGTCGGCCCCGGGTATGGCAAGTGACCAAGAGGACACCTTTGGGCGGTTCGCGGAGTTGCTGGGCGTCGAGGAGCAGGGCGAGGTCCTCCTCGGCGGTGGTCCGGTCTCGATGGTGCAGACGGACGGTCTGGCCGACTCGGACGAGATCATTGATAGCGACCCCTCCGGAGTTCTGGTCGAGGCCGACGACGGGCCTCATGAGGAAATCGTCGCGTCCGAAGCGTTCTTTGTACTCGTTGATGACGAGGCCGACGAGCAGGCCGTCGCTGAGCGTGGCGCGGGCGTTGTCGCCGAGGGATTGGATGGCCTCGGCGAGGACCTCCGGGGCGCGTCGGCCGCCGAGTTCGAGGATCAGATTGTGGCGTGCCTTGGTGACCACGAGCGGCGGGCCGAAGGGGCGGCATCCTTGTGAGACAACGGTGTCGATCGTGAGGTCGCCCGAGATGGAGACACCGACGGCACCGGCGCGCATGACGCGATCGTTGAGGAAGAGCACGTTGCCACCGGGAGTTTTGGAGCCTGAGCACAGCCCGCCGAGGATCGGCGCGGGATGGTCCGGGCTGGCGAGAGTGGAGATGGCGTTGAGCGAGGGAAGGAGTTTGATGAGCGGGATGCTGAAGGGATCGGGGAAGAAGAGGACCCCGGCAAGGTCGTTGCTGATGCCGAGGCGTGCGCGCAGGTGATCGTGAGCGGCCTGGGTGTCGTCGATGGGGTCGGCGTGGTCGAGGGCGAAGGGGTGGATGCGGACGCCAGGGGCGTGGAGGGCGAGGGCCGCTACGGCGGGAGAGCCTTCGAGTTCGACAGCGTCGGCGAGGACCGAGGCGGCGGAGGCTCCGACGAGCGCCGCATTCGGGAGATCACGACGGAGCGCGGCGAGGAGTTCATGAGCCGACTCGGCGTGGTGTGGCGAGAAGAAGACGAGGACGAGATTCGGAGAGTTGGAGCCGAGCGATTCGCCGAGCAATCGCGCGACGTGGGCGCCCGCGGCCTCGGACCGGGCGTTGGTGGAGAGGGCCGAGGCGAGCCTGAGGCCGGATTGGTGGAGCAGGGGCATCATGGATCGAGTCTGACACGGGCGCGGGATTGTTGGCGAAGAGAAACGAAACGCCCCCCGACCAACGGGCCGAGGGGCGTGGGGTGATTCGAAGGCACCGAGATCGGCTCAGCCGCCGACGTTCGATCCCTCAGTGGACGGGACGTCATTGGCCGGCGCGGCGTCGGGCTGATTGCCGAGGTCCGGAGCCTTGGGGGGCGTGAGATTCTGGCCCGCGGCGTCCTTGAGTTCATCGATCCGCGTGGGGGTGATGAGTTGGACGTTGAGGGTCCGATCCATCTGGGTATCGCCGATGATTCCGACGATGCGCCCGACAAGGACGTCGAGGTTTCGCTTGGCGTCGGGCTTGACGTAACCGATGGTGTGGGGGACGCCGCCGACGGACTCCACGCGGAACATGCGCGGGAGGCGCTTGCCGTCGTAGAGGGTCGAGGCGCGGAGCGTGCCGATCATCTGGTAGACGCGGCTGGCCTCGAACTCCTGGAGCCGCTGGGCGAGAGCGATCTGGCCCTGATCGAGCATGACGCGTTCGGATTGCTGGCGTGCCGCGCGCTCGCGCGAGTCGATCGCGATCGTGAGCCACTGGAGGCGTCGCTCGAGTTGCTTCTGGACATACTCGTGCTTGCGGATCGCGAAGTCATCCTTGAGGCTGGACTTCTGGGCATTCCAGTCGGCGATGGTTCGCTCGAACTCGGCCTTGAGTTCGCCGTATTCCGCGGTCGCGATGGGCTCCTTGAGAACGGCTTTGAAGGAAGCCTCGAGATTCTCGACGGAGGCGACGAGACGCTTGGCGGGATCGACCGGCTCGACCTTGGTGGGGTCGGTCTTCACGCCCTCGGGATTGTTGCCGGTGATGGTTGTGGGCGTGGTGTCCTGGGCTCCGGGTGTGGTGGCCTCGGGGGTGGCGTTTGGCGAGGGCGTGCCCTCGGCGGCCTTGGTGGGCTCGGCCGGCGGGACGGGAGCGACCGAGTCGGCCTTCTTGACCCATTCGACCGCGCCCTCGATGGCGATGGCGCCCTTGTCCTTGGTGTACGACTCGACCTCGGCGTCGGTGGCGCGGCGGACGAGTTGGTTGCTCACCCACGCGCGGGCCTGGGGCGGCGGGACGACGCGATAGGCGACGACCGTGCCGTTGGCGTCCACGGTCGGCTCGATGAGTTTCAGCGTGGTTCCAGCGGGGAGCGATTCGGCGAGGACGGACTTCCAACTCCCGGCGAATCCGGAGACCAGGCTGGCGGCCTTGAGCGTGGTGTCCTTGCTGAGTTTCACCGAGTCGCCGCTGACCGTGGCCTCTTGAGCGCGGACAAAGACGCCGACGGTCGGCGGATAGGCGACGTGCATCCAGTTGCCGGGCTGCTCATCGCAGAGGAGCACGGTGCCCATCGCGAGTTCGGCGATGGAATAGTGCTGCTCGCTGTCGGCGCAGCGGAGCGGAGCCTTATCGGCGGTGACGACGATGTAGAACGGCTCGGCCTGGGCCGCGAGCGTGCTCGCGGACGGCAGACCGAGGAATGCGACGATGGCGACACCGCGGGTCGCGACCCAATGCCACGGACGAGAACTCATGTCACGCGCCTCCCTTCGCTGGCGGACGATCCATTTGACCGGTCTCGGAGCGTCGATGGAGCGATGCTTCGTCCCGGGTCAGGACGTTAGGCAAGGCGGTCGATTTGCGATGGTCACGGACGTGTCTCTGGTGGTGAAATCGCGCCTCACTGGAAGCGTGTGACAGGGCCGATCGGGGTTCGGATGGCTATTGTTCGCACGGCCTTCCGGGCAGGACGCCCGGGTGATGGCGGGAACCGCGAAGCCGATGGGTCGAATCGTCGGAGCCAGGACGCACGAGCCAGGACGAGGCTCGATGAGGCCACGCCATACATGAGCATCAGGCCGGACCCAAATGATCGGGCGATCCGATCACAACCCACGCTCGGAACACACTTTGAATCGACGGCCTTGGCAAATGAACGGTTGGCGTCGGGCGTCTCGTCATACACGGGTCGGCATCGGGTTGATGCTAGTACTCGCGTGCTGGTCGTGCTCGAACCCAAGCCCGCTTGGGGATCAGGCCGATCGTGATCTACGGCGGCTTGTGATCGATGCGGCGGCTCGCGAGGTGGTTGAGGCCGGGCGCGAGGACAAGGCGGTCGTTCTTTCGCGTGAGAGCGGCGTCGAGGGGTTGAAACTCTGGCCTGGCATTCTGGAGGAACTCGACAAGAGCTCCGGGCCCAAGTCGTATGAGGGCGCCAACGCGAACTTTGGCGAGAACCTGCTGGGGAACAAGGCCGAGACCGTCGCGATCAGCCTCGAGCACGCGATCAAGGCTTCAGTCGAGAACAACATCGCCGTTCGCTTCGCGCGGATCGGGCCCGGGATTGGCGAGGCGCAGGTCGTGGCGGCGGAAGCGGCGTTCGACTGGACATTCACGGCGAACCTCTCCGCGACACGCACCGATTCGCCACGCGTCGCGACGAGTTTCTCGAGCAACACGCAGGGCGTGCCGAGCACGACCGAGCAGACGGGGCTCACAACCTCGGTCGGGTTGCGTCGGAACCTTGTCGGCGGCGGGCGGCTGACCCTGCAGCATGGGCTCGACTACACCGACGACAGCACGCCGCTCCAGACAAGCCGTCCGAACCCGGCGAACTTGCTTTCATTCACGGTGCAGTACGACCAGCCGCTGTTGCGGGGGTTGGGGTCGGAGGTCTCGCTCGCGGATGTGCGAGTGGCCCGGAATGCCGAGCGGAACAGCGTGCAGACACTCCGTCGGGACCTAGGGCAGGTCGTCTCGGACGTCGAGCGGACGTACTGGCAACTGACGCTGGCGCACAAGGACCTCTTGATCCTGCAGCGGCTGTTGGAGCGAGGCGAGCGCGTGCGGGACCAGTTGATCGCGCGCAGGGGGGAGAGCACGACGGCCCAGTTGGCCGACGCGCGGGCGAAGATCGAGCGACGCAAGGCCGACATCATCCGGGCGCAGACGCAACTGCGCATCGTGAGCGATCGGCTGAAGCAACTCATCAACGACCCGGCGGTGCCGGTGGGTTCGGAGATCATCCTGGCGCCGACGGACCGGCCGGTGGATGAGCCGGTGCGTTTCAGCCTGCCCGATTCCGTGCTGGCGGCGGTGCAGTTCAGGCCCGAGGTGCAGCAGGCGGTGCTGGCGATCGATGATTCGTCGATACGGGCGATCGTGGCGGAGAACGCGCGTCTGCCCGATCTTTCGCTGCGGCTGCAGGCAAAACTCTCGTCGCTCGACGACTCGTCGTACGACGCGTACGGGCAGGCGATCGAGGGGCGGTTCTTCGACGCGCTCTTCGCGCTGGTCTTCGAGTTGCCGATCGGGAACCGCAAGGCCGAGGGGGATTATCGCCGGCGCGTGCTGGAACGAATGCAGTCGGTGATCGCGTATCGCAACACGGTGCAGCAGGTGACGCAGGAGGTCAAGAGCGCGCTCGACCGGCTCGTCCTGAACTATAAACTGATCGAGCAGACCCGCACGAGCCGGATCGCGGCGGCGGAGGTGCTCCGCGTGCTCCTTATTGAGAAGGAGAACGCGCCGAACATCACGCCCGAGCGATTGGATCTGGAGTTCTCACGCCAGGAGGCCCTCGCCCAGGCCGAGCGTGAGGAGTCGCAGGCGCTCGCGGAATACAACTCGGCGCTGACGGATCTCTATGCCGCGATGGGGACGAACCTGGAGCGGAACCGGATCAACTTCGTCGTGCCGACGGCGGACGAGCGGTAGGCGATGATGAACCCATTCGGGTCGCCTGGGCCACGAGATTAAGTCGGCATCCATGGCATTCGCCCTGCGGTCGAGCGATCCAACAATGGTCGTGTGGCGGCGAAGTCAACTCCATCTCAGGCCTCGGACGAGCGGTCCATCGAAGCGGCGGCGGCCAGTCTTCACGCGGGCGGGCTGGTCGCGTTTCCGACGGAGACGGTCTTCGGTCTCGGCGCGGACGCGTTGAATGAGCGTGCGGTTCGCCGGGTCTTTGAGATCAAGGGCCGGCCCGCGCGGAATCCGCTCATCGTGCATGTCTCGGGGGTCGAGGCGGCTCGACGGCTGTGTGCCGACGGGGCGTGGGATACGCGATGCGAGGCGCTCGCGTCGGCGTTCTGGCCCGGGCCACTCACGATCGTGGTTCCCAAGAGTGACCGCGTGCCCGAGGTGGTGACCGGCGGC
>ERZ795041.470-NODE-470-length-15281-cov-4.201892_pt1 | contig 15281 bp, 17 predicted proteins | sample MGYA00375125_ERZ795041 | MGnify/ENA primary metagenome ERZ795041 (study PRJEB30170, sample SAMN03074214) | activated sludge metagenome | biome: Common Effluent Treatment Plant; feature: Wastewater; material: Activated sludge; isolation source: activated biomass in...
CCGCCGGCCAGCCCCGCGCCGGCCCCGCCGGTCGATCTTTCCCTGCCGCCGCCGGTTGCACCGGCGCCGGCGGCCGCACCATCGGCGCCACCCCCGCCGCCCGCAGCGATCGAGGAAGCCGCCGAGGCCGCCCCGGCTGCAACCGCCGAGGGTTCGAGCCTGCTGCAGGCGACGGAACCGGGCGACGTCACGCCGGTGCGCCTGTCGCTGGAGAGGCTCTACAACGACGGCCGCCGAATCCGTGAAAGCATCACTCCGGCCGGCCTCAAGAACGGTGACCTTGTCTACACCGGCAGCGGGGCCGCGGTGGTCGTGCGCCGCGACGGCACCAACCTGCTGCGCTTCTGGCTCGAGGGCGAACTCGACCTTTCGCACCGCGGCCTCGAAGCCACCGGCAGCAACCGTTTCAAGGTGATCGGCAGCGTCATCCGCTGAGTGCTGGGCGGCACAACGAAAACGGCGCGGAATCCCGCGCCGTTTTCGTTGGTGCGACCCGCGGAGCGGGCAGGGCCTGTTCGGCTGTCCTTCGACTCCCCGCTGCGCGGGGCGAAGGAAGGCTGGCGCTGTCGCAAGATTGCAAGCTGCACATCCGAGAGAACGCATGCCTGTCCCTTCTCCCCGTTGCGACGGGGAGAAGGTGCGGCGGCAGCCGCGGATGAGGGGCGCTTTCGTGCTTGTTCTTCTGCAACGCCGATGGAGTTGCTCTCGCGCACTACTGCAACGTCGAACGCACCCCACCTCCCACGGCCCCTCATCCGCCCTGCCGGGCACCTTCTCCCCGCTGCGCGGGGCGAAGGAACGGCTGGCGTCTAGTGAACGTGCAGGGTTTCATCCTGGGAAGGCTGGTGCTGTCGCAAGAATGCAAGGCTGCACTCTGGTGAATGCGCATGCTGGTCCCTTCTCCCCGTGGCGACGGGGAGATGGTGCGGCGGCAGCCGCGGATGAGGGGCAAGCCCGGCTCTACAAAGCCCGCACGTTTCGACGCCGGCGCAGAGAGGAGCTCGCTCCGCTGCCCTTGTGCGTTCGGTCGACACCTCAGCCGGGCAAGCCCGGCCCTGCGGGAGCTGCGCTGTTGCAGAGCTTGCCCCGCGGCTCCGCCTGCTCAGGTCGAGGTCTCGATGCGCGTGCGGCGCAGCCAGATCGATACCGCGATCAGGCAGGCGCCGACCACCACGCCGATCCACAGCTTCGCCGTGCCGAGCAGGGCATAGACGCGGGCCGGGTCGAACACGCCGAGCACTTCGGCGCCGTCGCCGATGCCGCGGAAATGGCGGCCGAGATCGAGGCCGTCGCCCGACAACCAGGCGCCCGGGAAGATGCCGAACAGCAGACGCATGAGGACGTCCTCGACGAGAAACGATCGGCTCATCGAGGGCGCGCCGAGCATGCCGAGCCAGCTGTTGGCGATCAGCACGAACAGCGGCACCAGCACGGCCCACAGGAACGGCTTGCTGCGCGCGAATGCCGACCAGAACATCAACCAGCCGACCGTCGGCAGCGCCCACAGCGCATCGACCGGAATCGTCAGCAGCATGCGCCAGAACAGGCCGAACGGATGCGAGGCGGCGATCGCCGGCAGCGGATTGATGCCATGGGCCACGGCCCACACGGCGACCACGACCAGCAGGCCGACCCAGGCGAGGGTGGCGACGATGAAGGCGATGAACGGTGCCAGCAGGACGGCGGCGGCCACCTTCGACAGCACGGTGCCGGTATCGGTCACCGGCAGCGACTTCCAGAACAGCACGCTGCGGTCGCGGCGGTCGTCGTAGAGCGAGCCGAGCAGGTAGAAGAACAGCACGAAGAACAGCGGGATGCAGAGGATGCCGGCGAGCGCGATGTAGGCGACGTCGAGCCCGGCCCCGGCCTGGGCGAGATCGCCGGCGGTGAGGCGCTCGGTGATGACCTTCCACGGCACGCCGCCGTTGACCTCGACGCGCGCGCGCACGACTTCGGCGGTGATGATGCCGAACACGGTCAGGACGAGCATGACCGCGCTGACCCAGATCGGCGTCCACAGGAAGCCGCCGCGGTGTTCCCAGTATTCACGCTTGACCAGCCAGGCCATGGTGTTCATGCGTAGGTCCCCTTCATGGTGGCGACGAACAGGTCGGCGATGCTCGGCTTGTGCACTTCACCGAGCGTGGCCAGGTTTGCGCGATCGACGCCGTCGAACAGGAAGATCGACTTGCCGAAGATCGAGCGCTCGTTGAGCGGCCCCAGTGCGCGGGCGGCGTCGGCCTTGTCCGGGTTGACCATGATTTCCGTGTAGCGGTCGGCGATCGCCTCCATCGAGGAGTCGAGCACGATGCGGCCGTCGCTGATGAAAATGAGGTCGGTGAGGATGTGTTCGATCTCCTCGACCTGGTGGGTGGTCACGATGATCGTCTTCTCCTCGTCGAAATAGTCCGACAGCAGGCTTTCGTAGAACGTCTTGCGGTAGAGGATGTCGAGACCGAGGGTCGGCTCGTCGAGCACCAGCAGGCGCGCGTCGATGGCCATGACGAGGGCAAGGTGCAGCTGCACGATCATGCCCTTGGACAGCTCGCGCACGCGCATCGACCGGGCGATCTTGGTGCCGGCGAGGAAGCGCTCGCATTTCTCGCGCGAGAAGCGCGGATGCACGCCGGCGACGAAATCGATCGCCTCGCCGACGCGCAACCAGCGCGGCAGCACGGCGACGTCGGCGATGAAGCAGACCTGTTCCATCAGTTGGGCGCGCTGCGAGCGCGGGTCGAGGCCGAGCACGCGCAGGTCGCCGTCGAACTCGCTGAGGCCGAGGATCGCCTTCAGCGTGGTGGTCTTGCCGGCCCCGTTCGGGCCGATGAAGCCGACGATGCGGCCGGAATCGATGCTGAAATCGACGTTGTCGAGCGCGACCTTGGCGCCGTAGCGCTTGCTCAGGCCGCGTGCCTGGACGACCGCGCTCATCGCTGATCCCCTTCTTTGCGGCGCGCCTTGCCGAGCAGGGTCTCGAGGTCGAGCCCCATGCGCTGCATGCGTGCGAACAGCGCCGGCCATTCCTCGTTGAGGAAGTGCTCGCGCTCGGACTTGAGCAGGGCGTCGCGCGCCCCTTCGGTGACGTACATGCCGAGTCCCCTCCGTTTCTCCACCAGGTTCTCGTCGACGAGTTCCTGGTAGGCCTTCGATACCGTGATCGGATTGATCTGGAAGTCCGCGGCCACCTGGCGCACCGATGGCAGGGCGTCCCCCTGTTTCAGCGCGCCGTCGAGGATCATCGCCACCACGCGTTCGCGCAGCTGGCGATAGATCGGCGTGCTGTCATTCCAGGCCATGCTCATCGGATCAGTCCTTGTTCGTGCCGGGGATCAGCGCGCCGAACGAATAGAACGGCATGTCGAGGCGGGCGCGAGGCACGAATCCGCCGCTGGAGTCGCTGCTGCTGCCGGACGCCGGAAGGTCGCCGTCGCTCGAGGCGAGTTCAAGCGCCGCCGCCAGTTCCTCCGCTCCCGGCCGCACGATGACCAGCGGCAGCACCGGCACGTCGTCGTTGGCATGGACGACGATGGTCGGCAGGATCGGCATCGGCGCGCTGGCGGCGTCGTCCGCAGCCGGGGTCGTGCGGGCGGCGAGCGGGGCTTCCGGGGAGTGCGTGGCGCTGAAGGCGAGCGCCGAGACGGCGCCGGCGATGGCCAGGGCAACGAACAGGCGGACGTGGATGGCTCGGTTCATGGCGATCTCCTTCTGGTCCATTGATGAAGTAGTGTTGTAGGTAACTATAACACCAAAACCGCGGATGTCAACAGCTCGGCCGGGCGTACCCCCTGCGGTCCGGCCGGGCGCACAATGCGGCTTTGCCCGAGGAAGCCGCGATGTCCCGTCTGTTGTCCGTCCTGCTCCTGCTTGCCGCCGCCGGCGCGGCCGAGGCTTGCCCCGACCTGCTCGAGGGCGCCCGTTTCCGGCCGCTGGCCGGCAAGGAGCCCGTCGATCTCTGCACGGCCTACGCCGGCCAGGTGCTGCTGGTCGTCAACACCGCCAGCAAGTGCGGCTTCACCCCGCAGTACGACGCGCTGGAGAAGCTCAACGAGAAGTACCGCGGGCGCGGCTTCGCGGTGCTCGGATTCCCGTCCAACGACTTCATGGGCCAGGAGCCCGGCAGCGAGGCCGAGATCCGCGAGTTCTGCACGCTGACCTACGGCGTGCGCTTCCCGATGTTCGAGAAGGTCAGCGTCAAGGAAGGCCAGGCGAACCCGTTCTACGTCAAGCTCGCCAGCGAAGCCGGCGGGCACTATCCCGGCTGGAACTTCCACAAGTACCTGATCGACCGCAACGGCAAGGTCGTTGCCGACTACGGCAGCCGGGTCAAGCCCGACGATGCCGGGCTCGTGGCGAGGATCGAGGCGCTGCTGGCGGAAACCGCGAAACCCGGCAGCCCTTGAACGGATGCGGACTCCGGCGGAAGTTCGAAAGGGAACCCCTTGCGGAGCGTGGCCATGAAACGTGTCACCGGAATTGGTGGAGTGTTCTTCAAGTCGCGCGATCCGAAGGCGCTCGGCGCCTGGTACCGGACCCATCTCGGCATCGACGTGCAGGAGTGGGGCGGGGCGGCGTTCCGCTGGAACGGAGCGGACAATCCGGACGGCGTCGGAACCACGATCTGGAGTCCGTTCGCGGCCGACACCGGCTGTTTCGCGCCCGGCACGGCGAGCTTCATGATCAACTACCGCGTCGACGACCTGCACGCCGTGCTCGCCGCGCTGCGCGCCGAAGGCGTCCATGTCGAGGACAAGGTCGAAGAGTCCGGGTACGGCAAGTTCGGCTGGGTCATCGATCCCGACGGCAACAAGCTCGAACTCTGGCAGCCGCCGGCCGGACAGTGACGACCGCCGGGTCCGCGCGCGCGGACCCGCAAGGCACGGCGGTCCTGCGCCGCCTGCGATTGGCCGCACGGCCTCCGGGCCGCTACGATGAGCGGCTTTCCCCACGCCGTTGCCGGATGCCCGCATGACGACGAAAACCCTCCTGGTCACCGGTGGCGCCGGTTTCATCGGCGGCAACTTCGTGCTCGAGGTGCTGCGGCTCGGCGGCTACCGCGTGGTCAACCTCGACGCCCTGACCTATGCCGGCAATCCCGACACGCTCGCCGCGGTCGCCGGTCACGACGATCACGTCTTCGTCCACGGCGACATCGGCGATCGCGCCTGCGTGCAGGCCCTGCTCGCCGCGCACGAGCCGACCGCGATCGTGAACTTCGCCGCCGAGTCGCACGTCGACCGCTCGATCGACGGTCCGGCTGCGTTCGTGCAGACCAATGTGGTCGGCACCCTCAACCTGCTCGAGTGCGCGCTGGCCTACTGGCGGGCGTTGCCGCTGCATCGCCAGGACGCGTTCCGCTTCCTGCATGTGTCCACCGACGAGGTGTACGGCTCGCTCGGTCCGGTCGGGCGTTTCACCGAGGATTCGCCCTGCCAGCCGAATTCGCCGTATTCGGCCTCCAAGGCCGCCTCGGACCATCTCGTGCGCGCCTTCCATCACACGTATGGCCTGCCGGTGCTGACCACGAACTGCTCGAACAACTACGGGCCGTTCCAGTTTCCCGAAAAGCTGATCCCGCTGATGATCCAGAAGGCGCTGGCCGGGGCGTCGCTGCCGGTCTACGGCGACGGCCGCAACATCCGCGACTGGCTGTACGTCGGCGATCACTGTGCGGCTATCCTGCGCGTGCTCGAGATCGGCCGCGTCGGCGAGGTCTACAACGTCGGCGGCGATGCCGAGCGCGAAAACATCCATGTGGTGCGGACGATCTGCGCGCTGCTCGACGAGCGCCGCCCGCTCGCCGATGGCCGCCGCCGCGAATCGCTGGTGACCTACGTGAAGGACCGGCCGGGGCACGACCGCCGCTACGCCGTCGACGCCTCGAAGATCCGCCGCGAGCTCGGCTGGCGTCCGACCGAAAGCTTCGAATCGGGCATCGCGCGCACGGTCGACTGGTACCTCGAGCACGCCTCGTGGGTGCAGCGGGTGCTCGACGGCAGCTATCGCATGGAGCGCCTCGGCGACGCCTGATCGATGCGCCGGCCGCGGCGCCGGATCAGGGGGCTGCCGCCGGCCCGCCGTCGTCGCGTTCGGCTGCGCCGGCCACGCGGGCTCCGATCAGCGCGGCGGCGGCGAGCACGACCGCCGCCAGCAACAGGCTGGTGCCGATGAACGGGATCATCGCGTCGGTGCCGCTGGAGATCGAGTAGACCCAGCCGAAGAACAGCGGCGAGAAGATGCCGGCGATGCTCGCCACGCTCATGTTGGCGCCCTGCAGTTGCCCCTGTTCGGATTCCGACACGCGTCGCGTCATCAGCGCCTGCAGGGTCGGCATGGCCAGGCCCCACAGCGCGTTCGGCAGCATCGTCAGCGCGAACAGCACGCCGTTCGGGGCGAGGCCCATGCAGGCAATGCCGATGGCGCCGCCGGCGAGGCCGAGCACCATCGTGCGACGGTCGCCGAGCCGCTTCGCCACCGGTCCGACCAGCACGCCCTGCACGAGCATGTCGAGCGCGCCGGCGAGGGCGAGCACGAGGCCGACCTGCAGCGCGCCCCAGCCGTAACGGTGCCCGGCGTAGAGCACGAACACCGCCGAGAACACGTGGTGGGCGAAGTAGAGCAGAAAGTTGACGACGGCGAGGCCGGCGAGTTCGGCATGCGAGCGCAGCAGGCGCAGCGCGCCGAACGGGTTGGCGCGCCGCCAGGCGAAGGCCATGCGGTTGGCCGCGGGCAGCGATTCGGGCAGCACGAACCAGCCGTACAGGAAGGCCAGCCCGCTGAGTGCGGCGGCGAACCAGAACGGTGCGCGCGGCGCCCACTCGCCGAGCATGCCGCCGAGCATCGGCCCGGCGATGAAGCCGCCGGCGAACGCCGCGCCGATCAAGCCGTAGGCACGCGCGCGTCCGGCCGGCGGCGTGATGTCGGCCATGTAGGCATACACGGTGGTGAAACTCGCCGAGGTGACGCCGGCGATGATGCGGCCGAGTGCCAGCCACCACAGGTCCGGCGCCAGCGCCATCAGCACGTAGTCGGCGGCGAGTCCGGCGGTCGAGATCAGGATCACCGGGCGCCGGCCGACCTGATCCGACCAGGCGCCGATCACCGGCGAGGCGATGAACTGCATGACCGCCCACAGGGCGACGAACACGCCGTTGATGATGCCGGCGCGTGCGTTCGAGCCGGTGAACTCCTCGATCAACGGCGGCAGCACCGGCATGACGATGCCCATCGCGATGATGTCGAGCGCCGCGGTGACGAGGATGAAGGCGATCGCAGCCTTGCGCCGCGCGCCCGGGAAGGTCGACATGGTGACGGTTCGCCCGGTGCCGGTGGTCAGACGGTCAGGTAGCCGCCGTCGACGGCGAGCCAGGCACCGGTCGTGTAGCTCGACGCGGACGAGGCGAGGAAGAGCAGGGCACCGGCCATCTCGGCGGGATCGGCCGCGCGTCCGAGCGGGATGTGGCCGAGCGCCTGGGCGAGGATCGCCTTGTCGTTGATCAGCGCACCGGCGAACTTCGTCTCGGTGAGGCCCGGCAGCAGCGCGTTGACGCGCACGCCTTGGGGCGCGCATTCCCTGGCGAAGGCCTTGGTCATCGACAGGATCGCCGCCTTGCTGATCGAGTAGATGCCCTGGCCGGCGCCGGGAACGACGCCGTTGACCGAGGCGACGTTGATGATCGAGCCGCCGCCGCGCGCGGCCATGCGTCGTGCCGCCGCCTGCGACATCAGGAAATAGCCCCGGACGTTGACGTCGATGGTCTTCTGGAAGGCGCCGGCGTCGGTGTCGACGATCGGGCCGAAGTACGGATTCGCCGCGGCGTAGTTGACCAGCACGTCGAGTCCGCCATGGCGGGCGTCGATCGCCGCGAAAGCGGCTTCGATCGAGGCCGGTTCGCCGATGTGGCAGGCCAGTGCCTCCGCGCTTCCGCCATCTGCGCGGATCGACTGCGCGACCGCCTCGCAGGACTCGATGCGGCGGCTCGAGACGATCACGTGCGCACCGTGCGCGGCGAGCAGGCGGGCGCCGGCTTCGCCGATGCCGCGGCTGGCACCGCTGACGAGGACGATCTTGCCGTCGAGCGAGAACGTGGCGGGCATCGGCATGCGAATCGACTCCACGGTGCGGACAGGACGGTGCGCAGGATACGTGGCGCGGAACGCGCTGGCGGATTCCCTCAGCGCGCCAGCGCCGGCGTCAGTTCGGCGGCGATCGCCTTGATCATGCCGCCGACGACGTGGATGCCGCCGGCGACGAGATTGCCGCTCTCCGGGATGCCGTCGCGGCCGGCGAGGTCGCAGTAGCGCCCGCCGGCTTCGCGCACGAGCAGGCAGCCGGCTGCCATGTCCCAGGGCTTGAGGCCGGTCTCGAAATAGCCGTCGAAGCGCCCGCAGGCGGCGTAGGCGAGATCGAGCGCGGCCGAGCCGCTGCGGCGCAGGTCCTCGGCATCGGCGAGCAGGGCGCGCGTCATGCCGAGTTGGGCGTCCAGATGGGCGCGCTGGCGATACGGGAAGCCGGTGCCGAGCAGGGCGCCGCCGAGCTGGCCGCGCAGGCTGGCGCGGATGCGCCGGTCGTTGAGGTAGGCGCCGTCGCCGCGACTGGCGGTGAACAGCTCGTCGCGCAGCGGGTCGTAGACGACGCCGTGCATCGGCTCGCCGTTCTCGAGCATGGCGATGGAAACGGAGAAATGCGGGATGCCGCGCAGGTAGTTGTGGGTGCCGTCGAGCGGATCGATGACCCAGACGTGCCTGGACTTGCCGTGTGCGCCGCTCTCCTCGGCGAGGATTGCGTGTGCGGGGAACGCGCGCCTGAGCTCGCGTATGATCTCGGCCTCGGCGGCGCGGTCGACCTCCGACGCGAAATCCATGCGCTGCTTCTCGACGACGGCGAGTCCGTCGATGCGGTTCATGTGGCGCAGGATGATCTGGCCTGCGGCGCGCGCGGCGCGCACGGCGACATTGACTGCAGGTCTTGCCATGGTGGAGGCGTCGGGGTTCGGATGGGAAAGAACGCGCGAATGCCGGCTGCGCGGCCGGCAAGCGTAGCAAAATCGCCGGATTCCGGCCATGCGCGGCCGTCCTGCGTGGCGCCCGCCGGGCGCGGATGCGGCGCCGGGGAGGGCCGATGAGCGTCGACGAAGAACGCAGTGCGAGGGCCGCGCGGGTGCGCTTCGTGCTCGTCAACACCTCGCATCCCGGCAACATCGGCAGCGCCGCGCGGGCGATCCGCACGATGGGTTTCGAGCGGCTCGACCTCGTCGCTCCGGAGTCGTTCCCGCATGGCGACGCCTATGCGCTGGCCGCGGGTGCACTCGACGTGCTCGATCGCGCGCGCCGGTCGGCGACACTCGAGCAGGCGGTCGCCGACTGCACCCTGGTGGTCGGCGCGACGGCACGCCTGCGCGGGGTGTCGCTGGAGGAATGGACGCCACGCGAGGCGGCCGCGCGCGTGCTTGCCGCCGCTGCCGGCGGCCGCGAGGTGGCGATCGTGTTCGGCAACGAACGGGTCGGCCTCAGCAACGACGAGATCCGGCTCTGCCATGCGGCCGTGCACATCCCGAGCGATCCCGGCTATTCCTCGCTGAACCTCGCCCAGGCCGTGCAGGTGGTCGCCTACGAGTTGCGCATGGCCCAGCTCGAAGGCATTGCCATGCGCCAGGGCAACACCGACGCGCCGGCGACCAGCGCCGAACTCGAGGGCTTCTTCAGCCACCTCGAGGCCACCCTCGACGACATCGACTTCCACAAGGGGCGCTCCCCGCGCACGATCCTGCGCCGGCTGCGCAAGCTGTTCCTGCGCGCGCGGCCCGACCAGCGCGAACTGCGCGTGCTGCGCGGCATCCTCGCCGACGCCCAGCGCATGGCGCGGCTGGCCGGGGAGCGCGGAATGCAGGACGGGGATGCGGGAACGGAACGCGGCGGGTAGGCAAAACCGGATCCGCCGGGCCGGACGGAATGCCGGACGGCACCGGCCGGGCAGGGCACGCGTCATCTTGTTGTAACATTCGCCGCCCGCGCGCCCTCCCTCCCGACGGACCCACCACGCATGTTTTCGTTGCAGACGATCTTCGGCAAGGGCGACAAGTTCTATGGCCTGCTCGAAGCCAGCGCCGATGCCGCGCGGCAGAGCGCGCGCGCGCTCAATGCCATGCTCGCCGAGCGCTCGCGGGAACCGGCCCTCGACGAGTTCCGCCTTGCCCGCAGGCGCGAAAAGGAACTGCTCGCGCAGATCAACCTCGAATTGGTCAACACCTTCGTCACCGCGCTCGAGCGCGAGGACATCGAGGCGCTGGCCGGGGCGCTCTACAAGATCCCGAAGACGGTGGAGAAATTCGCCGAGCGCTACGCGATGTTCGCCGACCGCCTCGACGATGCCGACTACGCGTCGCGCGCGCTGATGCTCGAGCGCGCCTGCGACGTCATCGTGCAGATGGTCGGCGAGCTGCGTCGCGGCTTCAAGCTCGAAGTCCTGCACGACCTCAACGAGCGCATGCAGTCGATCGAGAGCGAGGCGGACCGCCTGCTGCTGGAGCTCTATCGCGAACTGTTCCTCGACGAGAAGGACGTCGGTCGCCTGATGCTGCGCAAGGACCTGTTCGAACTGCTGGAAAAAGCCATCGACAAGTGCCGCGACGCGGCCAACGTCGTCTACCAGATCGCCCTCAAGAACTCCTGAGCGCCGGAGCAGGCACCGTGACCCTGAGCCTCACCCTGGTCCTGCTCGTGGTCGTCATCGCGCTCGTCTTCGAGTACATCAACGGCTTCCACGACACCGCGAACTCGATCGCCACGGTGGTCGCCACCAAGGTGCTGAGTCCCGGCCAGGCGGTCATGCTGGCGGCCGGCACCAACCTCGTCGGCGCGCTGTGGGGCACCGCGGTGGCGAAGACGATCGCCTCGGGCCTGGTCGACACCGGGGTCGTCGCGGTCACTCCGCAGGTGCTGATCTGCGCGCTGCTCGGCGCGATCATCTGGGATCTCATCACCTGGTGGTGGGGCCTGCCGTCGAGCTCCTCGCACGCGCTGGTCGGCGGCCTCTGCGGTGCCGCACTGGCCGCCGCACACGACAATTGGGCCTCGATCATCTGGTGGGAGGCCGGCGAGCACTGGTGGTCGGGCAGGGGGCTGATGCCGAAGGTGATCCTGCCGATGTTCAGTTCGCCGCTGATCGGCTTCGTGTTCGGCTTTCTCATCATGGGAGTCATTTACGCGCTGGTCGGCTTCCTCGGCGCGCGCGAGGGGCGCCTGCAGAAGTTCGGCCGCCCGCGCTTCCTCAACGGCTTTTTCGGCAAGGCGCAGATCCTCTCGGCCAGCGCGATGGGCCTCTCGCACGGCATGAACGACGCGCAGAAGACCATGGGCATCATCGCGCTCGCGCTGGCCGGGGCGACCGCCGCCGGCACCTTCGAGGGGCTGCCCGACATGCTGTCGTTCCTGCGCATCGAGGAGGACGCCGGCAAGCAGTTCGAGATCGCCCTGTGGATCAAGATCGTCTGTGCGCTGGTGATGGCCGCCGGCACCGCGGCCGGTGGCTGGCGGATCATCAAGACCCTCGGTCACAAGATGGTCAAGCTGCATCCGGTCAACGGTTTCGCCGCCGAGACCGCGTCGGCGACCGTCATCATTGCCGCCTCGCATTTCGGCATTCCGGTGTCGACCACCCACAACATCTCTTCGGCGATCATGGGTGTCGGCGCGGCCAAGCGCTTCTCGGCGATCCGCTGGACCATCGTCGAACGCATGGTCTGGGCCTGGCTGCTGACCATTCCGATCACCGCTGCACTGGCCTGGATGCTGGTGCGCGTGCTGCAGTCGCTCGGGCTCGACTGAGGGGCCAGCCGGGCGACAGCCGTTGCCACGGCGAGGCCGGCGCCGGTCAGAAGGCGTCGCCGCCGGCCGAGATCGACAGTTCCAGGCGGTCGCCGAGCAGGCCGAGTTCGCGCACCACGCGATCGATCTCGTCGCCGGTCAGCAACTCGTACGGGCGGTTCTCGCACAGGTGCAGGTAGGGCGAGCCGTCGAGGTCGCTGAGGGCGAGATAGCCGATCCGCTGTTCCCAGTTGAAGCGCAGGCAGCGCGCCGGATCGATGCCGGTGGCCGGACCGATCGGGGTCGAGATGCGCAGGTGCTTGCTGCCGTCCTCGTCCTCGAGCTCGGTCAGGTAGATGCCCTGGTGGCGGCCCTTGGCGAGACTGAGGTCGAAGCTGATCAGGTACGGATCGTTCGTGCGCAGGTTGTGCCGTTGGCTCGCATGCGAGCGGATCTGTTCGAAGCTGTGCACGTCGGGCTCCCCGATTCCGGATCGACGGTATGCTAGGGATGCTCCGATCGATTCCGCAAGGCCGGAAAGTCCGCACCCGCTTCGCCGCAGGCGCGCATGAACCGCGGCGTCCGCTCGCGGCACGCGAAATCGGTCGAAGCAGTCCCGTGCCAACCGTTCGAGTCAGGCCCGATGCGCTCCCGCAAACCGGTCATCGATCCGCCAGCGCCGCCGGTGTGCGCGAAGCATGCGGCGATCCACCGCGCCGTGCTGGGGATCCCGCGTGGCCGCGTCGCCAGCTACGGCGAGATCGCCGCGCGGGCGGGGCTGCCGGGGCGTGCCCGCCTGGTCGGCCGCGTGCTCGGCGAAGCCGGGGCTGCGGTCGCGCTGCCATGGCACCGCGTGCTGCGTGCGAGCGGCGAGCTGGCGTTCCCGCCGGGAAGCGCGGAATTCCGCGAACAGAAGCGCAGGCTCGCTGCGGAAGGCGTGCCGCTGCGCGGGCGCCGCGTCGAACTGGCGCGCTACGGCTGGCAGCGCGACCTCGATGCCGAACTGTGGGCGCCGCCGCCGCGCACACGCCGTGCTTGAACCGGCTGCCCGTCGCCCCGATGCTTGGCCCCTCGCCGTCGCCGCGACGGCCCTTGTCTGACGGAATCCCCGATGCGATTCGATCTGCCGCCGGTGACGCGGGCCCTGCTGATTGCCAATGTCGTCCTGTTCGGCCTGCAGCAGCTCTTCAACGAGGCCCTGCTGATCCATTTCGCCCTGTGGCCCATCGGTGATCGCGCGAGCGCCGGCGTCGGCACCGTCGGATTCGAGTTGTGGCAGCTGGTCAGCTACGGATTCCTGCACGGCAGCCTCACCCACCTGCTGTTCAACATGCTGGCGCTGTGGATGTTCGGCGGCACCATCGAGCGCCTGTTCGGTTCGCGCCCGTTCGCCGTCTATTACCTGGTCAGCGTGATCGGCGCCGCGCTGGCCCAACTCGCCGTGATCGCCTGGTTCACCGGCGGCTTCTATCCGACCGTGGGCGCATCGGGCGGCGTGTTCGGCGTCCTGCTTGCCTTCGGCATGATGTATCCGCACAACCGCATCATGCTGATCTTCCCGCCGGTGCCGATGCCGGCGTGGTTGTTCGTCACCGGCTACGGCCTGCTGGAACTCTATCTCGGCATCACCGGCACCCAGGCCGGTGTCGCCCACTTTGCCCATCTCGGCGGCATGGCCGCGGGTTTCGTGCTGATCCAGTACTGGCGCGGACGGCTGCCGTGGAAGCCGCGCCGCATCCTCATGCGCTGAGCGGAACTCCGGTGCAGTCATCGTCACCGCGCCCGCTGGCCGGATGGCTCGACCATCTGCAGGCGATCCATCCGCAAGGCATCGCGCTCGGCCTCGAACGCGTCGCCGCAGTCTGGCAGCGCCTCGGTGCGCCGCGGCCTGCCGCGCGGGTCATCACCGTCGGCGGCACCAATGGCAAGGGCTCGACCGTCGCCTTCCTCGAAGCCTTGCTGGCGGGCCGCGGGTTGCGCGTCGGCAGCTACACCTCGCCGCACCTGCTGCGCTACAACGAGCGCGTGCGCATCGACGGGCACGAGGCCGCCGACGCGGACCTGGTCGCGGCCTTCGAGCGCATCGAGGCGGCGCGCGGCGACATCACCCTGACCTGGTTCGAGTCCGGCACCCTGGCCGCACTGCTGCTGTTCGCCGAAGCCGGACTCGACGTGGCCGTGCTCGAAGTCGGCCTCGGCGGCCGCCTCGATGCGGTCAACCTCATCGATGCCGACGTGGCCATCGTCACCACCGTCGCGCGTGACCACGAGGACTTCCTCGGCAACGACCTCGACGGCATCGCGCGCGAGAAGGCCGGCATCTTCCGCGCCGGCCGTCCGGCGGTGATCGGCGACGCCGGTGCGCCGGCGGCCCTGCTCGAGCGTGCCGAAGAGATGGGCGCGCAGGTGCTGCTGGCCGGGCGCGATTTCCGCGCCGAAGCCGGCGCGCACGGCTGGTGCTGGCACGGTTGCGGTCGTCGCATCGAACTGCCGGAGCCTGCCCTTGCCGCGCCTTGCCAGCGGGCCAATGCCGCCGCGGCGATCGCGGCCGTGCATGTGCTCGAGGCCGACGGCGACTGGCCGGAGTCGGCGATCGCGCATGCGCTGGTGTCGGCAAGCGTGCCGGCCCGCCTGCAGGTGTTCGGCGGCGATCCGCCGGTGGTGGTCGACGTCGCCCACAATCCGCAGGCTGCCGGAGTGCTGGCCGCATGGCTGGCGGCGCATCCGCCGGCCGGGCGCAACCTGGCCGTGTTCGCCGCCCTCGGCGACAAGGACATCGCCGGCATCGTGTCGCCGTTGCGAGAGGCGTTCGCCAGCTGGCACCTGGCCGGCCTCGATGGCGCCAGCACCCGCGGACTTCCGGCCAGCGTCCTCGCCGCGCGCCTGCCGGCCGGCCTGCCGGTGCGCAGCCACGCAGGCGATGTGGCCGGCGCCCTCGCCGGGGCGCTCGGCGAGGCCCGATCGGGCGATCGCATCATCGCCTTCGGCTCGTTCTTCGTCGCCGCCGAGGTGCTTGCGCTGAAAGCCGGCGATCCGCCGGCTGCATGAACGGCACCGCGCCGCGGCAATCACGCCCGGATCGGCCGCGCAGTCCGGCACATCGACGTGCCTCACGGCTTCCTGCGTGACGGGGTGCGTATAATCGCGCCGACACGACTGCCATCGGCTCGCCATGGATTCCGCCCTGAAACAGCGCCTGCTCGGCGCCGCCGTGCTGATCGCGCTGGCGGTGATCTTCCTGCCGATGATCTTCAGCGGATCGGCACCGAAGCAGGAATCGGCGACGCTCAATCTCGAGATCCCGCCTGCGCCGGACCGCGAACTCGACACGCGCGTCCTGCCGGTCGATCCGGGCCGACCGCCGGCCGTGCAGGCACCGGTGGCCGAGCCGGTGGTGGCGGTCGAGGTGCCGACGCCTGCACCCGCACCCGCGCCCGCGCCCGTCGAGCCGGTCCCTGCGCCTGCGCAAAGCACCGCCG
>ERZ795041.473-NODE-473-length-15253-cov-6.916436_pt1 | contig 15253 bp, 7 predicted proteins | sample MGYA00375125_ERZ795041 | MGnify/ENA primary metagenome ERZ795041 (study PRJEB30170, sample SAMN03074214) | activated sludge metagenome | biome: Common Effluent Treatment Plant; feature: Wastewater; material: Activated sludge; isolation source: activated biomass in a...
ATCATGATTATTCGACGTGTTCTGGGCCTTATCATGTTACTGACCGGCTTGACGCTATTGATAGCGTCGCTGGCGGCCGCCTATTTCGCCGGTGACGTTCTGGACGGATTCGCCGACAGCATTAACCGCTCGATCGAAGTCGCCTCAACCAGTCTGGATGCGGCGCGAGACACGCTGGAACTGGCCCGCGATTCGATCAGCGATGTTGACGGCGGTCTGGCGACGGCCGTCACCGCTACCGCCGGCGCGGCCCGAACACTGGATGAGAGCCGTCCCCTGATCGACAACGTAGCCACCGTCACAACCCAGGAAGTCCCCGAAGCCGTCGAAGGCATGCAGGCCGCCCTGCCGAACATGATCGAGGTGGCGGCTGTAATCGATAAGACGTTGACAACCCTAAGCTCCGTCGGCATCGACCAGACAATCCCCCTGCCCTTTGGCGGGTCGATCCCTCTGCGCTTCGATCTGGGCATCGACTACAACCCAACCACGCCGTTTGACGAATCGCTTCGCGTGTTCGAGGCCAGCCTCGTCGGTTTGCCGGAAAGTCTGCGCGGCCTGGAAGACGATCTGGCAGCCACCAACTCCAATCTGGCGTCTCTGTCGACTGACCTGCAAGCCACGTCAGATAACCTGGCGACGATCAATGCTCGCATGAGTGGTCTGAGCGATTTGTTCGATCAATACACGTTGCTGATCGACGATGTCGCCGGGTTGCTGGCGCAACTCGAAACCCAATTAGGCCCGCGGTTGGAACTTATCCGCCTCGTCGCCGTCGCCTTGCTAATCGCGCTCGGCTTAAGCCAACTCGCGCCGATTTACCTGGGCTGGGAGCTGCTAACCGGGCGACGCGATCCGCAACCCTACATCGAAAACGCGACTGTCATCACCAACACACCTCCTGCCTTCACCGTTTCTGATATGCCGACTCCCGACAACACGACTGATCTGTATCAGGATTCGGCAAAAAGCCCTGGCGAAGAGACCCATGCCCAGACCTAACTGCAAAGCGGTCGTCCTGCCGCTTGCCCTCTTCGCGCTGGTTGCTTCCATATTCATAACGGGTTGCCGCGCCCAGGCACCGGACGAGCCGACGGCTCAATCGCCGGTCACCAATACGGCCGATTCCCCGACGCTCCTGCCCACCCCAACCCTGGCTGTGCCGGGGAGCGTGGACCCATTGCGGCCGCCGACGCCCATCGTCATGCCCTCGCCGACGTCACCGGCGAGCGATATCGTCGAGATACCAGTTGAAACTAACCTCGAAGCCCCGATCGAAGTCCAACCCACCCCTACCGTCACCCTGCCCGAAGGGGCGACGCCCGCCGAGTTGCTGGCGCTGGGCCGCACCGCCGCGGCCGAGGGAGATCATATCACCGCCGTCGCCGCCTTTCGGGCCGTGGTCGACCAACCGGGCGATCTGGCCGCCGACGAGATCGCCGCGGCGCGGCTGGGGCTGGCCGTGGCCCTAATGGCGCTGGGTGACAACAGCGCGGCGGCCGTCGAACTGGAGGCGATCGTCCAGGAGCCACAGCTCTCCACAGACCGCAGCAAGGGCGGCGCGCTGTTGGCAAGTGTGGACACAGCCGACGTCGCCGCCTTTCATCTGGGTCAGGTTCGCGCCCGCATGGGCGATTACGCCGGGGCTATCGAGGCCTACCGCGCATATCTCCAGAATAACCCCGACATGGCGGCCTATATTCAGCCGCTGATCGCCGACGCCCACGAAACGCTTGGCGACACCGATGGGGTCATCGCCGCGCTGGAAGGCGCAGCGGCCGGGCCTGCCCAACGGTTCAAGGCGGTAGCCAACCGGATGCGGCTGGCTGCGCTTTATATCGCCCGGCAAGAGTATGCCAACGCCATCGCCCAGTACGACGCCGTGTACGACATCGCCCGTACCGAGACGACCAAGGGCCAGATGACCTACCTCGCCGGGCAGGCCGAGATCATGGCCGGAAACACGGCCGCCGGCCAGGAACGCTTCCAGCGCGCCATCACCGATTACCCGCGCGCCGCGGAAAGCTATCAGGCTCTGGTCGCGCTGGTCGACGCCGGGGTTCCGGTTGATGAATATCAGCGCGGGGTTGTCGATTATTATGCGGGCGCCTACCTGCCCGCGGTCGAGGCTTTTCGGCGCTATCTGTCCGGCGCCGGCACAGAATACAACACCGATGCCCATGCCTTCCTGGCCTGGAGTCTGGAAAAGTTGGGCGACGTTGAAGGCGCGCTGACCGAACTTGACACCTTGGCCAAGCGCGATCCCGCCCGGGCCTGGTTCGAGCGCGGAGAGCTTCTGCGGCGGGTCGACCGACAGACCGAAGCGCTGGCGGCCTATGACGAATTTCTGAAGCACCATGCCGACACAGAAGGGGCGGCCGAAGTCGCCTGGTCGGCCGCCGCACTGGCTGACGAGATGGCTCGCGACGATGCTCCCGAACGTTATCTTTATCTGGCGGACAGCTTCCCGCTCGCTGAGAATGCTCCCCTGGCTCTCTTCCGTGCCGCCGACCTGCTCCAGGCAAGCGGCGATGATGCCGAGGCAATTGCCCTGCGCCGGCGTTTGGTCGAGCAATACCCGGCCAATATCTTCGGCGCGGAGGCGCTGTTCCGCCTGCTCCAGGCGGCCGAAAACGACCCGACAGGCGATCTGGATCGCGCCGAACTGGCGGAGCAGGTGACTTCGCTCTCGCCCACGAACTATTTCGCCCTGCGCGCGGCCGATCTCGCGGCGGGGGTTCCGCCCTTCACCACCACCGGTTCGATGAACCTGCCCGACGACCCGAACGAAGGGCGCGCGGAAGCCGAAACCTGGCTCCGCGAGCGTCTGGTCGCCGCCGGCACCGACGTGCCCGCGGGCGAACTGGGCGCGCTCTCCCCGGAACTGGCGGCCGACCCGCACCGCGTCGTCGGCGAGAAGTTGTGGCAACTCGGCTTGCAGGAAGAGGCCAAGGCCGAACTGGAGATGGTGCGCGAATCCTATGCCGGCGATCCGCTGGCCACCTATCAGTTGGCGCGCTTCTTCGGCGAGTTGGGGCTATTCCGTTCGTCCATCATCGCCGCGGCTGCTCTGCTGCGCGATGTGGGGGCGACGGTATTCGACGCGCCGCCTTATCTCGGCCGCCTGTCCTATCCCGTTTATTACGCCGACCTGATCCTGCCGCTGGCAGAGAAATACAGCTTCGACCCGCGCTTGCAGTTCGCGCTCGTGCGACAGGAAAGCCTGTTCGAGAGCTTTGCCCGATCGGGCGCGGCCGCGCAGGGCCTCAGCCAGGTGATCCCCGACACCGGCGCCTGGATCGCTCAAAGGCTGGCCTGGCCCAATTTCGTGAATGAAGACCTCTACATTCCCTACGTCGGCCTCAACTTCGGGGCCTACTACCTCAGCGAACAGTTACGCAATTTCGAGGGACACGTCCACGCTGCGCTGGCAGCCTACAACGGTGGGCCGGGTAATGCCGCGCGTTGGTTCGAAACAGCCGGAGCCAACCATGACCGCTTTGTGGACGTGGTCGATTTTCCCGAAACGCGCCTCTACATCGAGCGCATTTATGAAGGATATAATGCCTATCGCCACTTGTACGGCGCGCCTTGATTGACGCATCGGCGCGACATCCGTTCGGCGCGCGGCAAAAGAGAGCGGCCGCGCCCGAACTGACAATTAACATGATTCCGGTCTTTGATGGCGCAGTTCGCACCGCCGCCTGGGTCAACGAGGAATAACTCCATGCCCGCAAATTTTGACTGGCAGACCGAAGAAGATAATCGTCGACGCTCCGAATCCTTATGGGAGAATGCGCCTGATCCGCCCGGCAAACAGCCCTCACGGCGGCCGCCGTGGCGAATGATCAGCCTGATCGCCGTCCTCGTGCTCATCGTCGGAGCCGTCATTTGGTGGCGCGTCGACGAGTACGTCGACGCGACGCTGCAAGCGAACCGCACCGACGTCATCTCCAGCCATAATCTCGTCCAGCGCGCCGTGGCCGAAGCCGACGAAGAGGTTTTTCGCTCCGTGCTCTCCGGTCGAATGCCGGCCTGGACGGCCGCCGAACTCGACGTTTTCTACCAGCAATTAGTCTTTGACCGCACTCCCCTGGGCTTGATACCACTCGAAGGATCACTGCCGGTTATCTTGTCCACAACGGAGGGCGAGGCCGACGCCGAACAACGTCCCGCCCAAATCGAACTCTCGCCCGACATGAACGAAGCCACCGTCGTTGTCGATCATCCTTTTCGGGTGGAGACGACCGGCGAAACGGTCGTCCTGCGGCAAACCTCGATCTTTCGCCGGGGCGATTCGCGCTGGCTGCTCGCGCCCCCGCTGGATGAGTTCTGGGGCGACTGGATTACCGTCGAGGGCAACTATCTGAGCGTGATCTATCCCAGCCGGGACGAGCCAATCGCCGCAAGACTGGCCGCCGATCTGGACGAAGAGATCGGCCGCATGTGCGCCACGCTCGAAGAGATCAACTGCTCCAGCGACCTCTACCTGACGGTGCGACTGGACACCGATCCGTCCAGTCTGGCCGCCCTGGGCCGCTCTCTCGGCGCAGTGCAGCGCGCTCGCGAGCAAGGCGACATCCTCGAGTTGCCGACTCCCACGCTGGTGGGGCTGCCGACTCCGGAAGAGCCGCAAATGGCTGAGGTCGGCTACAACGCGCTCCTTGCCGGTTACGCGCGCCATGTTGTCGGTGCGGCCATCGTTCAGGCGGTCAACTGGCAGTGCTGCAACAACACACTCCTGTTCAGCCTGCTGGTCGAGAAGCAGCTCGGCGAACTGGGAATCGCCGAATGGCCGATCGGCGCGGCCGACCATCAGAAGATATTGGAATCCCGCACACGCCTTAGCGACTTGATCATGTACCTGCGAGGCAGATTCCCGGCCGAGATTTCGGAAGAGCGAATGTGGGAAATACGGGCGGCCGTTGATTTCATGGCGAACGGCATCCCCGGCATGTCGACCGCCGAATTGCAGCGCATTCTGGGCCGTTCGCGCGGATTCAGCCAGTTCCTCACCAACGTCACCAACGAATCCCGCGCCGCGAACGATGCCGCAATACCGAACAATCTCGATCTGGCCTGGTGGCTCTACGCCATCGCCATCACGTCGGACGAGACTGAACCGTCCGTCGATATGGCGACTGAGACCCTGTACCTTTCCTGCGCGGCGGCCGACGGCAATCAGATAACCGATATGTCGCGGCTGTCGCGCTACTTGCCTCAATTCGATACCTGGGGTGAAATGCGTCTGTTGCCGGGATTCATCTGGATGAGTGCCCTGCCCGATCCGGAAAGACTGCTGATGCAAGAGTTCAATCTGGAAACTGGAGCATGGCACACAAATATATGGCATGATAAGGCGATCATGTCCGTCTACGCATCTAAAAACGGCCTCAATGCACTTTCGTTCGGCGAGACGGACCCCGCCGGCCGTCGGCTGGTTGCCTATAGGTTCGAATCCGAACTAGGGGAAATGAGCGCCATTCGAATTGACCTGGATGAATGTACGGATGCATCATGCCTCGCGTCGGGTTTGCCGGGGCGTCCCTTCTGGTCTCCCAACAGCGAGGCAGCAATTTATATGGGCGACAACACCGCATTCCCCGAAGACATACTCGTAACCGGTGACAATCACTACATAGTCCTGCAGACTACGGAAGCGCCGCGCAACTATTCCCTCGCCATCGGCGATGGCGACGCCACGCCGGGCTCACCGTCGCTCAGGGTCATTGACGACGGCCGTGCGCCGTTCTGGCTCAATAATGAGATGTACGGCTATATTCGCCGTACCGGCTCCGACGGCCCGGCCGTTCTGGCCGAGGATGAGATCGTCCTGGCCACACTCAATGACCCCGAACCAATCACGGTCATCCCTGCGGCCGATCTTTATGAGTTCATACCGGTAACGGTGCCGGCACGACAACTTTCAATCGCCTATGTCGCCACCCACCCGCGACAACCCGACAAGTTATTCATCGTGATACTCGATACGCGGGCACTGCGGTCATATCTTATGATCTACGATTTGCAGACGCGCCTGCCGGAAGTGCGGCTGGACTTGTCCTACAACCGGAACCATTCGCTCGGCTTCTCGCCGGACGGCCGCTATCTGGTCTTGACCGGACAAGACGGCAACACGACGATAACGAGCGATAACAGCGCCATGTTGCTGCTCCACGAAATCGACGTCAACCGCACGATCCCCCTGCTGACCCGCTCGCCGTTTTTCCTGCCCTCGGTTGTATATGACTGGACCGAGGATAGCCGCTGGCTGGCGGTCGCCCTGGAAGACAACCTGATCGGCCTGATAGCGCCCGATGAAGGGTTCAGCAAATTGCTGCCGCATAGCTATGGCGCTTGCACGTCTGTCGCCTGGGTGCGGGAATAGGTCACGGCTCCTCATGTAACGACGTCCTGAGCATGTCTTGACGCAATGTGGCGGGATCACTAGAATCCCTTTGCTCGACGGGCCACAAACGGAAATTCGCGCCCCATCGGGCCATCGAATCGCATGACAAAAAAGTACCATTTCTGGATCACCGGTTGTCAGATGAATTACGCCGACGCCCGGCGCGTCGCCACTGAGTTGGAGAAGCTCGGCTACCAGTCCACGCCGCGCGCCGAGGATGCCGACGTCGTCATTCTGGAAACCTGCACCGTTCGTCAGCAATCAGAGGACAAGACCTATCATAAGCTGAACAGCCTGAAGCCGCTGAAGAATCACCGGCCCGACATGACCGTAGCCGTGATGGGTTGCGTCGTCGGCGTGCGCGGGAATGCGGTGCTGGAGAAACGCTTCCCGTTTGTCGACGTCTTCATGGAGCCGGCGACCGACGGGCTGCCGCTCATCAGCCATCTGACCCAGGACAGCGATTACGATCTTGAACAAGCATCGACCCTCGAACGCCACGCACTGCAGGATAACGCCTTGCAAGATGAGACGGTGATTCTGCCGGTCGAACAGCGCGGCCAGATCGTCTCCGCGCCCGTGGCCATCGTCTACGGCTGCTCCCATGCCTGTACCTTCTGCATCATTCCCCAGAAGCGCGGCATCGAGCGCAGCCGGCCGATAGGCGAAATCGTCGCCGAAGTTCGCTCGCTCGTGGCCCAAGGCGTTAAGGAAGTCGTCCTGCTGGGACAGATCGTCGACCGCTATGGCTATGATATGGGCGGAGACGCTGCTCACGGCCCGGACCTGGCCGATCTATTTCGCGTCATCAACGACATCGACGGGCTGGAGCGCATTCGTTTCCTGACCAGCCACCCCAGCTATATGACCGATCGCATTCTCCACGCCGTGGCCGAACTGCCGAAGGTGATGCCGCAGATCGAGGTGCCCATCCAGGCCGGTAACAACGAAGTGCTTGCGGAGATGAAGCGTGGCTATACCCGCGAGGAATACCGGGCGCTCATCCACCGCGTGCGCGACATCATCCCCGACGCCGCCATCCATTGCGACGTCATCGTCGGCTTCCCCGGCGAAACGGCCGAGCAGTTCCAGGACACCTATGACATCCTGGCCGAGTTGCGTCTGGACAAGATCCACCTGGCCCGCTATAGCCCACGGCCGGGCACGGTGAGCACCCGGCGCATGATCGACGACGTGCCCGACGAGGAAAAGCGCCGCCGCTTCCAACTGCTCGAAGCGCTCCAAAAAGAAATCCTGCTGGAGAAAATGCGCCGGCACCTGGGCGAGACGGTGGAAGTGCTGGTCGAGGAGCGCGACAAAGGTCGCTGGCGCGGCCGCACGCCCCATAATAAGCTGGTCTTCTTCGACGATCCGCGCGAGCTGCGCGGCAGCCTGGTGCAGGTCGAGATCACCCACACCGGGCCGTGGAGCATGTCCGGTCGCCTGGCGGCCGATGCCGGCGTGGCCCGTGCCGGAGAATTTATCCCACTCGTTACGCTATAGTCCGCGGCACGCGACAAGAAGGTTGCGTCACATGGCGAAATGGCTCGGCTGCGCCGCGCCACGACTTAGAGCTGCGGTCAGATCGTCACCGTTGTTGACCAGGTATGCAACCTGTCCCCCGCCGCGCAATAGATGATAGAGCGGCTCGGCCGAGCGAGAGCCACCGAACGAGGCCGGGTTAACCAGGATCGTCACGACGCGCAATCCGCGCCGGTTCAACTGGCGCGCGTTGATGGCCCAGTCCTCACGACTGTAAGGCGACACCACGATCACCGTCGTGCCGCGCGGGAAGAGATGCGTCTCGGCCTGGAGCATATCCTGCAGGGGAATTTCCCCCTCGGCTCGCAGCACGGCCAACGTCTCCAGAACGCGGTTGAACTGTCTCTCACCGCGATCAGGCTGCAAGATCTCGTTCGACTGCCCATAAGCCAACATGCCCACAGCCCGATCACGTCGCAGGAAGAACTGCGCCACGGAGGCGGCGATGGTCACGGTATATTCCTCGGTCGATTCCGGCAGCCGGAACTCCTTCATCTTCAGCCAGCCGGGAATATCGCCGGGTGGCGGGGTTGGCGGGGCGTCCTGGCTGCGTGGGATCACATGACCGAAAACCGACATATCCGGCACAACCCAGATATCGGCCAACGGATCCAGCTCAAACTCCTTGACTACCAGCCGATCTCGTCTCGCCGTGGAGCGCCAATGGATGCGGTTGAAGCTGTCGCCCGGCTCATAATCGCGCACGCTGGAGGCGTTAGTCGTGATGTAATGCGTTCGGCGACGCAACGCATCGCCGCCGGGCAGGATGCCGACCGGCAGCGCCAACTGATGAATGTCGAAGGTCATGGGAAAGACGACGACATTGCTGGTCGGCGTCAGATCGCGCTCCATCGGAAAGAGGCCAAACGGATCGCTCGTGCGCAAGCGGATGGGGCCAAGCTGGTAGCGGCCGCGTTGTTGGCAGATGGTCGTCACACGCCAACTGTAGCTCCGCCGCGGCCCAAGGTTGTTGACGACATGACTGGAGTAGTGATAGGGCAAGGTCGAAAAGTCACGCACCTCCAGCCAGAGCTTGGGCACGATCGTGGTGTTGCGTACGGTGAAGCGTTCCTCCAGCGGCCGCCCCACCTGTGTCCGGCGCGCACGTGTCATCCGCGAGAGATGAACACCGTTGAGATTGACCCACGCCCAGACAAACGACAGGATGAGCAACAACCCCAGCAGGTAAGAAAGCGTGAAAAGCAGGTCGCGCCCGGTGATAAGACCTGCCACAAAAGCCACAACGGCCAACGCAAGGACAACGACGCGACGCTGCCCGAATATCGCCGCCATCAGGCGCGCACCTTCTGGCGACCGACCTGAGCACCGGGGACCGGAGTCTGATCGACGATGTCCTGCACAATCTGCTCCGGCTCGATGTCCTTGATGCGCGCCGCGGGACCGACGATGATGCGGTGGCCCAGCGCGGGACCGGCCAAGGCTTTAACGTCATCGGGCAGCACGTAATCCCGGCCGAGAAGAGCCGCGCGCGCCTGCCCCAGGCGATAGATGGCCAGCGCCCCGCGAGAGCTTGCGCCTAAGTACACATCCGGATGTTCGCGCGTTTGGCGAACGATATTGACAATGTATTCCTTCACTAACTGATCGATGTAGATATCCTTGACCTGCTCCTGCACCGCGCGCAATTCGTCAACGTCTACCACCTGCTCAAGCGCATTGACCGGATGCTGGTGCTGCTGGCGAGTGAGAATCTCGATCTCTTCGTCCCGACCGGGGTAGCCCAGATGGATGCGCAACATGAAGCGGTCGAGTTGGGCCTCCGGCAGCGGGAAGGTACCCTCATACTCAATGGGATTTTGTGTAGCCAGAACCATGAACGGAGAATCCAGAGGGTAGGTGCGGCCATCTACCGTCACCTGGCGCTCTTCCATAGCTTCAAGCAGCGCCGACTGCGTCTTGGGCGTGGCGCGGTTGATCTCGTCGACCAGGACGATCTGAGCGTGGATGGGGCCGGGACGAAACTCGAATTCTCGCGTCTGCTGGTTGAAAACGGACACACCGGTGACGTCGCTGGGCAACATATCGGGCGTGAACTGGATGCGCTGGAATTTGCAGCCGACGGACCTGGCGATTGATTTGGCCAGCACCGTCTTGCCCACGCCGGGCACGTCTTCGATCAGGATGTGGCCTTGACACAACAAGCCCAGAACAGTCAACTGCACGGACTGGCGCTTACCCACCATGACCCGTTCTACGCTCTCAACAATCTTGTTCGCGGTCGCCTGGATATCTGCCATGTTCATACCTCTGGAGGAATAGGAAGCCGGTCATTGCCTCGGCCCGGCCGGAAAGCGCGGGCACAACTCAGGATGTGCCGGCACCGTGGATTGTGCGGACGAAGTATAGCACGCAATCAAACAATGGTAATTTCTTGGTGACAATTTGGGGTCATTATCCACCTGACCAAGGTCTGTATAAGCCAGCCTAGCATAGCGCGAACCGCAGACAGGTAAAATGAAGCTAACTATCAGTTAATTTTATTGCCGCAAAAAACGCTCGGGATAAGTAATCTCGTCGGTGTCGATGGCAATCCGTCACGAAAAAATCACACAATCGTGGGGTGATTTCCTGTATACTTTATTCATGGCGCGACTTCGAACTTCGTTCGTCATACTCCTCTGGTTATGTCTGGCCTCGTGTGCTCCAGGCGCGGCCGAGCCTGGATTAAGCGCCGGATCAGGTGGATCGGCATCTTTGCCCACCGGTTCTGCCGAATCCGGCACGTCGCAACTTGTCATCCTCTCTTCTTTGCAAATCGACGGGCAGGCCGGCCGCCTGTTCGCCACCGCTCAGGTGAACGGCGAACCCAAGATCGCTGTCACCGACACGCGGGATGGTCGCCTGCTCGCCGCGTGGGATGATCCCGGCCAGTTGGCGCTTGACACCGCCCGCGAGCGATTGGTAGTCGATCGCGGCGCTCAAGGGGTAGCGCTATTGAACGCCACCACCAGAGAGATACAGGGCATCGTTCCCCTGACGTCACAAGAGGAGCCACTTGCGCCGCAGATCGACAGCCGAACCGGTCTGATCTACGCCTTTCGCGACTCGACCGTCTACATCATCGACCCAGCGATCCGCAAAGTCATTCGTTCGATCGCACTTGAGATTCCAACCACCACTTGCGACAAACCAGCCGGCGATGCGACCATCTATCAGGCAGTTGCCGATTCCACATCCAACCGACTTTACCTCTCATTCATCACCCGAACCTGCATCCCATGGGCCACGGCGACCCTAATCGCCTTCGATGCAGACGTCAAGACAGAAATCGGCCGCACAAGTATTGACATAAATACCAAGTTCCTGCCTTACGATGGACGCCTTTTCGGCATTTCTGCCAATCGCCTGGGGCCGGCAAGCTCGTGGGGCTGGGATGGCGCGACCAGCAGACAAGACGAAAGCGTCGATCTCCAGGGCAGGCTCGCGGGCATGGTTCTCGACCGCAAACGGAAGCTCATCTACGAGGCGGTTGGCGAGACGATCCGTATTTTCAATCCTGCCAGGCAAGAGTTGATAGACCAGATTAGCGCACCGCTTTTGGCCGAAGGTAGCCTGGCAGGTCACGATCCCGTCAGCGACAACCTGTTCATTGTCAGCGCTACCGGTCGCCTCTATCTATGGCCGGCGGAGCGCCTGTCTGACGCCGCCTTGTCGCCGATCCCCGCCCCAGCGCCTCTGCCCATTGCCGCGGTACAGAGCATCAGCCTGGCCCCAAACTGGGCGGAGAGCCGAACGATGGTCGCCATGCTCGACGATACACGTTGCGGCGGGTCGCAGCTATTCGTGATGATCAACCCGACCAGTGGCTGGCTACCCAGCCCCATTAGCGCTACCCCCGACTGTGAATCAGTTGCCGCCGTGGCCTTCTCTCCCGCCTACAAGCAGGATTCCCTGCTCTTCGCCGCCACCAACCAGCCACCCACTATCTTGCGTTCAGTCGATACCGGCCGCTCATGGACAGCCGCGGAAACTCCTTTCCTCGAAGGCACGCGCTTCACCGCCTTGCTACCGTCGGCCGACTATGCCACTGACCAGACTCTCTATGCCCTAACTTCAACCAGCCTGCTCTACCGCTCGCGCGACGGCGGGCGAAACTGGTTGCTACTGGATCAACGCATAGATCAGGTAGCCCTTGCCGGGGGTTCCGGCCCGTCGCTAACCCTCTACGGCGCATACGGCGGCCGCCTGCTCCATTCAACAAACGGGGGAGACAAGTGGCAGGAGATCGGCCCCACGCCGAACAGCGAGCCGCTGGTGATGTTGCAAGCTGCTCCTTCAGCCGGTGACTTCCCGTTGCTCTACGCCTTCACCGTCGGCGGGCACTTCGCCCGGTCGCTTGACGGTGGCGCCGGTTGGAACCCAGTTATGGAGACTTCATCCGGCCCGGCCTACCTGGCAATCGCCGCCAATGTGGCCGAGGAACAACGTCCGCTTTTCCTGCTCCATGACCGGACCCTCACCGCGTCCTATGACGGCATGGCCAGTGTCTGGGCTTCCACCATGGCCGAAGAAGCGAGCCGATTGCGCCCCACGGCCATCGCCATCGCCCCTGATTTCGCGTCCTCTCCCTACCTGTTTGCGGGCACGGCCGACGGCCAAATCGTGCGCATTCGCGCCGACGAATAACCTTAATTGTCGCCTGATTGGACTGTCAAATCTTAGCTCTCTCAGAACAGATGTGTTATAATCCATCTGTTAACCATGCAGCAGAAACAACCCAACCAGACGACGCTTCGAGGCGTCTTTTCAACGTTAGCGGCCGGTTTTGACCTGACCACGCGTTACCTGTGGCTGGCCCTCATTCCGGCGGCACTCGACCTGTTCCTGTGGATCGGGCCGCGTCTCAGCTTTCGGCCGCTGATCGAATCACTGGCGGCTCAGCTGCCGGTTCAGGACCTGCCGTTGGATATGGGCGCGATGCTCGATCTGTATGCCGATCGGCTGAACCATTTCTCGTATCTGAGCGTGTCATTGGTGGGCGTCCCGGCGCTGATGAGCGGCCTGACGCCCGAAAAGACACCCATCCAGCCGCAGATGATCGAACGCGCCGGTTGGGGCGAATGGGGCGGCTATCTGGCCCTGTTCACGCTGGTGGGGCTTTTACTGGCGGCTGTCTACTACAGCCTCATCGCCTATGCCATGCGACGAGCCGGCGCGGCAGCCACGGGCATGGCCATGCCGGCCCCGCGACTGGCCCGCCGAACAATCCGGACATGGCTGCGGTTGCTTGGGCTGGGGCTGCTGTTTCTGGCATTCATGGTTATCGTCATCTTCCCAGCGGCACTTCTTTCCGGATTCGTCGCTCTGATCAGCCAAACCCTGGCCACGGTCGTTCTCATGGGAGCGATGGTGTTTATCATCTGGCTCATCATGTTTTTCAGCTACACCCCGCAGGGCGTGACCTTGAATCCCGCGGGATTTATGCAATCGATTTTCGAGAGTGTGCGATTGTTCCGGGCCAACCTGCCGGCATCACTGGGGCTGCTGTTCGTCGTAACCCTGGTTCGACGACTGCTCGATATCGTCCTGCTGGCGGCCGACACCGGCACGTGGATGACCGCCATCAACCTGCTGGCTCATGCCTATATCTGTACCGCGCTCGTCGTGGCCATGTTTATTTTCTATCGTGACCGCTATACGGCATTTCTACAGGAAGCGCGGTTGCCGGCCGACGCAACTCAAGTGAAGCAACAATAACCATATGACCACCAAGATCAAGCAAAACGACAACACCTCGGCCATTCACTATGACGCCGGGAACATCCAGGTTCTGAAGGGGCTGGAAGCGGTTCGACGCCGTCCCGGCATGTATGTCGGCGGCACTGACCTTAAAGCCTTGCACCATCTCGTCTTTGAAATTGTCGACAACTCCATCGACGAAGCGTTGGCCGGGCGCTGCGGCCGAATCGAGGTAACCATCCACCCGGATGGAAGCATCAGCGTGGAAGACGACGGCTTCGGCATCCCGGTCGATGAGCACCCGACAGAGAAAGTATCGGCCCTGCAGGTCGTCCATACCAGTCTCCATTCCGGCGGCAAATTCGACAATGCCGCTTATAAAGTGTCGGGTGGTCTCCACGGCGTCGGCGCGGCGGCCGTGAATGCGCTATCAGAATGGATGGAAGTCGAAGTCAGGCGCGACGGGGCCTTGTGGAAGCAGCGCTATGAGCGCGGCATTCCGGTGACGCCCGTTGAGCGAGTGCGCCCACTGAAGAAGGGGGAGGGCACCGGCACCCGAACGACCTTCAAGTTCGATCCCACCATCTTCACCGAAGACAATGTCTACCGCTTCGAGATGCTCGTCACGCGGTTCCGCGAGATGGCCTTCGTCACCAGCGGCGTTTTCCTGAAGTTGGCTGACGAGCGTATGTCACCCGCCCGCGAGATTAACTTCTACTTCGAGGGCGGCGTCCGCTCCTTCGTGCGCTATCTCAACCGCAACCGCAAGGTGCTGCACGAACCCGTGTATGCCCACAAAGAGATGGACAACGTCGATGTCGAGGTCTCCGTGCAGTATACCGACGGCGTTGCTATCTCCGAGTTCGCCTTCGCCAACACGATCAACACACCCGACGGCGGCACGCACCTGACCGGCGGCCGCACGGCGCTGACCCGCGTCATCAACAACTATGCCCGCAAAAACAACTTCCTGAAGGAAAAAGACAAGAACTTCTCTTCCGATGACACCCGCGAAGGCGTGACGCTGGTCGTCAGTGTGAAGCACCCCGACCCGCAGTTCGAGAGCCAGACCAAGGTCAAGCTGATGAACGCCGAGGTCGCCGGGCAGGTGTCGGCCGTGTTGGGCGAGGCGCTCCAGACCTTCCTGGACGAGAACCCGCGCGAAGCCAAGCGCATCATCGATCGCTGCCTGACCTCCTCGCGCGCCCGCGACGCGGCCAAGGCCGCCCGCGAACTGGTCATGCGCAAGAGCGCGCTCGACAGCCTGACGCTGCCCGGCAAGCTGGCCGACTGCTCCGAACGCGACCCAACCCGCGCCGAACTCTACATCGTCGAGGGCGAATCGGCCGGCGGCACGGCCAAGCAAGGCCGCGATCGGCATTTCCAGGCCATCCTCCCGCTGCGCGGCAAGATCCTGAACACGGAACGCGCTCGGCTGGACAAGATTTTGGGCAACAACGAAGTCAAGGCGCTCATCTCGGCATTGGGCACGGGCATCGGCGAGTCGTTCGACCTGAGTAACCTGCGCTACGGCCGCACGATCATCATGACCGACGCCGACGTGGACGGCAGCCATATCCGCACGCTGCTGCTGACGTTCTT
>ERZ795041.474-NODE-474-length-15252-cov-4.050668_pt1 | contig 15252 bp, 16 predicted proteins | sample MGYA00375125_ERZ795041 | MGnify/ENA primary metagenome ERZ795041 (study PRJEB30170, sample SAMN03074214) | activated sludge metagenome | biome: Common Effluent Treatment Plant; feature: Wastewater; material: Activated sludge; isolation source: activated biomass in...
TGGATGAGAACAATTGTACTATGATACGCAGGACTTGTTCAGAGGTTCCCTAGAATCAATACGCGAAAACTTCTCGTCGCATCGACTGTGGAGGCTTAGCGGATACCGGCCGAGCATGGTGCCCGACGGCACCGACGCCGAATTGCCGCTGTACTGGCTCGCAGAGCCGAGCCGCTTATGCCGTGCCTCCGCGGGCTGCTTACTGCGATCCGGGGTACGACTGGTACACGCTGGTGCTTCCATCGGCCTGTACCAGCAGCACGTCGTAGGCCATCACGCGGTTGCCGTAGACCGGTCCGTCCATACCCGGCGATCCCAAAGGCATGCCGGGCACGGCCAGGCCAACCGCCTTCGGCTTCTCCCTGAGCAGACGCTGGATGTCGGCTGCCGGCACATGACCCTCGATCACGTAGCCATTGATCTTGGCCGTATGACAGGAGCCCAGCTTTGCTGGGATGCCGAGGCGTGCGCGTGCGCCGGTGTTTCCTGTGTTGAAGACGCGCACAGTGATGCCCGCTTCCTTCAGGTGATCCTCCCACACCTTGCAGCAGCCGCAGTTGGGATCTTTCCAGACGTCGGCGACCAGCTCGGAGGCTGCCGCCATACCTGTGACAGCCATGGCCAGCAGAACCACGACTGCTGACAAGTGACGGTGATTTGTGCTTGAACTTTTCATGTTCGACGACTTTGCTACGGATCTCGGATTCGGTGACCACATGCTTTGGATATGCGGAATCATCGCCATGGTCCTGCTCGGAGCATGCAGAGCCGCCACTGTCAGACAGGTGACCCGTTCATTACATTCCCGTCATGAAAATGACGCCGTTTTTTGGGTCGGTCTGAGCGTGTGCAGATGAGCGTCGCTGGCGCCGTGAAGTGGGCTCGATCTGGTGGTCACCTCCCGTTATCAGGGGGCGGGTATAGACTCGCTCCGAGTTCTCACGGAGATCGTGATGTCCACTTCGCACGGAAAGCACGAGAACGCCCAGCCGCAACATCAGGGCCACTATGGCCGTTTGCTGTTGATGATGGCGCTCTCCTTCTTGGCCATGTACGCCTTGATGTATTCCATGGTCGATCAGTGGGCCAATGTCTACAACAACATCAATCAGTTCTACATGGCAGGCCTGATGGCCTCTCCCATGCTGCTCATTGAGTTGTGGCTCATGTCCGGAATGTACCCGGATCGTCGGCGAAACCTGATCCTTGCCGGCGCGGCGGTGGTATTCATGCTGTTCTGTTGGTGGGGCATTCGCAGCCAGGCTGCCGTCACAGACCGGCAGTTCATACGCTCCATGATTCCGCATCACGCGGGAGCGATCCTGATGTGTGAGGAGAACCGCCTCAAGGATCCCGAACTGGCCAAGCTATGCCAGGACATCATTGCCTCCCAAACGCAGGAGATCGCTCAGATGAAGCAGTTGCTCTCAGAGCGTTCCCGTTAACGCTGCTTCGCCTTCATCTTCGCCTTGGCGCCAGCCATGCTCCTTCCAAGGTTGGCGTCTATGGAGCAAAAATACCCCGCTCCCGTCGATCGGTGGAGCGGGGTATTTGACGTCTAACCGTCTGGCTGTTATTTCGCTGCCGCCTCAGCTTCATGGAGCTTTGCAAGCGCCTCGTACTCTGCGGCGGTCTCTTCCTGGAGCTTGGTCAGCCGGTCACAGTGCCGTGCCATCGACTGCCCCGTGGCAGCTCCAGACTTGAACTTCTGGTGGTCGTGCCGATAGGTGTTGCGCATCGCCTTGTGCTTCTCGGCTTCAGCCAGCGCGTCGCCGGCCAGCGTGCGGTAGTACGCGGCGATGGCCAGATGATTCTCCGGCTTGTCCGCCATATCGTTGAGCAGCTTCACGATCGGTTCTTCGGTGGGCTGCTGCGCGTAGACCGGAACGGCTACTGCGAACATCGCACACAACAAAATGACCCACGACGCTTTGATGGATTTCATGACAATCTCCTGGTGGCGGAGGGGAGGAACGCCCGATATCAGCCTAGGAAGGGCCTGCTTTCAGCTGAATGACCCAGTCATTACATTTGCGTAATCACCTTGTCACTTCTTGAACGCGAACAGAGTGGCATCCGAAGTGGCACTTTCTTCCGGTAGGACCTTCCTCCAGTGCCGGCGTCGTATTACGAGGAGATTGCGGCATCGTAATGTCGGGGTCATGCCATCGACAGCTTGCCGCACGTACGGTGGACGAACGAACCGACCACGCACGCGGGTCGGTTTCTTCGTGAGCGCGTTGCGCTCATCGGTTCCCGAGGGGAACCGCCGCCTACTTATCGGAGGTTGTCATGAAGCAGCACTATCGTCGGCCGTCACTTGTCATGGTCTGCATCCTGGGTGTCGCGCTCGCTGGCGCGGCACTGGCTGATGATGACATGCACAAGAAGGATGCCATGCCGGGCGCCATGGGGCAGCAGCCCGCCAGCACCCCGGCGGCACCTCACGCTCCAGCGGCGCACCCTACCGATCCGAAGTCCCCTGCTTCTCAGAATGCGCCCGCAACGCCCGATGCCATGGCCACGCACATGGAGGAGATGGCAGCCATGATGCGCGAACGGGGGCAAGCCATGGAGGCCATGGGCCGACAGATGCAGGAAGGCAGCATGCAGATGCATCAGCAGGCCATGGCGATGAAGGCTGGCGATGCCTCCGCGCATAAGGACATGGACATGCCCGCCACGATGCAGCACATGCAGCAGATGAAGGAGGACATGGAGCACTGCGAGATGCAGATGCAGAAGGTCGACGCCACCATGCAGAAGATGGATTCGAGCATGGGCGGGGGCATGGCCAAGAAGAAGATGGGCCATATGTAGCGGAGGCCGCCGCGGTGCTGACGGAAGGCTTCGTGGGGTGGAAGCGAGTCGCCGCCCTGGCCACGCTGGCGATGCTGCTGGCTCATGGAGCGGCCGGCGCTCAGTCGGCTGCTGATCCACACGCAGCCCATCCGCCAGACAAGACCGGCGGCACGACGGCTGCGCAGCCGGACGCTGCCGGCACGTCATCGGCCCGGGACAGCGGCTCGATGGCTGGTATGCCGATGGGCACCACGCCGCCGGCTGACGCATCGGCGGGCGATGACGATCACGCCGCGCATCACCCGGACGCGACTGCCAGCATGCCGGCTTCGAGTGGTGCATCGATGGCCGGTTCCATGGGCGGCATGATGGACGACATGATGCGCGGCTGCCGCGGAGACGAGTGCGGTCGGGATCGGCGCCTCAACAAGCTGCTGTATCCGCAGCTGATGGCGCTGCCGGATCTACCGCCGGAGCGGCGCGCGAGCGTTGAGCAGCTCGCCCACCACCGGATGCACGAAGGGATCCAGCTATTGGCGTCCCTGTCGTCGGAGGCGTCGCACGCGGTCCAGCGCAACGACTACGGCGGCCTGCAGGAAGCATCCGACCGCATGCGCGTGGCCTGGGGCGAATTCGACAGCGGCTTGTCGGCCTACCGCGCACTGGCCGAAGGACAGGCGCCGCGGGGGATCGCGCTGGCGTGGTTCCGGCGCGAGATGAACCTGACCGATCCCCTGACCACGGCCCCGGCGCACGGCGTCTTCGGCCTGTCGGGCTTCCACTACTTCACGATGGCGTTGCTGCTGGCCTTTGCGCTGCTGGCCGCCTGGATGTACGTGGCGCGAACCCGACGCACGAATGCGGTCCTCGCCAGGTTGCGCACCGGGGCACCGGTGCCTCCGGCCCCCGCCGCTGCGCCTCGTTCCGGTGTGGCGCCGGCCCCCGCGGCGCCCGTGTCTCCGGGCGTGCCGGCCGAGGGCGAGCCGCAGGCACGCGCACCCGTGTCCACCATGGGCGGCTGGGTGGGCAAGCTGCGGGTCGCACGCGTCTTCCAGGAGACGCCCAAGGTCAAGACGTTTCGGCTGGCGCCAGTGGAGGGCGTGGGTGCGCTGCCGTTCGAGTTCGAGCCCGGCCAGTTCCTCACGCTTTCGGTGCATTCAGGCGGGAACCAGGTCAAGCGCTCGTATTCGATCGCTTCATCGCCATGCTGCCACGGCTGGTGCGACCTGACGGTCAAGCACGAAAGCGGCGGCATCGTCTCGGGTTACCTGCACGAGCAGGTGAAGGAAGGCGATCTCCTCGATGCGTCCGGCCCCTACGGCCGCTTCACCTTCCGCGGCGTCGAGTCCGACAGTGTCGTGTTCCTGGGCGGCGGCGTCGGCATCACGCCGCTGATGAGTTCCATCCGCTACCTGACCGACCAGAGCTGGAACGGCCGGATCGACCTGGTCTACGCCTGCAAGGACCTGGAAAGCGTGATCTTCCGCGACGAGCTGAATCAACTCGCCCGCCGGCATCCGAACCTGCATGTGTCCATCGTGCTGAGCGACGAGTCATCGGCGGCATGGACCGGCCCGCGTGGGTTCATCACCGCCGAACTGCTGGGGCAGATTCCGCAGATCCGTTCGCGCCGCATCCACTTGTGCGGTCCGCCGGTGATGATGGACGCGGTCCGCAACGAACTGGGCAAGCTGGGCATCGACCTGGCGTCGGTTCATTCCGAGCTGTTCCTGAGCCCCTCCAGGACAGTGCCTCCCGGCCCGGAGGTGTCGGCGGGCGACACGGCGACGGCCGTCACCTGCAGCTTCGAGCGGTCCGGAAAAAAGGCGCCGCTGGCGGCCGGCCAGACCGTTCTCGAGGCCGCCGAAGAGGTCGGCGTTCCGATCGAATATGCCTGCCGGCAGGGTTACTGCGGCCTCTGCAAGATCAAGCTGCTGTCGGGCGAGGTCACCATGTACGTGGTCGACAGCCGGACGCCACTCGATCGTTCCTCGGGCGTGATCCTGGCCTGCCAGGCGAAAGCGTCGGCCGATATCTCGGTGGATGCGTAGATGCGCAACCAGGATCGCATCATCGCGACGATCATCTTCTCGATGCTGGTGGTCCTGTGGCTGGGTTTCCTGGTGCACCGCTCTTCCTTCTTCGCCGGAAGCCTCCTGGGTGGCGTGTTCGGCGTCGTAGGCGCGGCGTTCATGCTCGTCCCGCTCACCTACACCGTAATCAAGCGCAGCGCTACGCTGCGCCGCGCATTCACCAGGAAGCATGGCTTCGGCGCATTGCTGCAGGCGCACGTCTATTTCGGCTTGGTAGGCGCGCTGTTGGCCATCCTCCATAGCGGGCACAAGTTCCAGAGTGCGCTCGGCGTCGCGCTGACGGCATCGATGCTGCTGAGCGTGCTCACTGGGTTCATCGGCCAGCATTACCTGCGCTACGTCGCGGAGAACATCCGCGAGAAGAAGGCGCAGATCGACGGGCTGTGGCGCCTTCTGGATGGGCAGTACTGGGCCTACGCGCAAGGACCAACAGCGGGCGTTGCCGGTACGCCCAAGGCCAGCGCCGAACTGCTGCCACTGGCATCCGCCGCCGCCGATCTGCAGTACTCGATCCAGTTCCAGGAGCGGGTGCGCAGGCTGTTCAACGCCTGGCTGTCGGCACACATCGCGTTCTCGATCATCTTCTATCTTCTGCTGGCGTTGCATATCTGGGCTGGCATCTACTTCGGGTTGCGCTGGTTCAGATGAGTCGAAAGGGAAAGATCCTCGCCGCGCTGCTCGCGGTCCTGGCGCCGGTGTCGGCAGTCGCACTGTGGACATACCTTCCGCAAATGCAGCGCGCCGCGACGTGGCAGAACATGGCCTCTCCGGGCCCCCTGTCCAGCGCACATGCGTTTCTCAAAGAGGACTGTGCGGCGTGCCACACGCCGGTGAAGGGCGTGGAGGACGCGACTTGCGTGGCCTGCCATGCAAACGAGACCGTCCTGGTCCAGCGACAACCGACGGCATTCCATGCCGACATCGCCGGCTCGAACAACTGCGTGGCCTGCCACAAGGAACACGACGCCGGCCGCAGCCTGCGTGGTATGGACCATGCGGCTTTGACCGACATCATCGTGCGATGGCTCGATCGGGCCCCGGAGGGTCATGAGGGGGCGGTGCTGCTCGCGCACCTCAAGGCACACCGGCCCGAGGCGCTGCCGGGCAACCTCTCGCTTGCCAACGGCATGACTTACAAGGAGACGCTGCTGGACTGTGCGAGCTGCCACAAGACCACCGACCCGCACGTCCAGGTCTTCGGAAACGACTGCGCGACATGCCACGGCACGACCACATGGTCGATTGCCGAGTACCGGCATCCACCGCCGAGTTCCACCGAGTGCGGCCAGTGCCACCTCGCGCCGCTCAGCCACTACAAGGAGCACTTCGGAATGATGTCCAAGCCGATAGCGGGTGTCAGGAATGCGGAACCTGAGCAGTGCTATCTCTGCCACCAGACCACTTCATGGAACGACATCCGGGGTGTAGGGATCTACGATCACCATTGACCGGATATGCCGATGAGCGCTGATTTGCCACATGCGGCGATCGGGATCGCGGTCGCGGGATTCGAGTTGTTCGGCGTCGGGGTCATCACCCTGGGCAGCGTGTTGGCTTGCGGCCGATTCGCCTTCATCCACAAGGGGTTCGAACTGACGGCGCGATATCACTCCCTGCGGCAGGAGCTCGGCGGCGCGATCGTACTGGGCCTGGAATTTCTCGTGGCCGCCGACATCATCCGAACCGTTACGATCGATCCCTCGCTGCAGGGCGTCGCGATCCTTGCGCTGATCGTGCTGATCCGAACCTTTTTGAGCGTCGCACTTCAAATCGAGATCGAGAGAGGATGGTCGTGGCGGCGCAATCGACCCTCCCCGCCCGACCACCCGAGTACCTGCAACTGAGTGGTCGGGCCGGTCAGTTCAAGAACGGCTTCGTCCGACGACCGCACTGGCCGAGAACCTGGTCGCTTGACCCTGACGATCAACGAGGCCTGAACGAGGCCGCCAGGCGGTGCTTCACGGAGCGATCCAAACCGCCTGGTAGCCGGACTTGGTCAGTGTGGCCTCGACGATCTCACGGGGCTGGTTGGAGACGACCTGCACCCGTCGGGCAGGAACATCGGCGTGAACCCGCGCAGCCGGGTCGACGGACTGGATGGCGCGCGTGACGCCTCGGACGCAGCCGCCGCAAGTCATGTTCTGGATGTGGAACGTCTGCATGGGACAACTCCTGTTGGTTTGCGTACGGCTATCATGGACCTTGCCATCGTTGGAAGGTCAAGGGTTCACAGGCCGGCCGCGCAAGCGTTGACCTTCCCACCGTGGTAAGCCACAGACTCGGCCATCGACCCCATCGTACGGCGAGATGAACATGGATTCCCCTTCACAAGACGCCTCCCTCCGACTGGAGGCGGTGCGCCTACCCATCGCGGGAATGCGCGGCACTTCCTGCGCCGGCCGGATCGAGCAGGCACTGAGGGCCGTCCCCGGCGTTCACGGTGCGAGCGTCGATCCCGCATCCGGATGGGCCGACGTGCAGACCGTGGCACCGGCCGACCACCGGACACTGGCCCGGGCCATCGAGAGGGCGGGCTATGCGGTTCCGATCATCAAGCCCGAACTCGCCATCGAGGGCATGACCTGCGCGTCCTGCGTCGGACGTGTGGAGCGCGCACTGCGTACCGTCCCCGGCGTGACGGCGGCACGCGTCAACCTGGCGACAGAGCGCGCAGTCGTGGAAGGGGGTGTGGACGCCAGGTTGCTGATCCAGGCCATCGACGACGCGGGATACGCGGCGCGGCCGATCGACCGGGCGTCCTCGCGCGAGGCCGATGACGCGGTCCGCAAGGACGCCGAGCAGGCGGCCCTGAAACGCGCCGTGGCCGTGTCCATCGCGCTGACCTTGCCGGTGGTTGTGCTGGAGATGGGTGCGCACCTCGTTCCCGGCGTGCATCACCTGATCAACCGCACCCTCGGCATGCAGTGGAACTGGGTCATCCAGTTCGCGCTGACGACACTGGTGATCCTCGGGCCGGGCCGGCGCTTCTACCAGCATGGCTTTCCCGCGCTGTTCCGCCTGGCGCCGGACATGAACTCGCTGGTCGCGGTCGGTACCCTGGCGGCTTACGCCTACTCGCTGGTTGCGACCTTCATGCCTGCGCTGTTGCCCGCGGAAGCGGTCAACGTCTACTACGAGGCGGCGGCCGTCATCGTCACTTTGATTCTCATCGGCCGCTTTCTGGAAGCGCGGGCCAGGGGGCGCGCCTCCCAGGCGATCCAGCGGCTGATTGGGTTGCAGGCGCGGACCGCGCGAGTGCGCCGTGACGAGGAGACGGCCGAGATCGCCTTCGGCAACGTCGTGCCGGGGGATATTGTCGAAGTGCGACCGGGCGAACGTGTTCCGGTCGACGGCGAGGTGATCGATGGCGACAGCTACGTCGATGAGTCCATGATCACCGGCGAGCCGGTGCCGGTGGCAAAGACCGCCGGCAGCGCGGTGGTCGGCGGTACGGTCAACCAGAACGGCGCGCTGGCTTTCCGTGCAACCGCGGTAGGCGAGGCCACGGTACTCTCCCGGATCATCCGCATGGTGGAGGAAGCGCAGGGCTCCAAGCTGCCGATCCAGGCACTGGTCGACAAGGTGACGTTGTGGTTCGTCCCGGTCGTGATCGGTGTGGCGCTGCTGACGTTCCTCGTCTGGCTCGCCTTCGGCCCGGCACCGGCGCTGACGTTCGCGCTGGTCAATGCCGTCGCCGTGCTGATCATCGCTTGTCCCTGCGCCATGGGGCTGGCCACGCCCACGTCGATCATGGTCGGCACCGGGCGCGGCGCCGAAATGGGCGTGTTGTTCCGCAAGGGCGAAGCCTTGCAGTGGCTCAAGGATGCGAAGGTCATCGCACTGGACAAGACCGGCACGCTGACCGAAGGCCGGCCGGTGCTCACCGATCTGGAACTGGCCGAAGGCTTCGATCGCGCGCAGGTACTGGCGCGGATCGCGGCCGTCGAGGCGAAGTCGGAACACCCCGTCGGCCATGCCATCGTAGAAGCCGCCCAAGCCCAAGGCCTGACCTTGCCGGCGGTCGCTGGCTTCAGGTCCGAGACCGGGTTCGGCGTCGAGGCGATGGTGGACGGAGTGAGTATCCAGATCGGCGCCGACCGTTACATGCACCGGCTGGGCCTGGATGTGGCCACCTTTTCCGGTATCGCGGAGCGGCTGGGCGACGAGGGCAAGTCGCCGCTCTACGCCGCGATCGACGGAAAGCTCGCGGCCGTCATCGCCGTTGCCGATCCGATCAAGGACACCACGCCCGAGGCCATCGCCGCGCTGCACGCGCTGGGCCTCAAGGTCGCCATGATCACCGGCGACAATCGGCGCACAGCCGAGGCCATCGCCCGCCGTCTCGGCATCGACGAGGTGGTCGCCGAGGTGCTTCCGAAAGGCAAGATCGAGACGGTGCGCCGTCTCAGGGCCGTTCACGGCCATCTGGTGTTCGTGGGTGACGGCATCAATGATGCGCCGGCCCTGGCCGAGGCCGACGTGGGCATCGCCATCGGCACGGGCACCGACATCGCGATCGAGGCGGCCGACGTGGTGCTGATGTCGGGCAGCCTCAAGGGCGTGCCCAACGCCATCGCCCTGTCGAAGGGGACGATCCGCAACATCCGGCAGAATCTGTTCTGGGCGTTCGGCTACAACGCCGCCCTGATCCCGGTCGCCGCTGGCGTGCTCTATCCGGCCTACGGCGTCCTGCTCTCGCCAGTGTTGGCGGCAGGCGCCATGGCGTTGTCGAGCGTCTTCGTCCTCGGCAACGCCCTCAGGCTGCGGCGGTTCCATCCGCCCGTGGCGTCCGCGGTGACTGGCCGGCCCGATGTTTCGGGAGAGGCCGTCGCGTCCGCCGGCCACGGTGCGACCGGGTCGGTCGAAAGGAGGATGACGTGAACATCGGTCAAGCAGCGAACGCTTCAGGGGTATCGGCCAAGATGATCCGCTACTACGAGGCGACCGGTTTGATCCCGGCGGCCAGCCGCACGGACGCAGGCTACCGGAACTACACAGAGAACGACGTGCACGTACTGCGCTTCGTGCGGCGGGCGCGGGATCTGGGGTTTTCCGTCGCCGAGATCGATGGCCTGCTGCAGCTCTGGCGGAACCGCCGCCGGCGCAGTGCGGACGTCAAGCGCATCGCCCTGGGCCATATCGAAGATCTGCGGCAACGGATCGCGGACATGCAGGAGATGGCTGGCACGCTCCAGCAACTGGTGATGGGCTGCTCGGGAGACGATCGGCCCGATTGCCCGATCCTGGCCGATCTGGAACAGCCATCGGCAGCGGCGGCGGGAGAACCCAAACGCCGACGTGGCGCGGTCGATGAGCCTGGGGTCCGGAAGCGCAAGATCCCGCGCAGGTAGAACGGACCCGCGATAGGTCTTGCGACCCGCTGGCCGAGCGGGAATGACATTGCAATGACGGGAATGTAATGGACGGGTCATCCCGGCGAAAGTGACCTCCTCCTAAGCTGGCCGTGATGACGCGAGTTTCATGGCCATGTGCTCGATCCCGACCGTTGCATGATTCCTGAGTCCCTTATCCATTGGGAATTCCGGCCACTGCCGCGGCGCTCGTCTTGCGCACGCTGAACGGCATCCGTCCCCACGATGGCGTCTCCGGCGTCGCGGGTTCCCATCGCCTGGATCGTGGCGATGAACCGGGCGCCCTTGCGGCCAGCCCCTACCGATCATAGGAGATCATGCATGCGATCCAGACCTTCAGGTGCGAACGTCGAAGAACAACGCCTGCTTTCCCGAAGGCAGTTCGTTCAAGGGTTGGCGGCGGGGGGGGCGGTGCTGGGCCTGGGGCTGTGGCCGAAGCAAAGCTGGGCACTACGCTCTCCGGGCCAGCTCGAAGTTCTCGCCGGCACGCAGTTTGACCTGAGCGTGGGCGAGACCGCGGTCAACTACACGGGCAAGACGCGGCCCGCCATCACCGTCAACGGTTCGGTGCCCGCACCGATCCTGCGCTGGCGCGAAGGCACGCGGGTGCAGCTGCGGGTCCGCAACGACCTGCCCCCAGGCTCGATCCACGGTGACTCCACGTCGATCCACTGGCACGGCATCCTGCTGCCGGCGAACATGGATGGTGTGCCCGGTCTCAGCTTCGATGGCATCGGCCGCGGCGAGAGCTACCTGTACGAGTTCGATGTTCGCCAGGGCGGCACCTACTGGTACCACAGCCACTCCGGCTTCCAGGAACAGGGCGGCATGTACGGGCCGCTGATCATCGATCCCATCGCACCCGAGCCGTTCTCCTACGACCGCGACTACGTGGTGTTCCTGTCCGACTGGACCGACATGGATCCTGCGCGTCTGTTCGCCCGCCTGAAGAAGTTGTCGGAGTACGACAACTACTACCAGCGGACGGTAGGGGACTTCTTCCGCGACGTAAGCAACGACGGGCTGCGTGCGACCCTGAGCGACCGCGCGGCCTGGGGCCGCATGCGGATGACGCCCACCGACCTGTCGGACGTCAACGCGCACACCTACACCTACCTGATGAACGGCACCACTTCGCTGGGCAACTGGACCGGCCTGTTCCGCAGCGGCGAGAAGATCCGGCTGCGCTTCATCAACGGCTCGGCGATGAGCTACTTCGATGTGCGCATCCCGGGCCTGAAGATGACGGTGGTCGAGGTCGACGGCCAGTACGTCCATCCGCTGACGGTGGACGAGATCCGCATCGCCACCGCCGAGACCTTCGACGTGATCGTCGAACCGACCGGCCAGGACGCCTTCACCCTCTTTGCCCAGGACAGTGCCCGTACCGGCTACGTCAGCGGCACGCTGGCGGTGCGTGAAGGGCTGCGTGCACCGGTGCCGGCGGTCGATCCGCGTCCGCTGCTGACCATGGCCGACATGGGACACGGCGACCACGCCGCGCATTCGGGACACGGCGCGACGCCGGCCGCCGCCGATCCGCATGCCGGGCATGGCGCCACACCGGCTTCGGATCCACACGCTGGCCATGGTGCCGCAGCATCTGTCGATCCACATGCCGGCCACGGCGCCTCGGCCACGGCCATGCAGGGCGCGCCGGCCGGAGGCATGCAGATGCAGGCGCACCCGGCCAGCGAGACCGGCAACCCCCTGGTCGACATGCAGACCATGACGCCGGCGCCTCGACTGTCCGATCCGGGCATCGGCCTGCGCGGGAACGGCCGCAAGGTGGCGACGTATGCCGACCTGAAGAGCCTGTTCCCGGATCCCGACGGGCGCGAGCCTGGCCGCACGGTCGAACTGCACCTGACCGGGCACATGGAGCGTTTCGCCTGGTCGTTCGACGGGATCAAGTTCGCCGATGCCGAGCCGCTGCGCCTCAACTACGGCGAGCGCATGCGCATCGTGCTGGTGAACGACACCATGATGGCGCATCCGATTCACCTGCACGGCCTGTGGAGCGACCTGGAAGACGAACAGGGCAACTTCCATCTGCGCAAGCACACCGTGGACATGCCTCCGGGCACGAAGCGCAGCTACCGAGTCCGGGCCGATGCGCTCGGGCGTTGGGCCTACCACTGCCATCTCTTCTTCCACATGGAATCGGGCATGTTCCGGGAAGTGAGGGTCGAAGAATGAGGAGCCCAACGAAAACGATGCTGTGGGCTGGGCTGGCCGTCGTCCTGTCGCTCCCTGTCGGCGCCTACGCGCAGCACGCCGGACATGGCCAGCCTGCGACGTCAAGTGCGACGACGGACCGGCAGGAAGAAGATGCGACGACGCAGCCTCCCCATGCCGGCATGGATCATTCGAAGCGTTCGCAGGAGACCCATTCCGAGCACGCCGGCAGTGGTGACGACCACGCGCAGATGGATCATGGACAACAGGACCGTCCGCAGGTCGACCACTCCCAGATGGACCATTCCGAGATGGACCATTCCGAGATGGGGAACCCCGCCCTGCCACGCGAACCCATCCCTCCTCTCACCGATGCCGATCGCTCGGCGGCGTTCCCGTTGCTGAAGGATTACCACAAGCACGGCACCAGCCTGAACTCGTTCTGGCTCATGGACCAGTTGGAAGGGGCGAACACGGATGAAGGCAGGGAGATCGCCTGGGAGGGGATCGGTTGGGTCGGCAGCGACCTCAACCGCCTCTGGTTGCGAACCAAGGGTCACGCGCTGGACGAAAGCCTGCAGCGCGGGCGGATTGAAGCCTTGTACGGCCGCGCGATCCATCCCTGGTGGGATGCCGTGGTCGGCGTGCGCCGGGATTTTGGTGACTTCGGTGGAGGCGGAACGCCGCGCAACTGGGCCGCGTTCGGCGTCCAGGGTCTGGCGCCCTACAAGTTCGAGGTCTCGGCAACGGGCTACGTCGGAGACGGCGGCGAGACGGCGGCCATCGTCGAGGTCGAGTATGAGATGTTGTTCACCAACCGGTTGATCGCCAATTGGGGGCTCGAAGCCAATTGGTTCGGGCAGACCGATCCGGAGGAAGTCATCGGTGCGGGCCTGAGTACCGTGGAGGGAGGCGTCCGCTTGCGTTACGAGATCACGCGGCAGTTCGCGCCCTACGTGGGATTCGAGCGCGAATGGAGTTTCGGCAAGACGTCGGACCTGCGCGGGCTTAGCAGTCATTCCAGAACCGACAACCGGTGGGTGATCGGCCTGCGCTTCTGGTTCTGACGAAGCTCTCGGGGCTGGAAAGATGGCAGGGGTGGGGCCAAGCGCTACCTTCTTCTAGGATCGCTTCTGCGACAGGCGAGCCGTCCGAGGCGATCCGGTCGAACACGACGTCCGTGTTGTGGCGTGCGAGATAGGTGGCGATGTCCGAGCCGGGTTCCGACCCATGCCGTCGTGGATGCCGGTCGGCATCCACGATCAGGACGGTCACGGATTCGGCATTGGAGATGAAAGCCATGCCCGTATTCTTCCCGGCGATGATGCCCCGGCATCGTCTGCCGCCACCCACTGCCGGCCATCGAAACGCCGTCACCGCCACTCCGCGACGGCCTGGCGGCGACGCCGGCCCTTCAGATCAGAGGCCGGTCATCTTGAGCGCTGCTTCCGGCAGGCGCTCGCCTTCCACCTTGATCTTGGCAACCTCGGCATTGAGCTGGGCGATGTCCTGAGGCTTCAGGTCGAGCGTGACCGCGCCGATGTTCTCTTCCAGGCGATTGAGCTTGGTGGTGCCGGGAATCGGCACGACCCAGGGCTTCTGCGCCAGCAGCCAAGCCAGCGCGACCTGGGCGGGCGTGGCGCCGTTGCGCCCGGCGACGGACTCGACCACCTTGACCAGCGCCATGTTGGCCTTGCGCGCTTCCACGGAGAAACGTGGCACGTGGTTGCGGAAATCGGTCGGATCGAACGTGGTCTTGTCGGTGATCTTGCCGGTCAGGAAGCCGGCGCCGAGCGGGCTGAACGGCACGAAGCCGATGCCCAGTTCCTCCAGCAGCGGCAACAGTTCCAGTTCCGGCCCGCGCCAGAACAGCGAGTACTCGCTCTGCACCGCCGTCAGCGGCTGCACGGCGTGGGCGCGGCGGATGGTCTGCACGCCGGCCTCGGACAGGCCGAAATGCTTGACCTTGCCTGCGGCGATCAGGTCCTTGACCGCGCCGGCCACGTCCTCGATCGGTACCGCCGGGTCCACGCGGTGCTGGTACAGCAGGTCGATATGGTCGGTGCGCAGGCGCTGCAGCATCTTCTCGACCGCGCGCGCGATGTGCTCGGGCCGGCTGTCGGTGCCGAGGCCGCGCTCGCCGGCCTCCGGGTCGATGTCGAAGCCGAACTTGGTGGCGATGACCACCTGGCCGCGGATCGGCTGCAGCGCCTCGCCGACCAGTTACTCGATGGCGAAGGGACCGTAGGCCTCGGCGGTGTCGAACAGAGTGATGCCGCGGTCGTGGGCGGCATGGATGAGCTTGATCATCTCCTGCTTGTCGGCGGCCGGGCCGTACACGGCGGTCATGCCCATGCAGCCCAGGCCGAGGGCGGAGACTTCCAGGTCGTTTCCGAGTTTGCGGGTTTTCATGCTGTGTGCTCCATTCGTTGTCGATAGTGCCGGCCTGCGTCGAGCGGCCGAATCAGAGGGTCGGCAGGGATTCGTGTAAAAAACGGCCGAAAGTGACCTAACTGCCTGTCGCAGCTGGCTTTCTTGGCCGCTCCAGAAAATCGAGGGTTGGGCAGTACTCTCCCGCCGGCACTTGGGCGCACCGCGCTACTTTCTGTTCGAGATCCCTCTCCAGCTGTCGCAGCTCGCGGATTCGTAGACGGACATCGGCGAGCTTTCGCTCGGTCAATTGACGGGTCTGCTCGCAAGAACGCTCGCCTGTGATCTGTAGCAGGCCAGCGATCTCGTCGAGGCTGAATCCCATCATCTGAGCGCGACGGATGAACTGAAGCCGATTGACATCGTTTTCGTCGTAA